>WNFX01003853.1_pt1 | contig 17694 bp, 14 predicted proteins | sample 5400111 | NCBI WGS metagenome assembly WNFX01 (sample SAMN13153363, study PRJNA577476) | soil metagenome | isolation source: 40 cm soil or saprolite under grassland replicate 1 | place: USA:California | collected 2016-06-15 | reverse complement strand
TACTTGTTCCTGCATAGTAGTGGTCCTGGTCCATGAGTGCACATATAACTCTACCTTGATGGTACATATTGTATCATTCCGGTACAAGAGGATAGATACCCATCAAGAGTGACACTTCGCTTCGCTCAGGGTGACAGCACGAGGAAACAGCAGCATGACAGGGCTGTCATGCTGAGCCCATTCGTTCCACTCAGTGGAAACTCCGCGAAGCATCTCACCTCACTACAGTTGCACTTGTTGGAAGAAGCAGCAAGCTGCTGGGATAGAGAGGCTCAGTTGCTTAGAGCGCGTCCACCCGCGCTTGCAGAGCGGCTGCCGCCTGTTCCAAGGAGGCGAGGGTTAAGCGGTCGGTGACCCCCAGATAGTGCCAGAAGTCGTGCCCATGAAAAAGGCGCCGGGCCGCCCACCGACGGGTGTACTGCCCTTTCGCGGAGGCGCGACACGCCGAGAAGCGCCCTGCTGGTCCGAGAAAGCGAAACGACGTCAGAGAAGCCAACCAGTCAAACCACTGCGGCGAATCGGGGACAAGAGCAAGGACCCCTTGCCGTGGACAGACGGCCACATACTGACCCTGTGCACCGTATTCGATCAGGGCCGTCACGCGGGACCGCGCGCGCAGTTCCGCAGGCAAGAGGCGTCGCTCGCCACGCGATGGGTCTTCCGGTTGACTACCACTGGTCGCCGTTGGAGGCGCTTGCAACGGGACAGGTCCTCCTACGGCCAGCTGCAGGAGGGCTTCCAGAGCCGTGATGCGCTGCTCAGGGCGCTCAGAGCGCTCCTGGAGGACTGTCAAGGCCAACTGCGTGAGCTGCTCCTGCATGGTGGTCACTGATCTTTCCAGGAAGAAAAGCTTCTGGGTCAGGTTAACCTCTTGCGGGAAGGCAGGGGGGAAGGGATGCGGATCAGGAAGGTGCGCCCCCTCGCCGGAAAGCGAGGGTGTAGCTTGCCTTTCAGACGAAGCCTGCGCAGGGGCTCCTTCTGGAAGCGCGGGACCAGCTGTGGCAGGCGACGGGAGCGGGCGAGCATGCAGGGCCGCCAAGTGCTGGACCTGTTCCCAGGTCAAACATTTCAGGCGTGCATCGGTAGGATGAGGGTGCAAAGGCATCTGAGCTTGCGTGAGCCAGTGGTGTAAGGTCTTGGGATGAATGCCCAGCATCCTCGAACAGTCCGCTAAAGGAAGAATGGTCATGATCAGAGCTCCTTTCGAGCAAGGGCAAGCCGAAAGTAGACACACACGCATCTTCCAGGAATATTCCTGGAACTCCAACACTTCCGGGAAATTTCTGGGAAGTCTGGGAAAAGCGCACCGCGGACACCACCGTCGGAGGTGTCGTGAGAGCTATCCAGGATTAGCCGGCCTCCAGACGGCGTTTGGTATGGAAATAGCTGGCACAACTCCGGTGCCATCGTCGCCAGCAGGACCAGGCAACAACCAGCTTCACACTGCTTGGAGCAGGCCAGAGCAGGCATCCAAGCAGATGACGCACTTCAGGAACCGTCAGGGGAAGCAGCGGTCTCGCATCAGCAGGCGCATCACGAGCCGCCGAGGCCTCTGGGACAAGCGCAAGGGAAGCCACGGGGATGTTCTGGGCGCAGATCCCTGTCAAGAAGGCGTGAGCCAGCATCACCAGGGTGATATGGCGATACCACCCGAGCCAGCTTCGGACTTCGTACTGATCCAGTCCCATATCTTTGCTGGTTTCAAAGTCTTCCTCAATATGCCAGCGGGCGCCGATGGCCTGCACCATCTCGCAGAGCGTGGTTCCAGGTGGGGCAAAGACGAAGTAGTAGGCCTTCTCTCGCGGATCGGTGAGGCTCCGACGAATGAGCAACCAGTGGCGTCCATCCGCTTCCCAGCGATGCAAGATGGGCACACAGGCCCAGTCAAAGAGCCGGGGACCTTTGGTGCCCTCACTCATCGCAAGGCGCTGCCACTCTTGCTCATGCAGCACGAGCGCTTCCACGTCGCGCACTTCCACGCGGTGGCGTCCTCCATCAGCCGTCACGATCCCAACGGGTTCATCGCAGGCCACGGCCAGTACATAGGGATACCCATGCGCTTCCAGCCAGGTGCGCAGATCCAGGTTGCCACCATAGACCGTATCAGCCACGACCCAGGCAATGGGGCACTCCGCCTCCTCCATGCGCTTGAGCATCTGGATTGCCAGTTCCGGCTTGGTCTGGAAGCGCACCGACTCAGGAATATGGGCGGCTCGACAGCGCTCCCGATCCTCGCACCAATCCAAGGGCAGATACAACTCACGGTCAATCAGGGTATGTCCACGCGCGGTGACGTAGCCCAGAAAGACACCGACCTGACAATTCTCGACCTGCCCGGTGGTTCCACACTATTGCAGCCCCACGCCAGCCGACTTGGTGCCCCGTTTGGGAAAACCGCTTTCGTCGATGACCAGGATGGCCGACTCCTGGCCCAACTGCTCCAGCACGTAGCTGCGCACCTCATCGCGCACGCCCTCGGTGTCCCAGACGGCGCTTGCCAGCAAGCGTTGCATCCCATACGGGGTGGCTTCTCTGGCCTGCTCGGCCAATTGCCACCCATTTTTGCGCTCGACGCTGCTGAGCAGGCCTTGCAGGTAGCTGAGTGCCCGACGTCGGGGTTCTGGCCGAGCAAAGTGAGGCGCAATCCGGGCATGCAGTTGGCTGAGGGCTTGGGCCCATTGTACGATCTCTCTGAGCGTCGTTCTGGCTTCCTTCGGTATACTATGCCGAGGGGGCTTCATGGTCTTCTCCTTTCACGTGCGGTCTCTGAAGGTCGAATTCACACCTACAGAGTGTCACATATGAAAGAGAAGATCACGAAGCTTTTTTCATCACCTTTATATGTGATTGTTCTGTGATAAAAGCATAGGTAATGGTGTACGCAATGTGATATCCAGCTTCCATACTTTAAGTAGTAAAGATGGTTCTCAGTATGTTGCTTATCGTTTTTCAACGAGATCAACTTAGCGCTTAAGTAAGCGCAGGAGGTTCATATGTTACCATCAAAAGCACTGCCTGAGGTACCAGATGAGGACAGCTCACCGATTGGCTGGGCTCCCTGGCTCACGCATCGTCGACTTACACTCTTTGTAATCGGATGGCTTGTATTGTTTGCGTTGCTCAGTGTATTTGTCTCCAACCCTTTCCAATCTGAGGTAAATGCTGCGGCTACACCGGACTACGCAAAAGTTATGTTTCTACATGGCTTGCTCATTGGCATGGTTGGTTTGATGGCACTGCTCACCTGCCAGGTTATGCGCCTGCGTTCAATGCACGTGCGTCTCTGGATAGCAGGAGGGGTAGTAGTAGCCACCGTTCTTGCAGCAGTCGGCGGCATCTGGGATAAAACGATCCCAGGTTCAGAAGTACCAATGTGGACACAAATCTTTGGCTTCTTTGCCCTGGATGAGATTTTGTTATTGTTGGTAATTGGTCTGATTGGTGAGTGGCGTAGAGGCTCGCTCATCGCTCGAACCTTACCTTTTGTGGTAGCGATCCTTGCATCCGCATCGATGTTGATAGCAGCCTTGATGGGCCACCTGGCTGGCTGGATCATGGAGTTCGGAAACTTTCCGGCTCTCATCGGCGACTTCTCGCGTTTCGCCAGCTACGCAACAATCGATGACTTTACTGGTGCGCTCGTCGGTTCGCACTCGCATCAGATGGCCATTGGTGTAATGGCGCTGACTATCGCTCTGGTCACCCAACAATTTGGTCAGGGTATCCGCACAAGAGCAAGCCGCGTTCTGGCGAACGCTGGTATGGCCATGGTTATCCTGGGCACAGTTGGCATGACAGCGATATACGTTGTGAGCGCTCTAGCAAACTGGTCACCACCGCCAGTTTTCGAATCGGGTCCAAGTGGGATAGCCAGCGATGATATCGTCACCGGCATTCTTGTGATGGGTGGGGGTGTACTTGTCCTGGTTGCTTTCTTACTCGGTGGGACGCTGATCCACCGGTCAACGCGCCTGGCAGCAGCCTGGTCATGGGTGCTCAGTTTCGCTACTGTTGTCGTGGCCGGTTATGCCATTGAAATGAACGAGGGGTTCTTTGGAGCTGGTGATCAGAGTGTCGCTGGTGCGGCAAATGATGCTATCTTCACCTGGCTCCATCAGGACATCGGCCTGTTCCTGTTACCGGCGATTGTCCTGGTGATGCTGGCTGCCGAACTACTGGTAGATCGTAGTAAGCCCCTTAGCTGGATTGGCTGGTCGACCATCGCCGGTATCACAGCCGTCTTCGTGGGTGGTCTGGTCTACGTTTTTGTCACACCATCACTGTTTGGTCCAGGCTACATCATCACCACGCTGGGCTTACTGATTGTAGGCTTTGCGTTACTGATAACGTTATGGTGGGGTGCAATTGGGCATACGCAACGGCAAGTTGAAACGCGTGTGCACAAGCCAACACTACCGTCCGTGTCACTGGAACCTGAGCGTGAGGAAGTCAAACATGAAGTGCATGTCTGATGAGATACCGCTTCAGTAAGTAGACTTGTATAGACTGGACTGTCCATACGTACATAAAAACGTATGGACAGTCTACCATGTGCAGCGCTTTTACCATCGAGGACAGGATGACCTGGAAAGAGGTAGAGCAAACGATTTTCTATTCTCAAAGACCAGAGCTACTCTCGATCAATGCTTTCAACCTTTTGATGAACCGGGCTGCTGGTGCGCCATCGATAATATCATGATCGACGCTAATCGTCATGAAGAAAGCACATCTATGACCGCAGCGCCTCCGTCGGCGCAACCCTCCCTGCCTGCCATGCAGGGAGCAGCGCCGCCAGAAGCGAAGCCAACAGCGCAACACCCACAATAAGGCCGAGTTCTTCCCAGGGAATAGTAAACGTCAGACCCGTATGGAATTGCTCGAAGAAGTTCACGGCGACGATGTTGCGCGAGAGAATCAGCCCGAGAGTCACGCCTATCGCGCTGCCAAGACATCCCACGAAGAACGACTCGCACAAAAAGGCTCCTTGTAGCATGCGCCTCTTTGATCCAAGCGCGCGTAGCATTCCAATCTGCTGGCGACGTTCAACCACTGCACGGGTGCCTGTAATGGCAAGCGCTGCTACTCCAAGTAACAACGTCAAACCGACTACCCCCAATAGCACATTACTAAGCAAGATGCGTGGCCCGCGCAGCGTCCAGATAGCGTCCTCTAAAACGGTTGTCTCCAGGCCATTATCCAGAAAGGCTGATCCCAACGCCAGAGCCAAAGCTCGTTTATCCTGGCCAGGTGCCACCTTGAAGTAGTATGTCTCTGCTTCGGGTGTTGATGGATCGGTGTGAAAACTACTGTAGGCTTTATTGGAAATATAGAGTCCGAAATGTGCACTATCGCTGTTATCTACGACACCAATGATAGTTAACTTCATCGCAGAACGTTGCTGAAAACCTGCTACCCAGACTGGAGTGGGCCTGAAACTTGTATCTCCCTGGTAGACTCCGCTCATTGAGAATGTGTAGTATGGATCAAACCCGGGTGGGTAGATTGGCGAGCTGGCATCGGCGGGTGACGGCGCGTTGGGATCATACACTGGTGAATTGGCCAGGCTGTTAAATCGGTAAGGTAAGGCTGTAATGTCGATCAGCGCGTAGCTGGGATGCAATTGTAGCGCCTGCCATACGGCATTATCGTTATCGAAGCCCTGTGCTCTTGCCGCCAGGTGCAATCCATACCCTTGCAAAAACCCTCCACTCACAACTTGCGCAGGGTAAAGATGCCAGGCCGGGGCATCTGCGCCTGGCTGGATCACACCCACTGCTGTGGATGCCTGGGTACCAATTGCCGTGAAAGCGTTGGGATCGATACCCTGGCTGACCAATGCAGAGCGTAAGTCAGGTATTGGCTTGAAGTAGGCCACCGCCTGAATATCGTAGCCGCCGGTCTGGAAGTTGATATCGGTATAGTTATCCTGCATTGCATTCGTGATCACTGCCATGATTGTCATCGCAAACACGACCAGGCTAAACATCACTACGTTTAATCCGGTTCTAAAACGCTGGTGCAACGGATACGCTGAAGCAAGCCTGGTCGTGATCAGTAGTCCTGGCAGCCACGAGAATATAGCCAGCAAAGGGCGTATGAGTAGCTCCGCATTGGCAATCAACGCCCATACGGCTCCAAGCACCATCATCAGGCCAGCAACAAAGAAGACCTCTACGCCTCCTTGAAAACGAGGGAGACCAAGGCGCGACAACGCATCAAAAGGTAGCGCCCAATATGCTACGATAGTTAGCCCTACAACAGCAGCGAAAATGCGTTGAACAGGCCTCTTCCACGTATTTTTGCCCAATCTGGAGAGTATCCAGTCCACGCCAGACTTCAGGAACAGTCCCCCACCAATCACGAGCAATGAGAGGCCAAGTGAGAATGGTGTAATCTGTGACCGTTGCAACCCCAACTGCATCAGCCAGAAGCCTGCGAGCAGAGGTAAGATGCCCAAACGTGCCAGTGTACGTGTTAATCCTATGAATATATCGGGTAGTTGTTCGAACACTAAACGCCGTAGAGTGTGTGTCGCGCCAAAATGCCTCAACAATTTGAAAAACCGCAAGAAAATCTCGGCGAGCGATGCTCTCGGGCGTTCCGACTCTGGAAGGTTGCGTAGTGCATCCACGATAGTCATACGGCTCACCACCCACGCGGAAACTCCAACGGAACAGAACGTAAAGATCATACCCAGGCAATAGGCAATGACCATACTGCGCGGCTGAATAACAAGTTTGAGCGGAAAGTTGAATCGTGCCATGATCGGTCCCAGGAAGAAGAAGAGTACCGTCCCTATGCCTAAACCAATCAGCAGGCCAATAAATGAAGAGATCAGATCATAGACGGTTCCCTCGAAGAGGTACATGAATACCAGGTGGCGGCGTAGCACACCGATGGCACGTGACATACCCATTTCTGCTCGGCGTTCAGCCGCCAGTAGCACAAATATGAGAAAGATTAAGAGTAAGCCTATGGCTAAAGCGAAGAGTGCGAAGAGCGCAAATATGCGGGAAAAGATATCGTCCGCCAGTTGTGCAAATCGCGCACCACGTTCTTTGACCTCGTTGACGTGTAGATAGGAGGGGATCGCCTGTCTCAGTGTCCGCTGTACCTCTTCCGAAACATCGACTCCACTTGTATCTGTTCCGCGAATGGACACGAAAATCTGAGTAAGATCGTCAAAGCGGTGTTCGATGTCACGAAAAGTTTTAACCTGGCTCAAAATATATGGCTGCCCCCCAATAAGCCCTCCATCGGCGACGATAGCTCGTACATGCATCGTATAACGTTTCCCTGGCCAGCGTTTAGAATACAGATAGAGGGTATCACCAGCATGAGCGTTCAACAGTACTGCCAGAGTATGATTGAGATATATCTCGTTGCCTTGAAGCTCAACAATATGATGCTGTACTTTCCCGCTGTCATCTTGCATTCCTCCAAAACCCTGTTCACTGCCGGGTATAATGGCGAGTGCTGTGACTTTGGAGCGCACCTGGCGAGAAGATACATCGGCTATCAGTATATCTTGTTCTATCAATGCCGCACCTATTGCAGCAATGTTTGGGTCATTTCGAACGTGATCGCGCAGTTGAAAATAGATTCTATCATCGAAGAAGCCAGGCGAGCCGTCGCCTTGAATGGTCTCATCCACAGCACCCAAATTTGAAACAGCAACAGTTTGCACGGCTGCGGTAATTACATCGCCTGTTGCAAGTACACTGGAGAGGAGTGTCGTTGAGAGCATGAGGGCAAAGACAATTAATAACATTTGTGTGCGACGACGAGGAATATTGCGCACGCCGATTTTGAAGAAGATGGCATTGGTTATTGCTAAAAGCCCAACTCCGCCAACGATAATCACTGTTATCACCAGTAGAATGGTTGTGAGTGTATCTAGAGGGACACCAAACAGTTGTGTCATGTTGTCGATCCCCTGGTTAGTTGCAAGGCTTTGTAGAATAACTCTGCGAGCTGTAGATAGCCAAGCTCCGTTGGATGCAAGCCATCATTGCTAATGTATTCAGGATGATCTTTCAGGTCGTAGTTTTGCTGTGAGAGATCAACCAGTATAACATGATGTTGCTGCGCGATGGTAGCGATAGTTGCATTGTATGCCTGGATACGTTTTTGCAATTCTTGTGGGTTATATTTGCTAAAATAGGGCAAAAGAGCCAGGTCTGGAACGTTTGCGATCAGGATATGCGCAGGGGGCGCCTGCGCCTGTAAGCGGCTTACCATTAGATCCAGGTCGTGGGAATAGCTGCTGATTGGAACATTGTTTACAAGGTCATTCACTGCAAGCCAGATAGTCACAAGATCAGGATGTGAATCGAGCGCAACAGGAAGCTCTATGTTGAGTGCATCGTGTACCTGGATTCCAGGTATACCGAGATTGATCAAATGAACTTTCTGACCAAGCTTTTCCGCCAGGTCTGTGGGCCAGTTCTGTGTATACGGATCTGATGTGCCAATCCCAAAGCTATCAGAGGCGCCAATTGCAACGTAGGTGATCTGGTTGTTTGGTGCCTGATTCACCTGCTGCGCATTGCTGGTATGATTTGGTGGGCTCTCAGATATTTGACCGCAACTTGCTAAAAAGAGTACGAGGAGGCACAGTGAAGCAATTGAAAGCAGTGCTTTCACCTGTGGGCTTATTGTTGGATAATGACAAAGCAGGGGATTATCTGCGCTATTTAGATTGCTAGAGGTCATGAAACATCCAAGGTTTCTTCCTGGCTATAGTAATCAGCTTAACAATCTCACAGATTATAACATATTTGCCTGCGCTATAAAATTCTCAGCACACTCTTGATTTCTCACTTAATTGAGAATGTATGGTACACTGTAGTAGCGCTTCGCGTGCGCTTTTCCCAAATTCGGTCTATCGTTTGCGTTGACGGTTGTTCATTTTACACTTCCACCATCGGTGCTAGTAAAGGCATGAATGTTTTATGGGAAATGAGAATGGATCAGTGAATCCTCAAGGAAAATCTTCTTCTGACTCAGAAACTGCCGGAGTTCAATCAGAGATCGCTCCCTCTTTACTGAACTCGCTTGAATGGCGCCTGATCGGCCCCTTTCGTGGGGGGCGCGTTGTTGCAGTGGCTGGCGATCCGGTGCATTCACAGGTATTCTATTTTGGCTCGACAGGTGGGGGTGTCTGGAAAACCACCAATGGTGGAATTATCTGGGAAAATGTCTCTGATGGCTTCTTTAAGCGCGCATCGGTTGGCGCAATTGCTGTCTCAGCCTCTGATCCCAATGTTATCTATGTTGGCATGGGTGAGACAACTATTCGTAACAATGTCTCTCATGGTGACGGCGTATACAAATCTACCGATGGTGGCAAGACCTGGACACATCTCGGCCTCGCGAATACCAGGAATATCGCTCGAGTGTGTATTCATCCGCAAAATCCCGACCTGGTTTATGTAGCTGCGCTGGGTCACGCACATGGGCCGAATCCGGAACGTGGGCTGTATCGTTCTAGTGATGGCGGTAAAACCTGGGAGCAGATCCTTTTCCGCAGCGACAAGGCCGGAGCAATTGATCTCGCGATGGATCCAAATAACCCTCGCATTTTATATGTATCCTTCTGGGAAGCTCATCGCAAGCCGTACATGCTTGTCAGTGGGGGCGAAGACTGCGGTATCTTCAAGTCGATTGATGGTGGCGATACATGGACCGAGATCACGCGCAAACCAGGTTTGCCAACAGGAATGCTGGGTAAGATCGGTCTTGCAGTTTCGCCTGCTAGAGAGAACCGCGTCTGGGCTATTATCGATGCAGAGGATGGAGCAGTTTTCCGTTCCGACGATGGGGGTGAGAACTGGGAGCGACTCAGCGAGGATCGCAATCTGCGTGCGCGTCCGTGGTATTACCAGCATATCGTTGCCGATCCCCAGGACCCGGAGACTCTCTGGGTGCTGAATGTCCAGGCCTGGAAATCGGTCGATGGGGGGCGAACCTTTTTTGAGGTTTATATACCTCATGGGGATGACCACGACCTGTGGATTGATCCACATAATCCCCAGCGCATGATCGAGGGGAATGATGGTGGTGCTACTGTCTCATTCAATGGGGGCGTGAACTGGTCCTCGATCTACAATCAGCCCACGGGAGAGTTCTATCATGTTACAACCGATAACCAGGTTCCATACAGAGTGTACGCCGCTCAGCAGGACAACACGACTATTAGTCTGCCCAGCCGTTCGGCTCTCGCTGGCATTACACAATCGGACTCATATGCGGTTGGGGGTGGAGAAAGTGGCTATATCGCAGTTCGATCCGATAATCCAAACCTAGTGTTTGCCGGGAGTTTCCATGGATTTATAACCCGCTACGACTACCGGACTCGCCAGGATCGCAATATTAGTGTCTGGCCTGAAGCGGCAACTGGCTGGGGGGCGAAGGACCAGAAATACCGGTTTCAGTGGACTTTTCCCATCATGCTCTCGCCTCACGACCCGAACGTGCTCTATGTCACCGGCAATCATGTGTTTCGCTCAACCGACGAGGGGAGCAGTTGGGACATTATCAGTCCCGATCTCACCCACAACGATATAACCAAGATGGAACCTTCCGGTGGTCCTGTCACCAGGGATAACACAGGTGCCGAGTTCTACTGTACGATCTTCGCCTTTGCTGAGTCACCCATCAAACGCGGGCTTTTCTGGGCAGGTTCTGATGACGGCTTAATCCATATATCGCAGGATAGCGGGATCACCTGGCAGAACGTAACACCAGCCGAATTACCGGAATGGGCGCTTATCAGCATCATCGAGCCATCTCCGCATGACCCTGCAACCGCCTACGTAGCTGCGACCCGCTACAAGTGGGACGACTTCCAGCCCTATCTTTACAAAACTAATGACTATGGAGCATCCTGGACGCAGATTACCACGGGTATCGCAGAGAATGACTTCACTCGTGTGATTCGCGAAGACCCTGTTCAGCGTGGGCTTTTATATGCTGGAACTGAAACTGGAGTGCATATCTCGTTTGATGATGGAGAGCACTGGCAGTCGCTCCGTTTGAATCTGCCCGTGGTGCCCATTCACGATCTTGTAATCAAGGATACCGATCTCATTGTGGCAACACATGGACGCTCGCTCTGGATTCTGGACGACCTTACACCGCTGCGCACTATCAGTAAAGAACTACAAGATAGCCAGGTCCACCTGTTCAAACCACGTCCTACATTTCGTTTTATGACCAGTTGGGGATACTCCCGTGCATCGGCACCTGGGATTTTTTACCGTGACACAGGTGATAGAATGATTACTGCTCGTCGCCAGCAGAAGTCTGGTGGAGAAATAGTTGATCGCAATTTGGATGCTGGAGAAAATCCTCCTGATGGTGTGATCGTTTACTATTATCTCAAGCAGAAGCCGGAAGGCGAGGTGAAACTCACTTTTCGCACTCTGCAGGGTGAAGAGATCAAGTCCTTCACGAGCGAAGCTGCGCGAAACCAGTCGCCAGAACCAGAAGTGCCGGTGGATCCATTAGATAAAGTAGAGAATAAAGAGAAAAAGGATCCCCGCGTGCCTAAAGAAGCAGGTACAAACCGCTTTATCTGGAACATGCGCTATCCCGATCCAAAGAAAATAGACGGATATGTGTCATCTGAGGCTGTGATGTCTGGCCCGTTCGGAGCTCCAGGTATCTACGAGGTGCAATTAACGGTGGGAGATCAAACCTGGACCGAGACTTTCGAGATTCGAAAGGACCCAAGAGTGTCTGCAACACAGGAAGACCTGGATACGCAGTTTGAATTGCATTGCAAAATACGAGATAAGCTCTCAGTAACCCACGATGCTATCAATACGCTTAGAAACCTCCGGCTGCAACTGGAAGATTGGGAAAGACGTACACGAGAGCGACAAGATCACGAGGTGATATCCAGAGCTGCCAGGTCTCTCAAGGAGACCTTGTCTTCGATCGAAGACGAACTTACTCAGTCAAAAGCGAAAACCCGACCGGATACGATGAACTGGCCGGTCAAACTAAATGGCAAACTGGCATGGCTCTCAGCTGTGGTTGCCAGTGCACAGGCTGCGCCTACACGTCAGACGTACGAACTCTTTGAAGATCTTTCCCAGCGCATCGATGTACAGCTTCAACGGCTGCGCGAGATCATCAATACCGATGTGGCCGCTTTTAATGAGTTAATGGGTGAGTCAGGTGTACCGGCGATTATTCCAATTGCGACACTGCCCGTCAAACGCTGATACATAGTCTTTCGCTCGGAGGGACATAGAACCCAATCAAGCCTGATAGGACTTCAGTAGCAGCGGAGTGTCACATGGGCAGACGGCACAATCTATGGTATCATACAACATACCGAGTATTTGTCCCGCCTGCCTGTTAATTCTATTTGGAAGTGCGAGAGGTGATAAATACTATTTTGAATGCCTGAAGAAGGAAATACATGCATCAAGATACAATGAGCCAACTTCGTAGTTGGATAAGTGAACATGGACTGGATGCCTTTCTCATCATACAACCTCAAAACCGTTCGTACCTGAGCAAGTGGTTCAATGATGATACAGAGGGCGCAGGTCTATTGCTGGTAGGACAGCAACAGCAAGTATTGTTGACCAATACACTTTATAAAGAAATAGCTGAAAACGAGGCTACTGGCTGGCAGGTAATCGTCGTATTGGGACATGATTATGCTCCTATGGTTGCTGAACTGGCTGCTGAACATGGCTGGAAAAAGATCGGCTTCGAATCTTCCGCTATTAGCTATGCCGAATATGAGAAGATTAGCAACGCAGGTGAAGAAATCTACACTCTCGAGCCGTTTGAGCATAGCCCTGTAGACCAGTTACGCCTGGTGAAGCAACCGCATGAACTGGAGCTGCTTAAACAAGCCATTGCCATTACTGATGAGACCTTTGAGCATATCTGTAACTGGATACAACCCGGCATGACAGAAAAAGAAGTGCAGTGGGAAGTACTACGCAAAATGGTAGAGTTGGGCGCCGATAGCACAGCATTTGAAACGATCGTCGCTTCCGGCCTAAATGGCTCGATGCCCCATGCCCATGCAGGCGAGCGCCGTATTCAAGCTGGTGAACTGATTACGATTGATATGGGCGCTCGCTATAAAGGCTATTGCGCAGATATGACACGCACCATCTGTCTGGGTGAGCCTGCTGATGCTCGATCCTTTGAAGTCTATCAAGCCGTACTTCGGGCTATGAAGACATGCGAGTCAGGAATATATGGAGGAATCACAGGAAAAGATGCCGATGCTTTGGCGCGTGATAGCCTGGAAGACCTGGCGGAATACTATGTCCATGGTACAGGTCATGGTGTGGGCTTGCAGGTCCATGAAGGACCATCACTTTCGCCACGCGCACCTGAAGATATGCAATTGCCTATTGGTTCCGTTGTCACAGTTGAGCCAGGAGTCTATATCCCAGGCTGGGGTGGAGTGCGCATCGAAGATTGTGTCCTGGTAACTGAATATGGCTCTGAAGTGTTAACAAAATCGCCGACCGCACTGGTGATTGCGCGATAGATAAAAGGAGATTTGAACAATGATATCTACTGGTGATTTGAGAAAAGGAGTAACCATTGAATTTGAAGGACAGCCGTGCAGCGTACTTGATTGGCAACATGTGAAAATGGGCCGTGGTGGCGCGATCATACGTATGAAACTACGTAATTTGCGAACAGGATCAACCATTGAGCGCACCTGCGATGCGGGTGATAAATTCAAGCGCATCTACCTGGATCGCAGTACGGTCATTTACCAGTATCAAGATGGTGACCAGTATCATTTTATGGATACCAGTACCTATGAAGATATTGTATTAACGGGCGACCAACTTGGCGACACCAAAAATTACCTGATCGACAACCTGGAGCTTGACCTGATCCTCCTTGATGGTGAGCCTATCTCGGTCGAGCCACCCGAAAAAATAGTCATGCGTGTTGACTATACTGAGCCAGGCTTCAAGGGTGATACCGCTACAGGTGGCACTAAACCGGCGACCACTGAAACTGGCCTTGTCGTGCAGGTGCCTCTCTTCGTATCAACTGGCGATAGGATTCGTGTGAATACCACGACGGGTACCTATGTAGAACGCGCGTAGGAGCGTTACACGTACCTGGTTGGAGAGATAAGTATGGACGGAAAAAGGCACAATCCCTCTGTGGAGGCTGGCACTGCTAACCTTTCTCAGGATAACGCTACGGCCAGTGTCATCAGTATTGAGCAGTTACAGCAACTTGTGCGCCTGCTTGATAACAGTGACGTTTCCGAACTAGAGTTGAGACGCGCCGGGGAGGGAACGCATCTTGTTCTGCGCAAGGTGCAGGCGTCCCAGAGCAGCGAGCGTGTCATTGATGCCCAATTCGTGCCTTCTACCAACACCAGCAGCGCTCCTTCTGTTTCAGAGGCTAAAGAAACAGAACACAAAGTTCTCGCGCCGACTGTTGGCACGTTCCATGTATGGGCGAAGCCCAGGGGAGGAGCACTGGTCGCAGTGGGTGATCGTGTCAAGGCTGGTCAACTTGTGGGCACTATCGAGTCACTCAACGTGCTGAATGAAGTAGAGACAGCGGTAGCTGGTCACGTGGTTGAGATATTTGTACAGGATGGACAACCCGTTGAATATGGGCAGTTGCTCATGACTATCGATAGTTCTATTGGGGGATAGAGGGCAGAATGCTATTTATAGATGCGGCATCAGTCTTAAGCGTTACACAGGTGTCTCGCTATTTGAAAGAACTACTGGATACAGACGAGATTTTACAGGATGTATGGGTCCGAGGTGAAATCTCTGGATGCAGAACATACCCCTCTGGTCATTGCTATTTCACACTCAAAGATGCCGAGGCACAATTGCCTTGCGTCTTCTTCAAAAATGCCCGTATGCGTTCATCGGCTCCGGAGTTGCGCGATGGCATGGCAATAGCCGCGAATGGCCACATCTCGTTGTATGAACGCGATGGAAAAATGCAGTTGTATATTGAAAATGTAGAACTGATTGGCGAAGGCGCCTTGTTTCTGCGCTTTGAACAACTCAAGACACGTTTAGCTGCCGAGGGACTTTTTGATGTCTCGCGGAAACGTCCTCTTCCTACGTATCCCCTGGTGATCGGCATTGTGACTTCTCCAGAGGGCGCAGCGCTGCGCGATATGCTGCGAGTGCTCCGAACGCGTTTTCCCCTGGCACGTGTGATCATCTCTCCGACACTTGTGCAGGGTGAAGAGGCTCCTGCAGCTATTGCCGGCGCCCTTGATCTACTCAATGCGCATGGGGAGGCTGAAGTCGTGATTCTTGGTCGTGGGGGCGGCTCGATAGAAGATCTGTGGGCATTTAATGAAGAGGTAGTTGCGCGGGCGATAGCGCGTTCGCGTATTCCTGTAATCAGCGGCGTTGGTCACGAAACGGATTTCACTATTGCTGATCTCGTAGCGGACTATCGCGCCTCGACACCAACAGCGGCGGCCAGCGCCGCTGTTCCTGATATTGCTGAATGGCGCGATGAATTGCTAGCGTTTCAAGAAGAATTAGCAGAGTCAATGGAAGCATATTTGAGTGACCAGCGCGAGCACCTGGGGCGAACTAAACGTGATTTATTACACCTGGATCCGCGATATCAACTCGAGCGACTTCAACAACGTCTTGATGATACCTCTGAGTTGTTGCAAGCGCGCATGGAGTACATCCTTTCACTGCGTACCGAACGCCTGAGGGGTGTGGCTCTGCGTTTGCACTCGCTCAGCCCTTTGCTAACCATTGCTCGCGGGTATGCAGTTGTGCGTCGTGACAGTGATCAAGCTGTTGTTACCAGCACGCGGCAGGTATACTCAGGAGATGAACTTACGATTCAAGTAACAGACGGGCAAATACATGCTCAAGTAAAAGAGGAAAAAATTGGAAGCATTATCATTTGAAGAAGCCTTCGCAGAGCTCGAAGCTGCGGTAGCAGCATTACAAGATGGCCAGATGCCTCTCGAACGCGCATTACACTATTACGAAGAAGGCATGAAATTGGCTCAACACTGTAACAACCTGCTCGAAAAGGCCGAACTACGGGTGCAGCAGCTTCGTGTGACCGGTGAAGGCACGCCCATAGTGGAATCTTTCGAGTAAGGCTGTAAAGAGAAAGAGCCGGGCCAGTTTGATGAAAACGCTCTTTGATAATCGCATCCTGGTAGCTTCGTTTATTGCCTGGGCGATTGCGCAGTTATCTAAAACTATTTACGAATTGATCCGCTATCGCAAGCTCAGCTTGAGTCGCCTGGTCTCTGCAGGCGGTATGCCTAGTTCGCACTCAGCATTGGTGACGAGCCTTGCCACCGCAACTGGACGTGTTGCAGGCATCGATTCCGCCGCATTCGCTATTAGCCTGATACTGGCGGCCATCGTCATGTATGATGCAGCAGGAGTACGCCGAGCGGTCAGCATCCAGGCGCGTATTCTCAACCAGATGATCGATGAGGCGTTTCAGGGAAAGCCCTTTGCGGAAAAACGCCTGCGCGAACTCATCGGGCACTCTCCAATTCAGGTACTCGTTGGTGCACTTCTGGGTGTTGGAGTCGCGCTTGTTGTAACCGCATGATACCTGATCTCTTAGAAATTGAATATCGCCCATGAGGCTACTCGGCAGCTTGTTCAAAATGACTTTCACCTCTCCAGAAAGATTGCAAATTCCAGGGATTAAAGGTATACTTCGCACAAGATAGAGTTCCTTACTCTTTTCCCTCTTTTTATTCAGTCATCCGCTAGTAAAACACAAGGAGGTGTCTTTTACAGTAATATAACAATCGTCAATGGGCAACCTCGTATTCCCCTGATGTATTCGCTGTCTTATTATTTTATTCAGCAGATATGACTTTCAACATATCAAAGTGTTGAAATATACGTCATCCAGTCAAATGACGTAAAGGAGGATACCTTTTATGGCTTCAACAAGTATCCGTGAAGTCACCACCTCGGCGACTCTTGAGGAGAAAAAGAAGCTCCGTAAAGAGTTTAAAATCTTCGACATGATCTTCATCACCATAGCTGCAGTTATTGGTCTTGACACGCTTGGTGCCGTTTCTTCAAGTGGAGGACAAGTTCTTACCTGGCTGCTTATTTCGGCGGTAACGTTTCTTCTCCCTTATGGTTTGCTCACTGCGGAACTTGGCACCACCTTTCCCCAGGAAGGCGGCGTTTATGAGTGGTGTAAAATGGCGGGAGGGCGCTATTTTGCTGCCCTGGCCTCCTTGCTTTACTGGATGTCCAACCCGCTATGGATTGGTGGGACATTGTCAGTCACTGCCATCATCGCCATCTCCACGTTCTTCTATGGTGACCCGAATGCCCAGATCGGTGGGAGCGTGCTGACCAACACCATTTTCAGAATCGTGGTTGCACTCATCTTCATCTGGGGGATAACCTGGTCCGCTATCCTGGCCCTGCGCGTCGGCAAATGGCTCTCCGTCATTGGTTCCTATGCCAAATTCGTGCTCATCGGGTTGTTCACTTTGCTAGCGCTGGCTTTCTTCATTGGTGGTCACTCTACAGGAGGCCAGCATGTGGCCGCTGTTGATTTGATCCCCCATGACTGGGGTCGAATTGTGAGCCTCATCCTTCCCGTGTTGATTTTTAACTGGGTTGGCTTTGAACTACAGAACGGCGCGGGCGAAGAAATGGTCAATCCGCAGCGCGATGTGCCTCGTTC
>WNFX01003964.1_pt1 | contig 17697 bp, 11 predicted proteins | sample 5400111 | NCBI WGS metagenome assembly WNFX01 (sample SAMN13153363, study PRJNA577476) | soil metagenome | isolation source: 40 cm soil or saprolite under grassland replicate 1 | place: USA:California | collected 2016-06-15 | reverse complement strand
GCACATGAACTTCCTCTAGATGAGCCTGCTATCACACGCTGGCCTCGACTGTATAAGTTAGCAACACGGGCACTCGCAAGTATCCTATCAAATTGCTCTGGTATTATCGCTACTTCACCACCTACTGTACAAGCAATCGAAAAACTTTACCATGTTTCATCAGTGACTCTTGTGCGCAATGTGCCGATTTATCGCAATGTACCTGAGAGTGATCGTCTGCGCAAACATCTAGATCTTGGCCCAGAGGTCTGCATTGCTCTTTACCAGGGGTATTTACAGGACGATCGTGGACTGGATCGATTAGTTCGTGCAGCAGAGTTCCTGAAGCCAAACACTCTAATAGTGATGATGGGGAAAGCTATGCCATCAACTCAAGCACATCTAAAAGCACTCATTGCAAGCAAAGGGGTTGCAGAGCGTGTAAAGATCCTTCCCCCCGTTCCCTATGCGGAATTATTGGATTGGACTGCTTCAGCAGACATTGGTTTGGCGATTCTTCCGCTTGATTTCTCGCTAGCTGTTCAGATGATGCTCCCGAACAAATTCTTTGAATATTTGATGGCAGGTCTGCCTGTACTCGCTTCACCCCTGCGTGCAATTGCGGAGATTATCGAAGCTAACGATGTTGGCCAGGTACTCAACTCTCTAGAACCGATCGATGTTGCAGAATCTATCAATGCACTATTGGCAGATAAAGAAGGGCTTGCTCGTATGCATCGTAACGCCCTCATCGCTGCTCAACAAGAGTTTCACTGGGAAAAGGAACGCACTCGGCTCCTGGGTCTTTATCGCGACATCCTGGGTGTGCGGAATGAGGAAGCTATATCGTCAAGAACCCAATCGCCTGAAGGCGACGGGCTTGTGTGAACAAGTTCTGCTTGACTAGCCTTGGTGTAAGCTCCGTTGGGTGAGTCATGATACCTACGAGTGCCTACTCTAGCTCGTAGCTCTATCGTCTGGGATTAAAAGTTCTGATGGGTAGGAACGGTGTTGCAGACACGACAAGCTCATCCAACATTGGCGAAGAGTACTATACGTCCGAAAGGATGGTAAACACTTTGTTTGTTTACGTTTTAAATCGTCACGGTCAACCGTTAATGCCATGTCAGGCAAGAAAGGCACGACTCTTGCTCAAAGCGGGCAAAGCCAAAGTAGTCAGGATGGTTCCCTTTACCATCCAACTGCTCTATGGCAGCAGTGGCTACAAACAAGAGGTGACGCTCGGGGTAGACGCTGGCACGCGCTATCTCGGCGTCTCAGCCACCGCTGAGAAGAAGGTTCTGTTTGAAGCAGAGGTCAAGCCACGAACTGACATACAAGCGAGGCTCTCCAGCCGTCAGCAGTTCCGTCGCGCCAGGAGAAATCGCAAGACGCGCTATCGCAAGGCTCGGTTTCTTAACAGAAAGAAGCCCGAAGGCTGGCTTGCTCCTTCGGTGCAACATCGAGTTGATGCACATGTGAAGACAATCAAGCTAGTACATAAGCTCTTGCCAGTGAGCAAAACCACTCTAGAGGTAGCGCAGTTCGACATCCAGAAACTACGGAATCCTGAGATAGAAGGCAAGGAATACCAGGAAGGGCTGCAACTCGGCTTCTGGAATGTCAGGGAATATGTGTTGTTTCGTGACAATCACTGTTGTCAGTGGTGTAAAGGGAACTCCAAAGACCTGATCTTAAACATCCACCATATTGAGTCACGCAAGACAGGAGGAGATAGCCCCGATAACCTGATTACGCTGTGTGAAACGTGCCATGATCTCATCCACCAAACACACCAGGAGCATAAGATTACGCGCAAGAGCAAGAGTTTTCGAGATGCTACGCACATGGGCATCATCCGGTGGCGGATCTATGAGCAGGTCAAAGCACTCTTCCCCAATGTACATCTGACCTATGGGTATATCACAAAACATACGCGCATCATGCATGAGCTAGAGAAGTCTCACCTTGTTGATGCTCGGTGTATCAGTGGCAATCCAAAGGCCTCATCAGATGGGACATGGCATCTCATCAGGATGGTGAGAAGGAACAATCGCCAACTGCACAAAGCAACCATAAGATCAGGTGGCAAGAGGCAGCGTAATATTGCTCCCAAATATGTACACGGATTCCGCTTATTCGATTGCGTGAAGTATCAAGGGAAGGTCTGCTTTGTTTTTGGCAGAAGAAGTAGTGGGTACTTCGACCTACGGACCCTTGACGGGGGAAAGGTGAGCGCCAGCGCCAACTGTAAATACTTGAAGACAATCCAGAAGGTCTCTAGCTTGTTAATAGAAAGGAGGGAGGTGTTTCCTCCGCCGCCTGAAGGCTGGCGGGTCTCCACACCGCATTTTGATGAACAAACTAACACTCATTGATGATACAGAAGTGGGCAATGATTCAACTGCACAGGTGTCAATTAGAATATGTATGCATGCTCTGAGAGCATCACGTAATGATGTGCGAGCAATGCGTGCAGCTACAACGTTAGTGGAAGCAGGATATGTCGTTTCTCTCGTTGATCTCGAACCTGATAATGAATGCACCGCCTCTGAGGAAAATATCAATGGTGTCAATATGCATCACATCCTTGTGCCGGGTTCGTTTGTAACTACACGCTTCAGCAAGCGCTGGGTGCTTACCAGGGCATTATGGATGTTCCTTCGTGCTACACTGCGACTCGTATGGACACCCGCGGATATCTATCACGCTCTCGACTTGCCGGCATTACCAGCATGTTATATCGCAGCACGATTACGACGGAAACCACTGGTCTTTGAAACCTACGAACTGCCGTTATATACACTTCCTACCTCTGAACTGAATACTAGCCGTCGCCTGCTACAGGCCCTTTTAAAACCCCTGCTTGCCCATATACTACCCTGCTGCGCAGCAGTTATTGCGGTCTCACCATCTATTGTACAGGCAATGAGTCAATACTATCATATTGCAAATGTGTCGTTGATTCGCAATATTCCTGAGTATCAGGTCGTTCAGAAGAATGACAGCTTGCGGCAACTTCTTGGCTTGAATTCAGAAGAACGTATCGCTCTCTATCAAGGCAATCTGCAACCTGGTCGCGGACTCGAGAGGTTAGTGCAGTCAGCATCATTTTTAGATCGAAATATCACCATCGTAATTATGGGCAAGGATGAGTTTGGAACACAAGCACAACTTGAATCGCTTATTGCGCGTGAAAAGAACGCTGACCGAGTCAAAATTATCCCGCCCGTTCCTTACAATGAATTGCTCCATTGGACCGCCTCAGCGGACATTGGCTTAATTGTCAACCCCCCCGACTACTCGCTGAACATCCAAATGCTGTTACCGAATAAGCTTTTTGAGTTCCTCATGGCAGGTTTGCCTGTACTGTCCTCACCACTTGAGTGCGTTGTAGAAGTTATCAAAACGTATGATGTCGGGCTAGTCCTGGAATCGCTTGCACCAGAGGATATAGGCGTAGCAATTAATGCGATGCTAGCAGACCGTGAAGCTTTAGCTCGTATGCGTCACAATGCTTTGCATATCGCACAAGAGGAGCTTAACTGGAGTAAGGAACAAGATAGACTCCTTCATCTCTATCGTGGTGTCCTATATGCTTCCAAGATTATGCGCCCGTAGGGGCGGGAGTGGTGCGGAGTGGAGTGGGGACGCTTGCGTCGCCCGTCGTGTCGCCCATCCCGTAGGGGCGGGAGTGGTGCGGAGTGGAGTGGGGACGCTTGCGTCGCCCGTCGTGTCATCCATCCCGTGGGGACGCTTGTGTCGCCCCGCGTGTCTTACATCCCCTGGTGTCTCACAGCTTGCAAACATAGTAGAGGCAACTAAGTAGACCATGTTCAGAGATTTCAGCTTGATGTTTGTCAACGAAGCTATCTACACCCAACTTTGCCCCCTTAAAATCAGGATGAAGGTAATCGTCAAAGAGAATCCGCCCACCACTTGAGAGGCGAGGCCAAATTGTTTCAGCAGCATATATCAGGCTATCCTTCAGGTCACAATCGATAAGTGCCAGGCAAAATGGGCCGTTTATATTTGGCAGAACATCCTCAAAGTAGCCTTTGATCGGGATAACCTGCTCTTGGAGACCAAGGACAGCAATTTTCTTTTTCACATACTCATACGAAGTAGAAGTGAAAGAATCGCTTGACGCCGTAGTCAGCCCGGCCTTTCGTTCCCGATTCAACTCTGTCCGGTCAAATCCTTCAAAGGAATCGCAAGCCAAAATTTTCTTGCTTACATGCCGGGTACGCAAATAATTAGCCATGATGACGCTGGTGCCACATCTCGAGCTGCCACACTCGATAATATCTCCTTCTATATCCAAAACTGTCCCTACCTGGACCAACAGTTCATCAATTTGCCCAGATCCGCGGAAGTTTGTTTCGTAGAATACGAGCTTCGTTCGGTACAGAAATGGGAACCGAAGCATCATTTTATTAAGGACTCCTGGAGGCAACATGTTTTTTAGTGTTGCTTTCCACGATCGTTGCATCGCACTTCTCCTGGTAACTAGATATCAGATTTTGTCTGTATTTTTCAGGCACCATGTCTGGCATACTCTTCTCTGGTGCCACATCAACAAAGCTTTTTGGGAAAAAAGGAAAGAGGCGCGGACACCCCGCGCCCCCGATACCTATGACGACGTGCCCTGATTCGGCACTAGTTTAGCTGCCTTTCGCACTATAGTGGGCCTGGATGCGACTGGCCGATAAGGCGGAGTTATAGACGGCGACCTCATCGACCTTCCCTTTCAGGTAATACGCCGACGCCGTGTCTTGCACCAGCATCGCCCCACTGATATTGGCCACAGTAGAGGCAGGCAAATCGGTTCGCTGCCCAATTTGCACGCCATTTCTATACAACGTTAGCGTGTTGCCGCTCCTTACGAACGCCCAATATACCCACTGGTTAGTATTACTCACACCTGTGAGTACAGGTTGCAGAGAGTATTCTGTCCCGTTCAACGTGACTCCGAAGTATCCCAGGCCATAGGCATTAGAATTGGCTGCCCCTGGCCTGATTAACATCCGCACATGTCCGGATGATCCATACAGAGCGTTATTGTAGTTGCTTCCCGAGTTCCACGTGGCATCGGTTAAATAGGTCCAGCCCTCAATCGTAAAGTTGGTCACGGACAAAAGGGCAGGAGGTGCTATTTTCCCGGTTCCATTAGAACTAGCTGCTGTATCCGTATCATTCGTAATGGCTCCAGGTGTACCGAAAGTAACCCCACCGCTACTCGTTGCTGTATACCCATTCTGACTTGAATCGATGGCTTGCTTGGAACCAGAAGGATCGCCTAATCGCCAGTAAGCAAGCGGATTATCACTTAAAATCGTGCTCTGGTAATTTGATGTTGATGTTGGCGTAGCCGTCGCTGTTGGTGTTGGCGTAAACGTCGGCGTTGGCGTAAATGTTGGCGTCGGCGTAAACGTTGGCGTTGGCGTTGGTTTTGGCGTAGACGCCGTAATCATTCCATTCAAAACATTGATCGTCATTTGTTGAATGCGAGTATCAACTCCCTTTGCAAGAACATCGTTATCATCTACTTTCCACGGCCAGTACACTGTTCCGGCGTCAAAAACAAGGCCACCAGAACTGGTAGTATAAATGGAACCATTGGCTGTACCGTTGGTACCATATACATCAATGACAGGAGAACTGGATAGCATCACAAGACCGGCTGGTGTTAGCCCATTGTTCCAAATACTATCGTATTCATATCCAACAACACCAGGTATCGAATCGCCGTTGTTGAGACCAGTACCGTTATAAATCCAATGATTGGCATTGGTGACCACCCAGGGATAAGTCTGCCCCCAATTAAACATGGAATTATACATTGCTCCCAGTACAGCGTTCTCAGGCATATTGATGGGAGCCTTCCTAAAGTAGTACGTCGTAAGCGTAGGATTCGTTTGAGTCATGGGATCTAGTGTCGTATCTTTGTAACACGTAATCACTCGATTGGCAACACCGGTGGAGGAATTGTTATAACGAATTTGCCAATAAATGCTATCTGCATCGAAAAATGACGCGCTTTTCCCCTGGCTGAGGGCATTTTGCAGATTTGTACGCATATTCATTGACCAGTACTCATCATGATAGTTGGATAAAAACACTTTGTGGCTGGCCATCAGGTTGGGATTTGTTTGGAGATCAACGCTGGAGGCATAGGCCATGTTGTAGCTATTTTTTTCCAGGAATCGGATCATATTGTAATCGCCAAAGAAGAAATTGCCAGCGCCACTGGTATCTCCTCCATAAGGCCTATCAAATGAGACTTGATAGGCGCGCGTCGAGTTATTCGAATTAAATTCATATAAACTTTGTCCTCCCCAGTTGTTATAAGCCTCGTAGGTTGCAACTGGTAAGACATAGAGAACATCTGCAGTAGAGGAATCATCTCGAACAACAAATGGAATGAATTGCGTACTTCCGTCACTGCCCTTAAGTTTTGCTAAATACACTCCGGTTGTCCAGGATGGATCAGTTTGGAGTGTATAAGAAACACTCCAATTCAGTTGCAAAAGACCTGTGTTCGGATCGGCAGCAGGAATTGGCTGATTTTGCCCGGGAAGATTAGTGATTGTTTGTAATACAGTTGATCCTGCCCCGCCATACCAGCCCATTCGATATATTGTCAAGTTATAGCTGGGTAAAGTTGTGCCAACGTAAAAATTTATGGATTCACCATGATTAATACTTGTCGCACTAGCATATCCGCGAATGGAGGTATCAGTCCACGCACTTCCTGATCTGGGTGAACCCTTGTCGCTAGGATCGTCATCATTTTTGTTTGGGTTTCCAATAGACTTTAGTATATTTTTGAGTTGTGGCGTATACCAATCAGTTGAACCATGCTTCTGGTTTTCTAAGTAGATAATATTGTGATGCGAAGATGTTGAATGTGCAGAAGTTGGTAATGCCTGGTATAAACCTACACCTCCGAGTATTATCGCAAGTAGGCAAGTGATCAGCGCCACAATCTGAACCATCCCCATGCGGCTATATTTGCGATCCAGGTTGAGTCCAAGAGGCTTCTCGGAGTCCTCAGGACTTTGTCTTTTGAAGGAATTCATGTGTGTTCTCCTTATGCCAGCAGTTCTTCTTATGGGCTCTTATCGGAAATTACTTGATGATCCTTGTTTCATGAAATGCTTATCGAGTCAGCAGTGAGAACATCCCACCTGGTGAAGTAATTTCCGTGGCGAGCGGCAGCGCCAGCCTCTATAAGGCCCCTCATTAAGTTTAGCATTGCCCTATATCTAACGAATTGAGGAACGGTTGAGAAATGGTTAAGAATCATCGGGATGTGTAAAAAATATAAAACATAAGAATTAATAGTATAACTTATGCTAACCCACTTTATTAAAAATTATTCATTTTAAATTATGGGTACATGAACATTATTACAGAATTTTCATCTTGCTCCAAACATAATGAGTCCCATGATCTGTGGTAGTTTCAGTCTATAAACCAGCGGGGAATACAGTCCAGGAAACCAGCGCAGCAGTTTTGGGAAGTAGGCCTCAAAGCGATTGGCCTGATCAATACACCTGAACTCGACTTCACTAAACCCGGTTTGTTCTAGTGCGCGTCTGATCGTTCGAATGCTATTCAAGTGGTAGGCAGTAGGAAAATGATATGATGCTTTTACTTGTTTTCCCATCAGACGTTCCAGAAGCCAGTCCTCAATTCCTAATGATGCACTAAGTTTTGTTGTGATTCCAAAATAATGCCATAGGTTAGGAGTCATGCCAAATAACATACCACCAGGTTTCAGCAAAGTTCTACACGAGGACAAGAATTCGTAGGGCTGAGTGACATGTTCCATTACAAACATCGAGTACAGACAGTCGAAGTCAGCAACTCGATTCTTCGCAAAGTCCTCAAGGGAAGACTGATGGCGTTCATGTAGATAAGGATTCTGCTCAATAGAGCTATCAGGATCAACGCCAACGAGATATCCAACCTTTTGCTGGATCATTGCTGGGTTTCCAGATTTGCCTTGCCCGGCGCCGATATCTAACACAACTGAAGTGTGATTGCAATGCTGGACAACCCATTGAGGAAATTCGATTAGTACATCAGTATTTGATGGAAGGCTGACAAGTTGAGATGGAATCATTTACAAAACTCTTTCTACTTATCTTGCTCAGCCAGCTTGAAAACGCCGACAAAGCGTTCGGCGTAGCAATTATCTGTTGGAGCGGCATGCCCAAAGTGATGTAAGTATAGTGGTAATAGGAGAATTAGTTGGTAGATATCAAGTTAAGATAAAGTTGTGAACAGAATAAATTGGTTAACGTTTCTTTACTTCGTTGTTTGATTATAGAGGAGAGATCGGTCTGGATCATCTGAAAAGCTCTTCCTCTACCCACCAATCCTCCTCACCACCCCCATCACCAGAGCCACTCTCGTCGGCAAATAATCCAACTCAATAAACTCCCCCGGATTATGCGCCAGGCCCCCACCCGCTCCCAACCCATCCAGCGTAGGCACTCCCATCGCCGAAGTCGTATTAGCATCGGACGCCCCGCCACTGCCCACATCCTGAATCTTTAAGCCAAGTTCACTTCCTGCTTCCTTTGCCAGCTCAACCAGGTGTTCGTTACGTGGGTTGCGTTCAAAAGGCTGGCAAAGCATACTGCCGCTCAGCGTAATGCGTGTATCCTGCAGCTTGTTCTGAGAGGTAACCTGGCGCATCGCAACTTCCAGCGCCTCCACGCTGACCTGGTCGGTCGCTCGCACATCCATATCAAAGTAGGCATAATCCGGCACCACATTGGTACGTTCTCCGCCCCTGATAATGCCAACGCTGAGCGTTGTACCGGGGATAGTGCCATTAAGCGCCTGCATCTTCTGCACCTGGTAAGAAAGCTCAAGAATAGCATTGCGACCGCGATCAGGCTCAACACCCGCGTGAGCTGCTACACCTTGTACTTCGACGTGATATTGACCGCAGCCCTTGCGCGAAGAAACAATCGTCTCCTGCGTGCGGCCAGGCTCCAGCACTAAAACCGCATCGGCCTGTCGCGCCAATTCCTCAATAAGCGGCCTGCTGCTGGGGGAACCTATCTCTTCGTCGCTATTGCAAATGAACGTCACGCTCGCGTAATTCGCCTCCTGCCCTTCGATCAACAGGCGCAGCGCATACATGCCAATCAGCACCCCCGATTTCATGTCCAGCACCCCAGGCCCCGCCGCAATACCCATGCCATCCCGCTGGCTCATAGTAAATGGTCGGCGATCTACCTCACCTTCAGGAAACACCGTATCTATATGCCCGATCAGCACAATGCGAGGACCATCCGCAGCTATACCCGTATGGGTGGCTACCAGGTGATCTCCATACTCCTCTTGCCTCTCAAATCGTGTAGAGAAACCAAACGCCCGAAAACGTTCCTGCAAATACTCCCCAACACGATCAACACCCCCCTTAGTAAACGTCCCCGAATCAATATTGACCATATTCTTCAAATCCTCCAGATACTCACCCATCATCCCTTCTGCCCGTTCCACATCCCGATGCTTACTCATACGATCCCTCCTGATTATTTGGTTAATAGCCACTATCGGCCCCAATACGCTTCCCCATGACCTCCAGAGCCCCCTTGCATGTCATTCTGAGCGCAGCGAAGGATCTACCGCGCCACGTTGTATTCGGCATCCAGGCTCATACCGATCGTGTAGTGTCATCCTGAGCGCAGCGAATGGGCTCAACATGACAACTGGGGCTAAGCCTGACTGTATCCCCGTGTCCTCCTGACTGTGTCCCCATGTCATCCTGAGCGCAGCGAAGGATCTACCGCGATGCACTATGGTCAATGCTACGAAGACCATAAATGCTATGGTTGTCCTCCAGAGCCCCCTTGCTTGTCATCCTGAGCGCAGCGAAGGATCTACCGCGTCGACGCTTCTCAAGAACGAGACTGAGTTTGTGTCGAAGTGTCATCCTGAGCGCAGCGAAGGATCTACCGCGCCGGGCCGAGAGATGCTTCGCGGAGTTCACACTGAGCGCAGCGAAGGGCTCAGCATGACAACTGGTGCTAAGCCTGACTGTGTCCCCGTGTCATCCTGTACGTCCCTCGCTTGTCCCCCTATCGTCATCCCCCTATCGTCATCCCCCTATTATCATCCCCCTATTATCATCCTCCTATTGTCATCCTGAGCGAAGCGAAGGATCTCGTCCTCAACGGCGATCATCATCCTCCTTCCTATTCTTCACTCAAGTCTCGCCAATCAGGATTGACTGACTCGATCAACGCAATCTTCTTAGCACGTACCCAGCCCTTGATATGCTTCTCCCGTGCGATAGCAGCATACACATCGAACGTTTCTTCAGCGTAGACTAAACGCGAAATATGATACTTGCTAGTATAGCCTGCCACCAGGTGATGCTTATGTTCATACATGCGCCGCTGCAGGTTATTTGTGACACCTGTGTAGAGTATTTTCGAGCGATTAGCTATGATATAAACGTAGTAGTGTTTCATCTACTGGTGCCTCGTGTTGTTTTCTCTAAGTATTTGGAAAAGTAGCACAAATTCGCATCCTACTTCCCTCGCCTGTCCTGCTGAGCCCCCTCGCCTATCATCCTGAGCCGAGAGATCCTTCGCTGCGCTCAGCATTCCTCGCCTGTCCTGCTGAGTCCCCTCGCTTGTCATCCTGAGCGCAGCGAAGGATCTACCGCGCTGAGCCCCCACGCTTGTCCTGCTGAGCCTCCCACGCTTGTCATCCTGAGCGCAGCGAAGGATCTACCGCGAATGGCTCAGCATGACAGTGTGCTGAACCCCCCAGCCACCCACGGGCAAGGCGAGAGCGTTCCCCTGTCGGCATTCCTTGCTTATCCCCTGCCAGCAATCCTCGCTTGTCCTGCTGAGTCCCCACGATTGTCATCCTGAGCGAAGCGAAGGATCTACCTGTTGCCCCCGCTTTGTCAGCTCTCGATGGATTACCCGATAACCCTCGCCCTCTACAACACACCTTGTATTCTCCCCTTACACCACCCTCCCCACTCTAAACCCCTCAATCTCCTCATCGCTATAGCCCATCTCACGCAGCAACTCACTCGTATGTTCCCCCAGACCAGGAGGTGCAAACCGTTGCTCCTCCTCAACACCCGAAATGCGCGGGAAACTCGGCAACGTGTGGAACGAAACCCCTGTTTCACCAATCGCCCCAGAGGTAACACTCACGCCACGCGCTTGCGCATGTCGATCATTCAGCGCCTCATCGATACTATAGACCGGCCCGGCACAGGCATCGATATCGGCCAGCTCAGCCGTCCATTCATCGCGTGTCTTCGTCTTGAAAATAGCGCGCAGCATGTCAATGGCCTCTTCACGTTCGCCCGGGCCAACTGGTGTATGGAATGGCAGCAATTCAAGATGCCCAATGTGCGTGCAGAAGGTATGCCAGAATTTGTATTCAAGCGCCGCCAGCGTAATATGCTTGCCATCCGCTGTCTCGTAAATGTTGTAGCAAGGCAGTCCCCCATCCAGGGCGGATTTTCCAGGCTGCGGCACCTCGCCCGTATTCAAATAAGCAGTCGCCGTCAGCGGCAGCAGTGACAGAACGCCCTCAGTCATAGAGACATCGATCATCCGTCCCTCACCGCTTTGTGTGCGTCCAAACAACGCTGTCATGATCCCGATCACCGCCATAAAACTCCCGCCGGCCAGGTCGCCCAGTTGCGTCGGTGGCATCGCAGGTTCACCACGCGGCCCCCGGTTGTAGTCGAGTAATCCCGCGTAGCCCGCGTAGTTCAAGTCATGCCCGGCACGCAGCCGATACGGCCCATCCTGACCATAACCACTGATAGCGCAGTAGACCAACCCTGGATGTACCTCTTTCAATTGCTCATAACCCAAACCCAGGCGTTCCATCACCCCTGGCCGGAAACTTTCCAGCACCACATCAGACTGGCGCACCAGGCGCAAGAAGATCTCACGCCCTTCGGTCGTCTTCAGATTCAGCGTCATACTCCGCTTATTGCGATTGATCGCCACAAAATATAAACTCATCCCTCCAGCAAGCTGCGGAGGCATAAAACGCCCATAGTCACCGCTCCCCGGCTCTTCAACCTTAATCACGTCCGCGCCAAAATCAGCTAACATCTGTGAAGCATAAGCACCTGGAAGCAATCGAGAGAGGTCAAGTACACGAATACCACTTAGAGGCTGGCCCATGGATATCTCCTTCAACGTGAGGATAAACAATTTTCGCTCTACCCAAAAGGTAACAGGCAAGAGAAGAGATTGTCAATGTCTTGTTGCACCTACCCGGCGCAACGAGTTGTCATTTTTTGCCTTGACTCCTGTACATTTCGATCAGTTCCTGTACAGTCGTCGCATCCTCCGGCTTCTTGTCTTGCTCCCTGAATGAGACGAGCCGCGGAAAGCGCAGTGCATAGCCTGGCTCCGCTCCTACTTTTCCCGCCGTATGGGTCGGCGAACGCGTGATCTCGTCCGCCAGCACTTCGATGACGATTCGCGGCTCGACCCACACACTCGGCTCGATGAGCGAGGAGACGCGGGATGGCCGGTGATCGACTTCCAGTCCCCTGGTACGCTCCCGGATACTGCGCCATTGTTCATCGCTTAATCCAGTGCCGATTTTGGTCACCGTGACGAACAGGTCTCGTTCAGGATCATACAGCCCCACCAGTAGTGAACCCGCTCCGAGGGCCGTACGCTTGCCTCTGCCGAACAGGTAACCTAGCAGGACGCAGTCGATGGTGTCATTCAGGGCTCCAGCAGAGTGCCGCTTGAGCTTCACCCAGTTGAAATTTCTCGCACCCGCTTCGTAGCGACTTTCCTGCTTTTTCACCACCAGGCCCTCCAATCCCTTGCTGATGGCCTCATCAAATAGGAGTGTGAGCGAGTGGGCATCCCTCACCATATGGCTCGCCGTGAGCATGAGGATGTCGTCAGCCGGGTGAATAGTCTCCTCGAGAATCTTCAGGCGTTCCATAAGCGGGGTATCCAGGAGCGACACCCCGTCTTTGTAGAGGATGTCAAAGACGAAGGCTTTCAGCGGCAACTGCTCGGCCATAGCCTCGATCCCGTGTTTGCGCCGCCGGCGGGTCGTTTCCTGGAAGGGCAGGAATTCCTCGGAGGTAGCGTTGTAGGCCAGTGCCTCAGCGTCCAGGATGGCGCTCTCTGCTCTTACCTGCTTGAGGGTTCCTTCAATGATCTCTGGGAACATGTGCGAATGGTCTTCCAGGTTGCGCGAGAAGATGGTCACCTGCTGCCCATCCTTGTGGATCTGCGCGCGCAGGCCGTCGTATTTGTACTGCGCCACGACCGTCCCCATTTTGGCGATGATGGCTTCGGCGCTGGGAAGCCTCTCGGCGAGTTGCGAGCGGATCGGCTTGCCGACCTGGACATCCAGGAGCGCGACCGCGCGTTGTGCCTCTTCCTCACTGGGATGCTGCCAGAGCGTCCTGGCGATGAGCCCCAGATCCGAGGTCTTATTGTAGGCTCCTTCTAGCAGCTTGCGCTTCTTAGCGTCATTCCACCTGGCCTTTGCCAGGGCGTCAAGTATCGTCGCGTCGCCGATGCCCAGCCGCAGGTTGCCCAGCAGGATGCGCACGACATATTTGGCAGACACCCCATCTACGTGCGTGAGCAAGTCGGATAGCCTCGCAATCCGTTTTTCGATCGCTCCTTTCCCAGCGGTCTGCGCGATGGTTTTCAAACCCTCAAACACGTCGTCGACGCTAAGAGTATCGGACACCGTTCCTGCTTCTTTCCGTACCTGTTCTGCTACCAATCCCATGTCACCAAGGGTGTTATAGAGCGCGAAAACGTGCTCTGGAGTGCTGTGAGAGGCTATGGCAATGGATCGGGCAACCGTTTTCTCTGCCATCCCCATCTCCAGCGCCTCAAAGAACGGCGCTACTCTCCCCTGTACCAGGTAGCAGACCTTTTCTATTTCATCTGGCTGTTCGATCGAGCGAAACAGCCCCGTTAACAGCTCGATCAAAGCCAGCCGCGAGCTGGTACGTTCCAGTTCCTCAAAAGTGTGCGCAAGATTGGCAAATTCCATAGGATATTCCTCCTTCTTCCCACTCGAGTTGATACAGTGTGTTGAATGGTTCAGCCAGTGTGCCTGCCTCCGCTTTCAGGAAGCCTCACGTTCCTGAGGAGGTTCCTCCCGGCACTTGACCCATCGGGCATGTTATAATATTATAGCGTGCAAAAGGCGGTCAGAGCATCAGCACGGAACTGCACTTCCCCATCTCCTTCAAAAAAGTGAGCAGTTCAAGGAGGTTTTCTGAGCATGAGAAAAGCCATTCTTCAACGAATTAACCTCATGCATAAACTACCGCTCAAAATGAGCGCTATGTGAGCGCTATTTTTGTAATCTACTTTTTCAATTCTTCAACGAATTAACCTCATGCACAAACTACCGCTCAAAATGAGCGCTATGTGAGCGCTATTTTTGTAATCTACTTTTTCAATTAATAATGGAACAATAATCATACATTTGGAACTTCGTGATACAATACTCTCAAACCACCTGAGGGGAGATCACATACATGCCAACAGCCATTATTGTACATGGAGGCGCGGGTCTAGTTACGCCCGAACGTGCTGGAGCCTGCCTCACCAGCGATGGGAATATCGAACTTGATGCAGGCATCATGGAGGGACATACCCTCCAGGTTGGGGCCATAGCCTGTGTCGAACTCATTAAAAACCCCATCTCGCTCGCCCGCAAAGTGTTAGAGAGTCCACACGTCCTACTCATAGGTAAAGGAGCGCAGGAGTTTGCGCAAGAGCAAGGCATTCCCCAATGCACATTTGAAGACCTGCTCACAGAACGACAATATCAGATCTGGCTGGAAAAGAATGCACAGGCAACCCGCGCATCAGAGAAGGAGCCGCGCTATCATCGACGCGAAGTGGCCTCTTTAGCTGCCCGTGAAGAGAAACATGGTACCGTTGGCGCAGTAGCCATCGATATGGCTGGCAAGCTGGCGGCCGCGACCTCAACAGGAGGCATTCTCAACAAGCACCCTGGTCGCGTAGGTGACTCACCCCTCGTAGGCTGCGGCTTCTATGCCGACGACCATGCCGCCGTCTCCTGCACAGGCGACGGTGAAGACTTCATTCGCCTGCTCATCGCCAAACGCGCCGCCGATTTCATAGCCCGTGGAGAGAACGCCCGCGAAGCGGCAGAGACAGCAATCGCCTTACTCAGCTCCAAAGCCACAGGCACTGGCGGCCTGATCATCATAGACCGAAAAGGCAATCTCGGCTTCGCCTGGAACAGCCCGAACATGAAACACGCCTACATCACCGAAGGCATGCCAGAACCCCTAACCGGAATATAGGAACAAGCGAGGGCTTGTCCTCGCCCTGGATGGGGCTTGTCCTCGCCCGGAATGTGTTGGAATCAATATCCTTGCAGTCGCCCAATGGTGTGGTTCGCCTTATCGAGCGAAAAATTGCCCCGCGAAGTAACCAATAATAAACAGCAGAGCAAACACAATCAAACCAATCAATAGGATGGAAAGAAGAGAAGAATGCCTATCTTTCTCTGCCTTAGACTCAGGATACGCTGCCTGGCGTGATGCCTCTAACCTAAGGGAGACATCAGCCACTGTAGGAGAGGCAGGTGTGACTTCTTCAATAGGTGGCTTCACACTCTGTTCTGCGTGATAAGAGGAGAGATTAACCCCCGCATTTTCAGTATCTCTAACAGGCAAGGCAGTGGCAAGCTTTCCTCCACCAGCAGGAGCTGCCTGGTTGATGACAAGTGGCTCTTCGTGCTGCTGGTAGGTGCTGGTAACCGGCATAACCAGGGGTGCTGGTTGCGCCAGTGTCTCGCTTAGTGCCTTCAGATCTGTATAAAGTACTTCAGGTGTGCTGATATGCTGTGGATGCTGGCGAACAACAGCACGTGCAACCGCTTCGCATAATTCAGCAGGAACGTTTCGCTGGAAACGCAGGCGCCCGTCCGGTGGTGGCTCAACGACGCCAGCCCCTGGTGCTCGCCCGGCCAGGAGTTGGTAGAGCAGCAAACCAGTAGCTCGAGTATCATCAGAGCGCCGTCCCTCGCTTTGCTGACCATAGGGTAGTTCGGTATCAGAGAGAGCTACGCCATCACCGCCCATCTTGCACCAGCTTTGGAAGTAAAGGAAGTCACCAGGTAAGGCAAAATTATTCACACGTACAAACCCATGTGAGTCACGCATGATAGCAGTAGGAGTCAAATCACCATGGCACACCTTTTGTGAAGCATTGTCGGAATAAATCAAAGCCTGGCATACTTGTAAGCCAAATTCAACAACCTCATGGGGAGACAATTGCGTTTGCAGCAGTGTAGAAAAATTAGCGCCCTCGATGTACTCTTGCACGATGTAAAGCATCTCGGGTTCGATAACAAGATCGTAAGTGCCCACAATGTTAGGATGAGAAAAATGCCCTGTCAACTTAATGGCCACTCTATATGCCGCCATATCAGAGACAGGGACAGCTTTGATTGCAACAATCCGCTGCAACACCTGGTCCGTTCCTTGATAGATAGCACAAACCTGTCCATGCTTAATTAAGCGTTGCAACAGATAGCGCCTGTTTATAACCCGCCCTGTTTCCACAATTTGCCTCGTAGGGGCACCTTTCGTTGTAGATACCCATGTATGCTCAAGTGGCTGTCCATCCGGTGGACACGCCCACTCTTCTATTCTATGTCCTGTAAAGCCAGTGTTACCGCCCCTACAATATTTGCCTCTGATCCAAACGAGCTTTGCACGATGCGCAGTGACGAGTTCGCTGCTGCCAGGCACAGTTCATGCACCCGCTCCTGCAATGGCTCGATCAATACCTCTCCCGCCTGTGCAACCTGGCCGCCCAATATAATTACACCCGGGTTTATCAAATTCACAATGTTCGCCAGGGCGATTCCCAAACAGGTCTGTACATCCTGGACGATACTCTGCGCTACTTTGTCACCTTCAGTCGCCAGTCGAAATACCTGTTCTGCCGTGATACGTTCGGCGCTATCTCCAGTGATACGCCGGATAGCGGTTTCAGTCTCAGAGTGCTCCGTCGAAAGCCTGATAATCGCGCGCGAGATCGCCTGCGCAGATGCAATAGCTTCGAGGTGCCCGTAGCCACCGCATGAACACTTTGGCCCGTTCTCTTTCACAAACATGTGTCCAATCTCGCCTGCTGTGCATGTCTCTCCATGATAAATCTTGCCATTGATCACCAGGCCGCCGCCAATACCACGCCCCAGGCCAATATAGAGTGCAACACGCTCAGCATTGCGTGGCCCATGCCTTGTAACAGATGCTGTACCATAATGTACTTCCGCTAATGCTGCCGCATTTGCATTGTTATCTATTATACAAGGTATATCAAGCCTCTCCGTCAGGTAATCCTGTAAAGGAAAGTCATTCCATCCATGCGCGTGACGCAAGGTGCGCACGATGCCACGAGTCGCGTCTACTAGCCCACCAACTGCAACACCTACACGCAGCACACGCCCATCGTGAAGTCGCTCAGGAGTCAAAACTTCTGCGAGCATGTCGTGAATAAGACTGAGCACGGTCTCGGTGTCTGGCACATACTCTAACGGACGACGCACCCGGTGCAATATGTTGCCTTCCAGGTCGGCAAGCGCTACAGACTGGCGTGTGCCGCTGCCACTGATCTCAATCCCCACAACATACCCTTGCGTCGCCAACAATTTACCCGTTGT
>WNFX01004951.1_pt1 | contig 17707 bp, 16 predicted proteins | sample 5400111 | NCBI WGS metagenome assembly WNFX01 (sample SAMN13153363, study PRJNA577476) | soil metagenome | isolation source: 40 cm soil or saprolite under grassland replicate 1 | place: USA:California | collected 2016-06-15 | reverse complement strand
TCCAAAGAGGAACTCTTAGCATTAGCTGTCGAGGCCGAAGCGGGTAACCATCCGGACAATGTTGCCCCTGCCTTGCTTGGTGGCCTGGTTGCTACAAACATTGTGGGCGGCAAGATCCGGGCGGTGAAAACACTTTTCCCAGATGCACTGAAGGCGATCATTTTTACGCCCTCATTTCCTATGGATACCGTAGAGGGAAGGAAGTTGTTACCAGCCAGCTATTCAAAAGCTGATGTGACTTTTAATACCGGGCGCGTCGCCTTGCTTTTAACGGCATTACAGACAGGACACTACGAGTTGATTGGTGAGGCTATGCAGGATCGGCTGCATCAACCATATCGCCAGGCTCTCTTTCCCGCCATGCCGGATATTATCAATGCGGCCATTACTGCTGGCGCCCATGGGGCTTCTCTATCTGGTGGAGGCTCATCATTAATTGCGCTGGCCAGTTCTCGTTTTCAAGAGGTGCTGCAAGCCATGCAGGAAACGGCTCGTGCTTTAGGGGTGAACGGAACTGGCATGATTTTACGTGCAGATCAACAGGGAGCCCGCGTACTCAATACATCGCGTGGTCACATCAGAAAGGAAAAGATCGCTCGTTATGAAGACAAGTACTACTGGCCGCCAGCTAGATCAAGCGAGGAACTTCCGCTTAATGAATAATGCGCTTACGCCGGAAATTCTTGCTGCCTTGAGTGCCGTTTCGTTACAATGTGTAGAGTGCTCAGCCCTTTACCCCGGCCTGGAAGTTGGGTCTGCATTCCGTTACCGCTGCAGTTGTGGCGGCACTCTGGACGTTGAAATGAAATTTGCTCTTTCTGAGGCACAAACGGCTCCCGTACAAGTTCCACCCGGCATTTCCTCTGCCTTGAAGTCTGACAGCGATCCCGTGCTACTTACCGGTACTCTGTTACGTCAACTTTTTGACGAGCGGGCATCTACTCTCCCCACCTGGTCGATCAGTGCCGACAAGATGCTGCTGGACTACAGCGGTGTCTGGCGTTACCGCGAGCTCATCTTGCCTGCGCCTGAACAGTACATCATCAGCCGACCAGAGGGAAACACCGGCCTCTACCCGGTTGGCATGGAAAACTGCCAGCCGGGTAGTGTCGGTCATCGTCAAATTGGTCTCTACGCCGGCTTAGAGCATCTTTTCCTCAAACACGAAGGTGAGAATCCAACGGGTAGTTTCAAAGATCGGGGTATGACCGTGGGTGTAACCATGGCCAATTTATGCGGAGCACAGGCCGTCGCCTGTGCCTCGACGGGGAATACTGCTGCCTCATTAGCCTCTTATGCAGCACAGGCAGGTATGCGTGCAATTGTCTTCTTACCTGCTGGCAACGTTGCTGGAGGCAAACTCGCACAATCACTGGCCTATGGTGCGACGACCATCCAGGTTGAGGGAAATTTTGATGACGCCATGCACCTGGTTGAACAAGTCTGTGGCGAGTTGGGTATCTACCTGCTTAACTCCCTCAATCCATTTCGCATCGAAGGGCAGAAAGCTATCGGCTTTGAGATATTGCAGCAACTGGCCTGGCAGGCTCCTGACTGGCTTGTCCTTCCGGCAGGCAATCTTGGCAACACCTCTGCCGTCGGTAAAGCCTTTCGCCAGGCTTATCAGCTCTCGCTTATTCAGCATATGCCACGCTTTGCCGCGATCCAGGCAGAAGGAGCCAATCCATTCTATCGTAGCTTCAAACAAGGATTTGCCAGGCAGGAACCTGTCCAGGCGCAGACCATCGCTACTGCTATAAAGATCGGCAATCCCGTGAGCTACACACGTGCGCGCCGCGTGATCGAAGAAAGCAATGGTATTGTAGAAGACGTGACCGACGAAGAAATTCTGGCAGCTAAAACCATAATCGATCGCGCTGGTCTCGGCTGCGAGCCTGCTTCCGCAGCGACGTTGGCCGGAATACGTAAACTGGTTGAACGTGGTGTAATCAAACGTAATGAGCGCGTCGTTGGCATCCTGACAGGCAACTTGCTCAAAGATAGTCAAACAGGTATTCCCCAGCAAAGTGAAGGGGTAGCTGTGGCAGCGAACATAGATGCTATTAGGAGAATACTTTGAGTCTAACGCGGTCAAAAAATGATACAATACAGGTAGACAAACGGCAGCCAACCCCCGGACAGTCCCGGTTGCGCTCCTGGCTGCTCACCTGGGAAATCTATCCCATCCTGTTGGTGACGGGCTTCCTCTGTTTATACCGCATCAACACAACGGAATTCAATACCGACCAGGCATTAATTTTCAGCATGGCTCGTGATGCTATTCGCTATGGCCTGCTGCCTATGACCAGCAATGCTTCCTCCCTGGGTATCTCAAACCCTCCCGGCGTGATCTACATCCTCTTGCTTCCGGCCTTATTCTCTGCTGATCCTGTGTGGGCAGCAGTCCAACAGGGATTATTCACGACAGTCGCAGTTTTGCTGGCTTATTTTTTCGTTCGTCGTTACTATGGCCGGCTTGCTGGCATTGTCGCGGCATTGCTCTATGCTACAGCTGCCTCCACTATCCATTATGGGCGTTTCATCTGGCAACAAAACATGATGTCCCCGTTTGTTGTCCTATTCATGTTTGCGCTGTTCTGGGGCGTTGTCGATCGACGCAAGGGCTGGCTTGCGCCCGCCATTCTTCTGCTTGGCCTGCTCGTTCAACTACACGAATCCACAGCATTGTTAATTGTACCGCTTCTCGTAGCAATTGCCCTGGCGGCAAAAACGATTCGCTGGCGTGATCTTGCCCTGAGCGCTATCCTCTTGTTCATCATCTACGCCCCATATTTGCTCTGGCAGATTCATACAAATTTTGCGGATGTACACACGCTTCTCGCCCCGGCAAAAGTTCATCTATCAAATAACCATGCTATCATCAGCAGCCAGGCAATTGACTTCTACAGGCTTTTCCTCAGCCCCTTTGGGCAACAGCCAACGATTCCAGGTTCTGTCATCAATATGGTGATTCCATGGATTTCCAGGCTTCGAGCGATCATGCTTCTATTAGTTTTGTGCGGGGCAGCAACAGCAATACTACTTTTGTTGCGGCCGCCAGCCCGGAGCAAAGTAAAGAATATAGAAGACGAGGAATCTTCCAGGCGAGGTGGAATACGAAGATGGTGGACAACTTTCCGGGCCACTCCCGCGGCAGGCGGACTGCTGCTTCTGCTGATCTGGCAGATTGTGCCTTTGCTCGTTCTTTCGCGGCCAACAATTATCCTGCAGCCGCACTACCTGATTTTTCTTATGCCAGGCCCATATATCCTTATAGGTCTCTTTGTTGCTAAAGTTGTTGAATTCTTCCGGCGATACCGGCCCCAGTGGAGCTTGCTGCGCTATGGCGTCTATGCCCTCACATGCCTTGTCATAATTGGACAGTTAGCGGGCAGTATGGCATCAGTTATTGATATCAGCAGTGGCAACTTCGATGATCGTGCTTTCTACACTCATTACCGTAACGATCTCAACTCTTTACAACATGCTCTCAGCGAGGCCGATTCTGTCGCGCAACAGCGACACCTCAATCGTGTTTACATCACCACCGATGCATCCACGGCACTCGCTTTAAGCTACCTCTCTGAGCAGATGCGGACCCCAACCACGCTCTTTGATGCTACAAACTGCCTTGTTCTACCGAATCCTGTGGATGGACCAGCCGTGCTCCTGGTAGGGCCATATGACACTTTGACAAATGCCCTGTTGAGCCAGTTTGCCACTGCAACACTGGTGGATCAGCCTGTACGTCCGGGTGGAGCTCCCTTCCGGCTCTACATTGTCGCACCTACCACCATCCAGAGTTCTTCCAGGACAGGTATCTTTGGCACTGATCTGCAGCTTCTTAACGTGCAGTCACAGGGCTTAAGTCTTGATAACTCATCATGGCTGGTTACACGCTGGAAACTGTTGCGCTCTGCCCGGCAAGGTATGCGCACCGTCTATAATTATGGGGTGACAGCCCAGCCCAGCGGGACTGGTGATCCAGGTCAACAGGCTCTGTGTAGTTTCACGTCAATGCAGGCTGGGGATCAATTGCTGGTTGCATTTGGCCTGCCCAAAGGTAAGCTAACGTCTGTAACTGTGGGGGTACAATCCTTCACCACCACTCCCTACAATCCAACTTATGGCCCGTTGCATTTCGAGACATATATTGATCGCAATACACCATCAATACCATTACATACTTCTGAAGGGGGAGATACCGTCACTATTCCAGGTTCATAAAAGATAAGCTCTACCCACTGGCGTATATGCCGCTATACTGCTACAATATACCTAGCTTATAAGCATAGCAGAGCGACAAGGAGAGGTCAAAGTGCGGAACCTCAAACATAGAAATAAACTGATACCTCCCTGGAATATGCCCTCAGATCCTGTGAAAGCCGTGTTTTGGTTCGTGCACTGGTTATTGCAGGTACTTGTGCGTTTCTTCTGGATACTGATCCTGGCTGGAGTGGCCTACGAGAGTTACATGAATGGCCTCGTTGGTGGTATCGTCACCTTGCTGGTTGGTCTGGGCGTGTGGCTTGGCCTTGGGATTACTTTGTTCGTATTCAACATTAGCACGAACATCTCACAGACATTTTCAGAGGTCAACCGTATGCAGCAAAACTTCCCTCCACGCCGTCCCTTTTACCCATTTCCTGAATCAGAATTCGATGATAGTAAAATTGTCGAAGGCACTGTAACCGACCTGGAGGAGGAGCGCAGGAAGCGTCGTCGGGAATAAATATACATGCTACGTTTAACGCGCTGCTCTTCTATTCTGCTCCTCCCACAATTGCCAGGCCTCATCTCCCGGCGCAGGTACATACGAGCATATGAGCTTGCCTGTACCTTCGATGCAATACTTACCCAGAGCTGCCGGTAACACCATCGTCTGCCCACGAGCCAGCTTCTCACTATAATCGAGAGAGGCCCCGTAGCGTACCTGTACTTCAGCACCTAAAGAGGAGAGGATAATACAGCTTCCTTCTGTCTCGCCTTTCATATAGCCATGAGAATCTCTATCTTGCCGGAGAACTATCTCTCGAGCCACAAAGTACCGGCAGGCAACCAGGCAGCGATCTACATGCTCCTGATCACCTGCCAGTTGAATAGGCTTTACCTTTACCTGTGGGGATACATCATAGTGTGAGACGTCCAGTGAGCGTTCCACGTGGAGTTCACGAGGAGTGCCGGCAGCGGTGAGACGGCCATAGTCGTACATGCGGTAGGTGATATCTGAGTATTCTTGCACTTCATAGAGTATCACCCCGCTCCCAATTGCATGCACCGTTCCGGCGGGCACGAAAATCACATCACCTGCTGCGACCTTTTCTTCGTGGAGCAGATCTTCTAACTCTACCTGTTCAATGGCGCGACGTACCTGATTAGAAGAGGTAGGCGCCTTGAAGCCATGAACGATGGTAGATCCCGGCTCGGCAGCAAGAATATACCAGAATTCGGTCTTCCCGAGTTTCCCTCCCTCATATTGCGCCGCATAATTATCATCTGGATGAACCTGAACCGAGAGTTTCGCGCTGGCATCAATAAATTTTACTAAAAGCGGAAAACGATAACCATAGATGGCTATGGACTGTTTACCAAGAAGTGCTTCTCCCAACTCCTCTACCAGCATCCCCAGCGTTTTCCCTGTATATGGCTCATTTTGGGCAAGGGTGCTTACCTCCGTCTCCCACGTCTCTCCAATTTTAGCATTCTGCGAAGGCAACTGCTTCCAGCCATCACGTTCTAATCTTTGTCCTCCCCATATAGCTTCATGTAAAGATGCTTCTAACCTGATGGGATGTAAACGATCCACAAATCACTCCTACAAACACAAATTTTTATTGTTGCTCAGGTCAGCCTTTTTTCTTAGCGTCACCTGCAAAGCATTAATTTGCGAGCAAAGCCCCTTCGATTTGGCGACGCAGCCTTTCACGCATGATGATCCCTTTAATGCGGTTAATCTCCCGTCCCCCCTTGAAAAAGATGATCGTCGGTATACCATCGATTTTCCATTGGCTGGTGGCTTTGTCGTTCTTGTCCGTGTTGATCCTGGCGAACATCACCCGTCCTTGAAACTCTTTGCTGATGGCTTCAAACTCGGGATCTTGTATCTGACATGCACCACTATTCTCCGCTGAAAAGTTCACCAGGACCATCTGCTCCGCCTGGAGTATCTTTTCCGCAAAATCCTGGTCTGATACATCTATGTAAGTCTCTGTCATAAAATCCTCGTCATCTCTGTAAAAATATACTCATTAATTTCCAAGAGTATCACTCGTAGCTAAGAGATGTCAAGAAAAATCCCTTACGAGGCCAGCAATCTCTCTGCATCCTCTATCACGTAGCGATAGCCCTGCTCGGTCAGGAAAAGCTGGCGGTTAGCCGAGAAATCCTGGTCACGAGTATCACGAGTGACGATAGAGTAGAAGTAGGCTAAACCTCCGTCGCTCTTCGGGCGCAGGATACGTCCGAGTCGTTGCGCTTCCTCCTGGCGCGAACCGAATGTGCCAGACACCTGGATAGCCACGTTGGCATCCGGCAGATCAATGGCAAAATTCGCTACCTTGCTGACCACCAATCGCTTGAGTTCGCCGCTTCGGAACTGTTCATACAACTTTTCTCTTTGCCTGACGGCGGTACGCCCAGTGAGCAATGGGGCGTCTAGCTCTTCGGCCAGGGTTTTAAGCTGGTCAATATACTGCCCGATAATTAAAACCTGGTCGTCGGAGTGATGCCTGACCAGGTAACGCGTCACGGTCAACTTGGCAGGACTTTCTGCCGCCAGGCGATATTTCTCCCGTTCTTCTGCGATAGCATAATTTAATTGCTCGTCCTCGGTCATGCTCACCCGAATCTCGTGACATTCAGCGGTAGCAATCCACCCCTGGCGCTCCAATTCTCGCCAGGGAACATCATATTTTTTGGGGCCAATCAGACTGAAGACATCTGCCTCGCGTCCATCTTCTCTCACAAGCGTTGCAGTCAGCCCTAAGCGTCGTCGTGCCTGGATCTCAGCCGTAATACGGAAGACCGGAGCAGGCAGTAAATGCACCTCATCATAGATAATCAGCCCCCAATCAAAACTGGTGAAGAGGGAGAAATGAGGAAAATCCTCTTCTTCAGAGCGGCGGTACGTGAGAATCTGGTAGGTGCTGACCGTGATGGGACAGATATCTTTGCGCTCGCCCGAGTACTCCCCTACCATCTCCGGTGGGATATCGGTCTTATCGAGAATTTCGCTGATCCACTGGCGCACGGCTATAGTATTTGGCGAGAGGATCAAGGTGGCCCGCTGGATATCAGCAATAGCGGCTAAGCCGACGATAGTTTTACCAGCGCCGCAGGGGAGCACAACAACACCGCTACCGCCGCTAGGCGCTCCGCCCGCATAGAAAGCTGCCGCGGCAGCATTTTGGTACATACGCGGTGCAAATTCTTTGCCTTGCAGCGTTGTTGATCGCAGTTGCATAGGCAGCGGTGAACCATCGGTGTAGCCCGCCAGATCTTCAGCCGGAAAACCAATATGGATAAGCGCCTGCTTGATATGTCCCCGGCGTGACGCGTCTACCTGGATGGTATGGCTATTCAACTGGCGCAGCACGTAAGGCTGCGTGCGCTTATGATGGAGAATCTCGGCAATAAGCGCGGCGTCGCTTGAGGTAAGTAAGAGAGCATCACCCTCGCGAATCAGCTTAATACGTCCATAACGACTCATGTAGTCACGGATATCAGTGGCAATACTTGTTGGAATAGCATATTTGCTGTAGAGCGCCAGTAATTCGAGAACCATCTCCGCATTCATACCGCCCGCGGCAGCGTTCCAGAGAGAAAGCGGTGAAAGGCGAAAGGTATGAATATGCTCAGGTGATTTCTCTAGCTCGGCAAATTGAGCCAGTGCATCTCTGGCTTCAGCATGTTGTGGATGATCAACCTCTAATAAAATGGTTTTATCACTCTGAACGATGAGTGGATTATTTGGATTCATGTCCCGTTAAACTCCCGGCATAGCCGCCCATTTCTTCAAATATTTCATAATAGCATGAACTGTTGCTTCTTCATAACCTCGCATAAGATAGCGGGCCCCTGTAATCACATTCAAGCCTTTGGGTCCTGGTTGCTGCTCAACAAATAGCTCCAGCTTGTGGGGCGGACAAACCTGATCCTCCTCGCCAGTGACAAACAATTTGGGACGCTCAAAGGCCTTGGGAAAGCCGCTCCCCACTCGATAAAGGAGGAGGCTAATAGCAACCACTGTACGTATGCGAGGATCGTAGGGAGCATACATCAGTGCAATATTTGCTCCAAACCCATGACCAATGACACAAACTTTGTTCTGGTTCACTCCTGGTTGTGCCAGTGCTGCATTGATGGCTCCGGCAAGGTCAAGTGGCTCCATCCGTCCATCTGTCTGCTGTCCCTGGCTCTTGCCCACTCCCCGAAAGTTAAAGCGCAGGGCCATCATACCTGCTTCTGCCGCCAGGCTCTCAGCCAGGGCCACAGTGAGTGGGTCATGCATATCGCTACTGACCGGTTGGGGGTGGCAGAGGACAACAACCGGCGCATGTTCCACTTTGAGAGGTTTATGTAATACACCTTGCAAGAGGAATGAGGGTTGCCCTGCGCTGTGAAATGTAATTGCCCGCTCAGCTTGTGCTGAAAGTGAGGTCATCTTCTCCCCTTCATACTATGCCTGTTTCATATTATGTATTTTCCATCTTATCGTAGGATTGACCTTAAGTCAACTACTTTCAAAGATGTCATCATGGGTCATAAGTACTAGGGAGTGGAACTAATTGTGAGAATCCTTCCAATTTCTCAGAAGGGCAGCACTTTCGAGAAATTGGTACAGCTTGGCACTTTGCATATGGGCTCAGGGATGTTATACTGAGTATGACATATGTCTGCTTACTTTTACATATGTCAAAATAGTACAGCAGATCGGGCAGTCAGAAGCTATTTTCCGCCAGCACTGCACATTTTTGGCAATGGTTCGTTCATTTATCCCGATTGGGGGAGATCGGATACTATTTTGTGGCGCCTTCTCTCCGAATATTCTTCGCCTGTAGATATCATGCAGGGGGTATGGGTCTCGACAGGCTATTGCAATGTTTGTTTGCGACCCTGATATTGCGCTGAGGCCAGTATTTCTTATTTGGATGTGCAACGACTGTTGGGCCTGGTGTATGCCATGTCAGGCTTTAGCCTGCGCTAAGGGATGAGTGGTCGGCGTACTCGAATGAACGCAAGCTGCCAGTATATTATGAGCAGGAGACGTGCGAAGCAAGTATCCTGCTCATTCAATCCACAGTGAAGAACATTATATCATTTTTGTAGTGACAAACGTTCTCTTCGTGGAATATACGCAACGTAGTACTTGTGAGATGTAGAGGTAGGAGCACATATGGCCAACATTTTAGTCGTTGAGGACGAGCGGTTGATCGCTGGGTTACTCAAAGAAACGCTCGAGATCGAAGGATATCGAGTGACTACCATCCTTAACGGCGAAGATGCTGTACAGTTTGCGCTACGTGAAACGCCACACCTCATTATTTTGGATATCATGCTGCCGGGTATAGATGGGTATGAGGTGATCCGGCAATTGCGCAGCCATCCTAAAAGTATGCATATCCCCATTATCATCTTGAGTGCATTAGGTGAACCTGCAGATAAGATTCGTGCCTATGAATGCGACGTTGATGGGTATATCACCAAGCCCTACGACACAGATGAATTACTTGCACGCGTACACAGACAGTTGCGACGGGCACAGCAGAACTATCTGTCCCCTCTTACTAATCTGCCAGGTGGTTTGCAAGTAGTGCGAGCTATCAACTACAAGCTTGGCAAAATGAAACCCTGGAGCATCCTTTATCTCGACCTGGACAACTTTAAAGCCTTTAATGATGTATATGGTTTCCTGGCAGGTAATGATATGATCCTCCTGGTAGGGCGCATTTGTCAATATGTTGTCTATGAGTACGGAAACGCCGATGACTTTGTCGGACATGTCGGTGGGGATGACTTTGTCGTTTTGACAACCCCTGATTGCGTCAACACCCTCTGTATGCATGTTACTGCAAGATATAAGGAAGAGAGTGCAACGTTATATCGTCCGGAGGACTTGAGGTGTGGCTCTATCAGTGGCGTAGATCGTGAGGGACGACCATATCAATTTCCTTTGGTCTCATTATCCATCGGGGTCGTCAATAACCAGATATACATGCCCCATAGTATCCAGGAAGTGAGTTACCTGGCTGCTGAAGCCAAGCGCCATGCCAAACAATCTACCAGTAATATCAGCTATATTTCACCCCAATATGATAAAGCCCATCCAGAGTATTTGTCCCCTGCAACTTCCTCCTCACCATTTCTTTTCTCGCCCTCTTGCTCTTTTGCTACGCATACCCATGCTTTTCACGACCTTCTGTCCCTGGCCGAAGATAATATATTGGCAGGATATGAGGTAAGTTGACTATAGTGCCGGTCCTGCTTTCGACTGTTAGGGAGCTCTCTTCATCCAAAAAGTGTCAGGTCAGGGTGCAGCTATTTGTGTTATGCTGTAGATATATCTTATTATCAATCCAGTTATCTTTTGAAAGGTAGTAAGTCTTACGAACCAGGACGAGGTAGAGGGCACCCTCAATGAAGAGGAAATTGAAGCGAGGCGTTTAGCTGAACGCGAGAATGCCAGGCGTGTCTTACGCGATAGTGGCCTTGCTCAGATGCTCCAAGAAATCAACAAGGATGAACTCAAGAGAAGAGGGAAGTTTGAAGAGTACGACTCAATGATTCTACTCAAATGGGGTACCGGCTACACTCGTCGCCACATCTGGGTCGAGATCAATGGAAATAGCATTCGTTTCAGACTTTCCCCTCATCGCAAGTGTGCCAGTCCCATTCCCCTCTGTGATGGTGAATATCACACATTCACAAGCCAGATGTGGGTAAACCCTGATCTGCTGCGTCAGGAACTGTATAAATATTACAAAAAACCTGTAGCAGAAAGCTCAAGCGATTAGCAGGTAATCTTACTGGATCTATCAGGGTAGTGGAACAGATTATAGCGGATCGAGTGTCAGCATCTGGATAATGCCTACGCTATTAAGAAAAAGGCTGATCGCCTGGTAATTTGCATCTGCGTAGAATTCTTCTCGATCTGCTTCACTTGCCCAAGACAAGAGATTGAGGAAAATGCAACCATGCTGGTAGAGATCCTCTCCTCTATTTGGAGTGCTTGTTGCCAGGGAAAGCTCCGGTATCGACGTATTTTCGTTAACTCCGCGTGCTAAAAATGCAAATGCCAGTGTTGGCTGTACCGCTTGCCTCCGTAAACTCTCTATCCACCCCCGTTGAGTGCGGTCAGCCTGATCTGCTCGAATAGTCGCTAGATGCGCTGCTGCCAGAATCGGTACGGCTGCCGGTCGGCTATAACCCCACAGGTAGTGCATCAACCATTGCTCAGGAGGATCTATCAGTAACTCGGTAGCCGACCCTAAGAGAAGTTGTTTGGGGTTATACCGCTCTTGTGCTCTCCGCCAGCTCTCTTCATCCTCCCACGTCGTGAGCATAAAATAGTAGGGATCATGTCCTCGACTGCGATAAAAACGTGAAATAACCAGTCCGGGTGCGTTACGCACGCTATCTGAAATCAGGCGTATACGTGCCAATCCATCGGCATCTCTACCTGGTGTTATATGTGCTAATGTTACGGCCAGTAACTCCATACCTCACTACTCCTCATACCGGCTAGAACTTATCCTGGCCGGTAAAAATGCTTATTCACGCGCAAAAGAGCGTAGGGCAAAGGTAATTTGCTGCTCCAATGTCAAACCTTGATCCTGGGGAATCTTTCCTAATGCTGCCTGAGCCTCTGCCCCAGAATACCCGAGCCCAACCAGCGCCTCCAGGACCTCGGATTGCGTCTTGCCGGAGGTGTATCCGCTCGTACCACCCAGCGCCACCAGGGATGGAAGTTTTCCTTTCAATTCGAGTACTAAGCGTGCTGCCAGACGTTTTCCTACGCCCGGAGCCAGCGCCAATCGCTGCTGGTCCTCATCAGCAATGGCCTTATACAGTGTCCTGGCATCCATTACTGACAGCAATGCCAGGGCCACCTTGGGCCCTACGCCACTGATAGCAATCAGTTGCTCAAAAGCATCGCGCTCCTCTTCTCCAGCAAAACCATAGAGCGCCATTCCATCCTCGCGCACCAGGAAATGCGTATAGAGGGTGACCTCTTTGCCGGTCTCGTTCAGATGATGAAGCGTTAAGGCGGGAGCGAAGACACGTACGCTAAATCCTCCAACCCGTATAATCGCCCGGTCTGCTCGACACGCTTCAAGTATGCCATGGATGCTTGTAATCATTTTTTCCCTTACTTCCCCTTTGCCTCATAAAATCTTTTATGTTTATTTCCGAATATTACCTCAGTTTCAGGAAATGGTTCGTGAGAATGCTGGCTGTGTTTAAGTGACAGATGGCTACAGCAGCAGCGTCGGCAGCATCATCGGGTCGAGGAATTGATGAAAGTTTCAGCAGGATACGTACCATCTCTCCCACCTGCTCCTTCCTGGCATCACCATAGCCCGTCACTGCCTGCTTCACTTGTTTAGGCGTATACTCAGAGATAGAAAGACCCCCGTTTGCTAAGGCCAGCATGGCAACCCCACGGGCTTGCCCGACAGTCATAGCAGTACGGGCATTTTTTGCAAAGAACAATTCTTCCATGGCACCTTCTTGGGGAGAATAGATGCGAATAATTTCAACCAGGCGTTGATAAATATGCTGCAGGCGTTCTGCCAGGGGCATACGCGCAGGCGTGGTAATCACGTCGCAAGCAAGCTACAAATGCTTCGGGGAAGTCAGCATTTGTATATACATTCTGGACATCATCCAGGTCTTCAAGCTTTTCCACCAGGCGCATGACCTGGTGCGCCACCTTCTCATCATTTATTTCGATCCTGGTTTTTGGCAGCATGGTGCTTTCAGCTTTCACCACTTTGTACTTCTTCGCCTCTAGCGCCTGGCGAATCCTTTCAAGATCACTGGGGTCAGTGTAAATAGTCAGAGTCTCGTCATCAGGCCCGACAGAGTCAACATCGTCTGCCCCAAGATCAAGTGCCTCCAAGGAAAGTTCATCAGGATCATGTCCCTTTAGCTCCACCTCGATAATGCCTTTTGCCTCGAAAAGCCAGTCTACACACCCATTTTCACCCAAGTTTCCACCATTGCGGTTAAAGGCGTTGCGCACTTCGGCTACGGTTCGATTACGGTTCTCTGTTAAGGCATCCACCAGTAATGCCGTTCCACCTGGGCCATACCCTTCATAGCTGATCTCTTCGAGCGCTGCTCCTTCTGAACCACCAAGCGCACGTTTAATCGTGCGTTCAATGTTGTCCATTGGCATATTGGCGTCTCGTGCACGTTGGATGGCCATGCGCAGCCGGAAATTTGCATTGGGATCACCACTACCACCCTCACGGACTGCTACAACAATTTCTCGTCCCAGACGCGTAAAAAGTTGTCCTCTGCGAGCGTCATTGACACCTTTGGAACGACGAATCTGCGCCCATTTTGAATGTCCTGACATATCAATGCTCCCTATTCTATCTTAGGTCATCGGTAATAAAAATATATCTCAGCCTGGTACTATGAGAAAAATCTGTTGGAGATATTGTAACATGAGTCGATATCAGGCGTCGAGGGGTTACCGTTGACTTAGCTACTCCTGTTCAACCTGTAGCCGCCAGATGCGAGCACTGTCACCCGAACCATGAATGAAAACGATGGAATTATTCAAGACAAATCCCCTGCCCTAATGGATGTGCCTCCTAGATATGCGTTAACCTCCTGGCTATCGGCCAGACTCTGTTATAGCACTCTATTACCACTTGATCAGAAAATCTAACATGCCTTTCTACCCTGGCTGTAAACTTCACTTTCTATCACCAGTAGTGAAAATGCAACCAGGCAGTGATCAACTCAACCACTACACAACTGCTTCTTAACATAAAACAATACCTGGACCAGTTACCATTGTGTCACAGGAAGTATCAAAATGCTTCATAAAACACCATTTTCAATGGTTACCTTGTTTTCAAGATAGGAACATTCAAATGAATTACTATTACAAACCACTTTACCTGCTGCTTCTCGCCCTTACTATCACGATCGGCGCGTTTACACTGCAAATGTTGCCAACCGTGCAACAGCCAGTAGCAAGAGCTGCAGCTTCTACCAGACTCAATGCAATTCAACAGGAAAATCTGTTGCCCGGCACAACCAGCTGGCAACTTACTAATCCTACACCCGAGAATTACACGAACCCTACCTATGATAAGGGTATACAGGGTTACTCATCCGTAACAAGCGCTAAAGCTGGAAATACTGTCAATTTTTCCGTAAGCACAACTGCTTCGTCTTTTAGGGCTGATATCTACCGCCTGGGATGGTATCATGGGAACGGAGCAAGGCTAATGCGCTCTATTGCTAACATTCCAGGGAAAGCTTACCCTGTTCCAGCTCCGAACCTTCAAACTGGTCTCGTTGAGGCTGGCTGGCCGGCGGCTTTTTCCGTAACAATACCGTCTAACTGGATAACCGGAATGTATATTGTTAAATTGACGGATGCAAATAAGCAACAGTCTTATATTCCTTTTACCGTGAAAACTACCAGCTATACTGATTTCGCCTTCATTCACAGTGTGAATACAGACGAGGCATACAATATATGGGGCGGGGCATCTCTCTACGGAGATTTTACAAATACGTTGCCGGCAGGGCGCGCTTTTAAAGTGTCATTTGATCGACCATTTTTCCAGAGTAATGGGGCCGGAAACCTGCTAAAATGGGAGTATCCCATGATTCGCTGGCTCGAGAAGTATGGCTATAATGTCGGTTACATCTCCGATGTAGACGTACATCTTAGTTCAACTGTGCTTCAGGGTCATCTTGGAAACCTGATCGTCGGTCACGGCGAGTACTGGAGCGGGCAAATGAGAAATCACCTGCAGACCGCCGTCAACAGCGGTGTAAGCCTGGGCAGCTTTGGAGGAAACGACATCTTCTGGCAAATTCGTTATGAGTCCTCCTCCAACGGAGTAGCTAATCGCGTGGTCGTCTGTTATAAAGATGCTTCACTCGATCCCTTGTACAACAAAAACAATAGCCAGGTGACTGTGAATTTTAGAAGTTCTCCAATCAACATGCCTGAGCAAACCCTACTTGGATCGATGTATTACAGCTACTTTGCTGAGAGCGACGGGCAGGGTTTTCCCTGGGTTGCCAATAATACCTCAAGCTGGGTGTTTGCAGGAACGGGCCTGCAGAATGGCGATAGCTTACCCGGGCTTGTGGGATATGAGTTTGACTCATTCTTTCCTGGTTACCCTTCACCTGCTACCATTACTGGCGCTGATGGCGTGAGCGGAGTTGAAATCCTGGCTGCATCACCGGTAACCGATATATATGATGCTATGACTACTGCTAATTCCACGCTCTATACAGCGCCAAGCGGTGCACGAGTATTCAATGTGGGATCAATCCAATGGTCGTTGGGACTTGATAGTTATAGCCCTGTTCCAAACTCACCAAATCTGGTGAGTTCAGCTGCCCAGCAGATCACGGCGAACATCCTGCATAACTTCCTGACAGGTCTTACCACTCCTGCAACCTTAATGGTTATCAGGACATCACCGAGTGTGCTGCATAATCTCCCCTAACAGGTCTTACCACGCCTGCAACTGTAGTGGGGAAGTAGATTTCCTGCGCAACATGAGCCCTCCTGATTAAAGAGAGATGGTGGCAAAACCGCCATCTCTCTTTTTTTCCTCTAATCAAGAAGAATGTAGACTTCAAAAATTCGGATTGACTTATCAAACCGCCCCGTAAACCCCTCAGCTTCTAGCTGTAGGGGTTTACGGGGCGTTCTTTGTTTGAGGTTTGGGCACCGGGGTAACCCTTGACATTAGATAGCTTTAAGCTGTATAATACCACATGCAGAAGATAGCCTATAAATCCAATCATAACGTCTACTTCTCTTGCAAGTATCATGTTGTTTGGTGTCCGAAATACAGACGCAAGGTACTCGTAGAGCAGGTAGCCAAGCGGTTAGAGCAGATCATTCGAGAAGTGTGCAAGGAACATCAAGCAGAAGTATTGAGTTTAGAGATCATGCCCGACCAAGTGCATTTGTTGGTTGAGGTAGACCCGCAATTTGGCATACACCGACTGGTAAAGCTCGTCAAAGGCCGATCTTCACGCTACCTACGGCAAGAGTTCACATCACTGACAACCCGTCTGCCATCCCTCTGGACAAATAGCTACTTTGTCTCAACAGTAGGCGGAGCATCATTAAGCGTCATTAAACAATATGTTGAGAACCAAAAGCATGTATAAAAAAGCGTTCAAATATCGTATCTACCCAACGAAACAGCAGGAGCAGGCACTTTTGAAAACTCTTGCTTTGTGTCGTGAGCTTTACAACGCTTCCCTTGAAGAACGCAAAGAAGCCTACAGAATGAGCAAGATACCTATCACCTACAACCAGCAGGCCAACCAGCTACCAGAGATTAAAGAAATCAGACCAGAATACAATGATATTCATAGCCAAGTATTGCAAGACACCCTCAGACGTGTTGACAAGGCCATGCAGAACTTTTTTAGGAGAGTGAAAGCAGGAGAGAAAGCCGGCTACCCACGTTTCAAAAGTTTCAACCGTTTCGGCTCCTTTACCTATCCGCAAGCGGGGTATAGCCTCGCTCATGATAACCGTGTTTGTCTTTCAAAGATAGGTAGCATTAAAATCAAGCTCCATAGGCCAATTGAAGGGAAGATTAAAACCTGTACCATTAAAAAAGAGATAGACCACTGGTACATTGTTTTTAGTTGTGAAGTCGCAGACACAGAACCACTACCAGAAAACAATGAGGTTGTAGGGATTGACTTAGGAGTAACCCACCTTGCGACACTCTCAGATGGCGTAGTGATTGATAATCCTCGTCATTTCAGACGTTCACAGAAACGATTAATAAAGATTCAGCAAAAACTAGCACAGTGTAAAAAAGGCTCTCACCGAAGATCAAAGGTAAAGAAACAGCTTGCAAAGCTCCATAGAAAGATCAAAAACCAACGAAAAGACTTTTTGCATAAAGAGTCAAGAAAACTCGTAAAAGCCTATGGTACGGTTGTGTTTGAAAAGCTCCAACCCTCAAACATGATCCATAGACCCAAGCCTAAACAAGACGAGATAACAGGAGCATATTTACCCAACGGAGCAGCGGCGAAAGCGGGCTTAAACACATCTATCCTTGACGTTGGTTGGTATCAGTTTCAACAGTATTGTTTCTACAAAGCGGAAGAAGCTGGTAGAGACATTGTGCTGGTTAATCCCAACCATACCAGTCAAATCTGTAGCGGTTGTGGTCAAGTAGTCAAAAAACCACTTTCTGAACGCTGGCACTCTTGCGATTGCGGAACAGAGCTAGATAGAGACTACAACGCGGCCATAAACATACTCAGGCTAGGAAGTAGCCAACGTGGGGGCGACCTACGTAGAAGCTCCTTGCTTTTAGGCATGGGGTACTTCACAATGCATGTTACAACGTAAAGTCATGGGGCGCGTATAATGTAATGAAGCGTTTAGTAGACAACAATACTACTGATATCCAAAGGAAACCAGGAGCGGCACGCCAGGGTCTGGGCCGGACAGGTGAAC
>WNFX01002747.1_pt1 | contig 17719 bp, 15 predicted proteins | sample 5400111 | NCBI WGS metagenome assembly WNFX01 (sample SAMN13153363, study PRJNA577476) | soil metagenome | isolation source: 40 cm soil or saprolite under grassland replicate 1 | place: USA:California | collected 2016-06-15 | reverse complement strand
CCTTCGCCACTGGTGGTCTTCAATGGATCAACGGATTTTACCCCTACCCACTGAGTACCGCTTGCCTCTCCTGCCTCCTAGTCTTATAGTATCCTCCGCGGCCCATCTGTTAAGCAGTTGGATTTAACGGAGGACTTGTAAAACCGGCTACGGATGCTTTAGGCCCAATAATCGTCCCGACCACTCGGGGTGCTGGTATTACCGCGGCGGCTGACACCAGACTTGCCCACCCCTTATTCTACACCATTTTTAGAGATGTCAAAAGACTTTCTTAGCGAAAGTCACTCAGAGTAACCCTGTCAGGCTTTCGCCTATTGCAGAGGTTTCGCGCCTGCTGCGCCCCATAGGGCCTGGGTCCTTTTCTCAGTACCCATCTCCGGGCTCCTCCTCTCAGAGCCCGTACCGGTTATAGGTTTGGTGGGCCATTACCTCACCAACAGCCTGATCGGACGCAGTCCAATCCAAAGGCCATATAGATTTTGATCAAAAACCATTCCAGGTATCTTGGTCTATCGCGGTTTAGCCTCAGTTTCCCGAGATTATCCACGTCCTTTGGTTATGTTGACTACGTGTTACTGAGCCGTGTGCCACGTATTGCTACGTTGACTCGCATGGCTTAATCTCACTCTGATAGCAGTCGGGTCCGGCAGGATCAACCGGAGTCGATCCTTAATCTATTATAAAATAGTACGGTCGGACAATCAAGTTATTGTGCATATTGTGTAACCATGTCAGATTCAATTTTATGATTGAATCTCCATATTATGAGCGCAACTGGAGGTCGATGAATCATGAAATGGCCAACTGACCAAAAATCATCTACGACGCCGCCTATATGATTGCGTTCCTAGAAGTTCTTGCTTGATTAAAATATAAACCTTCGCCCACCAAAAAAATTCAAAATTTTTATGATAAATCTGATAGGTTGGGTAATCATAACCTTAACTATAATTTGAAATAGGTACACTTAAAATATTCACGCATCAGAAATACTTGGTCTATGAACAACAAGGTTTGTATATCCCATAAGGAAGATGTTGATGGTGTTTCTTCCGCAGTTCTTATCAAAACTGCATTCAAGGTTAATTCGGTAGTTCTTGTGGATTACGCAAATATGATTAAAACATTACGCAGTATGGTATCGAATATTCTTAATTCCTTAACCAAAATAGATCATTTATTCATATGCGATTTAGGCTTAAGTAAAAAAAATGAAAATGAATTTGTTAAAATACTGAAGGAGATTATTGAAGCAAAATGCAAAGTTACTTACATTGATCATCATGATTTGGACAAAAAAATTTTATTGGAATTGAAAAAAATTGGAGTCAAACTCCTGCATAGCACAGATGAATGCACGAGTATTCATATTTACAATAAGTATAAAAGAAAATTTGGTTCGTATTCAGCATTTCTTGCCTCTGCTGCAGCGTTGACAGATTATTTGGAAACAAGACCTATTGCATCAAATCTAGTGTCTAGATTTGACAGGCAATTTTTGATGCTTGAAGCTACTGCTTTGTCTTACATGATTTCTTCAAGTCAGCATAATAATGATTTTCTAATGACAATCGTAGACGATTTATCACAAAATAAATACCCACATGATATTGAAGGTGGTTTCCTAAAGGTTCAGAATCATGCAAGGAAAGTCTTATCAGTAGTAAAGTCCATTGAAAATTCAATTATTCTAAACAAGAATTTGGCCTATGTTCAAATTAATTCTGAATTACCATCCAGCATGGTGGTTAATTTTGTGCTTGGAATATCTGGGAAACCAGTTGCCCTTGTATACAAGACTAAAGAAGATATTAATTCTTGTATTATCTCCATTAGAGGATCAAATGAATGCAAAGTTCATCTTGGCAGAATTGTCAACAGCTTATCTTCCGTGTTATCTGGAAGTGGAGGAGGTCATGAGAAAGCTTGTGGAGCAGTTATACCCAAAGATAAGTTATGGGAATTTATTAAGCAACTAGACAAAAAAACAAGATAGTTCTCATTGTTCATTTATAAATTAATATGAATAATTATTCTGGATAAGCGATTAAGCTTATCCAGAATATGTTCCCCATCGGTTTGGTCGATGTAATTAAACGATTCTGGACAAGGCAATTTAAATGTGATCCCTTGATATCCACTATATTGTTTTTATAACTAGTGTTTATCTAATTAAACAATTAAGAAATTTCTCATTGTCAACTATTGCCTACTGTCAACTTTTAACCCTAATTGACCTGAAATTTGTTCAAAATTCTATCAATTTTTGCAAGAGGTTTATTTCCGTTATCCGAAATTTCTTGATGAGAAGGGGGTCTAGCAAAATAATCCTTAATATTTTCAGAGATTCTTTCATGGTACGAAGGAACTAATTCGTTCTGATAAAAGATACCAATCGGAATCTTATTTTCCCATTCGCTTGCGAATTCTAAGATCTTTGACATTTTTTCATTAACTTCAGTTTCATCATGTATTGTACCATCATATCCAGTTTCCTCAATTTTATAAATCCTAGGAGTTGGCTTTTGAGAATCTAGATTGTCTTTTCCTTGGAACCATTCTCTAGTATTGATATCATTGTATGTTGGACATGGCTGAAGGACATCTACAAAGGCTAAACCTTTATGTTTTATGGCTCGTTGGATAATATTTTTTAAATGTTTGACATCATATGAATATGAACGTGCAATAAAAGTAAATCCCGATATCAAAGCTAATGATATAGGATTAACAGAATTACTGGTGTTTGGAGTAACAAGCGATTTTGTTTTTTCTCCCAACCTTAAGGTAGGTGAAGCCTGTCCCTTTGTGAGACCATACACTGCATTGTTAAAGATAAGATATGGGAGGTCAACGTTCTTCCTACCTGCCCCAACAAAATGTCCTGCCCCAATTCCAAGACCATCACCATCACCTCCAACAGCAATTATTTCCAGATCTGGATTGGCGATTTTTGCACCTTGCGCAAATGGCAACACTCTACCATGCAAAGTGTGAATACCATAGACATTTATGAAATGTGGAGTTTTACCCGAGCAACCAATTCCAGAAAAAATTATTGCTTTATGTCTCGGTATCTCCATTTCACTTAATGCCATTTGAATTGCATTTAATATTCCGAAATCTCCACAACCAGGACACCAATCATTGTGTACGGTTGTCTTATAATCGGCTAGCTTAAGTGCCACCTTCTAATACAATCCTCCTTTCATTAGTACCAGATAATATACTCTTTAGTGCAATATAAATCTCAGTTGATGATATTGGTCTTCCATTGAATTTTACTATTTTATAATCAATTTCTCTAGCAGTATTTTGTTGTACAAGTGATCCCAGTTGTGAGGAATAATTCATTTCTACGTCTATAATTAATTTAGTATCCATCAAAAATTTTTTAATAGTTTCAGTAGGAAAGGGGTGAAGTAATCGAATCTGGATAAATCTGAATTTTTTTCCTTCCGCGGATAATTTTTCTAATGCTTCTAAAATTGCCCCTTTTGTGGATCCCCAGCTGATAACAACATTTTCGCTATTTGAGTTAAAATTATAGCATATTGCTTTATCTTCTTCAGGTATTTTTTCCAATGCAAGATCTAACTTTTTCATTCTCTTGTCCATCATCTTGATCCTATTATCAGGATCTTCTGAGATATGACCCTCCTCGGTATGTTCATCTCCAGTATTCCAAAATATTGCGTTTTCTGTACCAATAGGTACTCTTGTTGAAATAGGAGAATCTTCAAATTTGAATCTTTGAAAATGACCCGCAGCGCCCTCACTTTCATTTTTGTCCACAACAGTTTTGAACTTTCCTCTTTCAATTTTCAATTCGGTGCTAAAATTTTTGCAGGTTTGTATACTACTACTAATTGCCTTATCGAGTAAATGAATTACTGGCAATTGATAAATTTCTGCAAGATTAAAGGCCTTGATGGCATCGTAAAAAGATTCTTCAATATCTCCAGAAGCCAAAACTATTTTTGGAAAATCACCATGTCCTGCATTTATGGCAAACAAAAGATCGCTCTGTTCATGTCGGGTAGGTAATCCAGTGGATGGTCCAGCCCTTTGGTACATTGTAACCACTAAAGGAACCTCATTCATTCCGGACCAACCCAGTGCTTCTGCCATCAAGGAAAACCCAGGACCTGATGTTGCAGTAGCTGTCCTGACTCCAGTTAATGAAGCTCCAATTGCCATTGTTATTGCAGCAATTTCATCTTCAGTTTGTACTACAACTATAGACCCATGTTTACCATCTATCTGGTCAATAATCTGATTTGATTCTAAAAACTCACTTTCGTCACTTGCTGGTGTAATGGGGTAATAAGTTTGAAATCGACAACCGCCAACTATTTTCCCAATTGCGGCAGCTTGACTGCCTGAAAGTAGCAAATAATTCTTTAACGTATCCTTAGGTGTTATTTTTTTGATATTTTTTGTATCAAATTTAGTGTTTATATAGGAATATGCATATCCTGCCGCCGCTATATTACTAGCAAGCAATTTAGGTTTAGATCCAAAAATCTCTTGGATAGCTTCAATCATTTTATCTTTATTGATACTAAGTAGGGAAATAGATGCCGATATTGCCATAACATTAACCACTCTAGTAAGTTTACTAAGTTTAGGATCGTCCAAATTTTTTGATAGCTCTTCTATCATTTCAAAGTATGGCAACCCATATACTATACAACCTTTTGATTTCGCAAGATCCAGCATGCCACCTAAATTAAGAGAATGTCCTGAATCCTCCAATAATTTACGTATTCTTTCGTTTGCTTCAAGATCAATTGTCGGTACTTCCTCTAAAACTGTTTCGATAAGAGATGAATCATATATTATTGTCCCTCTGGGGGCAACTTTGTCTGCATGTCTAAAAACCGTTTCAGCATCAAATGATACTAGCATGTCGATTTCTTCTAAATGTGAGCTTACAGGTTTTTCTGAAATTCTGATTGTAAAATGGCTGTGTTCGCCTTTAATGTTGGAATAAAATTCTCTCTTTCCAAAAATATGAAAGCCTTGTTTTGCACATGTTTTTGCAAAAATATTTGCAGCTGAATCAACACCACTCCCTTGTGGTCCACCTATCAACCAAGATATAGAATTCGCATCAGTCAAAAAAGACAATGAATTACATTCTTCTCCAAATTAATAATTAAATTATTGATATATAAAAGATAAAAATCATCCGCCGCCTGTAGCAGCATCGTATAAACAGCATTCACATGAATCGCGTTCTCCGCAATAAGGACAAGAACATGTGCATGCTTCGATTACAATGCCACAAATGTCACATGTAATACTTTCCTCAGACGAATTACCCTTCGAAGACATCTTGCAATATAAAGCTAAGCTAGAACTTATACTTTGCATTAAAAAGAATTTGTAAAGATAATTCTTTTTTATTCTCAAAGATATGTCGTCTTATTTAGTGTAAATATAATTCTAAATAAAAAGAAAATAAAAATAAAAAAGGATGTGGTTTTAATCCCACTTGCTCCATGCAGCCATCCATCTATATGTCCATGTATTGAGTTTTGCACCTAGTGCAGCTATTGGAACACTTAGCACGGCCCCAGCTCCCGATCCTAGCGCTACGGGACTATTGTAGAATTTACCGACCTGAGGCTCAATTGGAGTCATATATGGAGGCAATGTAGGTCGAGGATACTTGAATGCCATCTCCAGAGGATCTCTTACTAGCAGCAGATTGATCATATTGAACATTGGCAATGAAAGTCCAACCAATGTTCCGCCAATTATAATGGCAGCATGTTTATTCCTTCTTGTTGCCCAATATGTCAAATCTAACAACATTGCTGAAGGTATCCAAACAGGCGTCACGACGAAGTCATATGGATATCCTAATGCAAACCATGCACCTTTAGCTACCCATGTATAGATAGTCATGATGGTTGCATAATATGTTGCAGTCCCTGGTACTCCGGTGAATAGCATGTAATAGATTGCGCCTACTACGAGCATTGTTGATTGTGAGATTGAGAATACGACGAATGACGTCCACGCCCAATCGGTATAGAATATGTAGTCTCCTGCGTTGATTGTCAATAATGTACTATTTACAGCAACTACAACTATGAATAAATAGTGTGTAGTGCGTCTAAGCCAGACCATTACCAAATGTCTGCTAAAGGTTCTATATAAAATTTTATTTTGATAGTCTAATTTTTTGCCAGCGATAAATTTGATACATTTTAAAAATTTTTAGAAAAATTTGTTTTATGGATTTTTTTATCTTATTATTAAGATTATTCTAATGATCCTGAATTAGCTATCAGAATTGAAAATTATTAAAAATAAAAAGTTAAAATAAAAAATTAAAGTTTAGGCGTAACCTAATTTTTCTCTTGTGATTTTCATTATAAAGAAGAACCCTAGTGATTCAATGACTGTTAATACTGATAGAGCATAAAGTCCACTTGGTAACGGATATGCCCATGGATAAACAGTTACACCAACATACACACCACCAGCTGTTGCAGCCCAACATAGAATGAAGCCTATGATGTAAACTGGGGTCAACTTTTCTACACGTCGTCCTATCATGTGTTCAATTTCGTCACTACTACCACCTGTACTGGTACGGCCACCGCCGCCGCCACCGCCGCCATAACCCTTTGGTAAAGTCATTGTGTTTACCATCAAAGGATTCCTTTTTAAATTTTGCGTCCAAAAACTGCTAATTCTAAGGATTTATGAAAGGGAACTTAGAAATAACTAGTCTTGCCACTGTTTGTGCAAGTTTTTCTTTTCGTGATTAGAAATTCCTAGTAATGTAACGAATAATGTAAGAATAATTGATGCACTCTGCTGAATATTATGCTTAATTATTAAGCAAATTAGAATTGAGAATGTATAATCATAGCAAAGCATATATCTTTGTTTTTTCTGGTAAGGCTAGGTGTAAATTATACGTCGACCATAAAGATAGCGGTAGTTGTCCTATTCGCAATAGTAATGTCCACTTCGACAATGATAGCAATTACTCAAAGTGTAGAAGGACATGGTGTTCAGGCTCAGCTTCAAAGTAGATTCGTGAGAATTCAGGATGAAGCTTTCTCGGCACAAACATTGAATACAGGTGATCAGCTTATAGTGACTGGAAATCTACAAAGTCTTGTAAACAAACCATTAAGAGCATGGTTGTCATTATTCAGTGAGTCAATCAACGCTGGTAATAGATGGGAATTTATTGCAAGAGATCCTCCAGGAAATATATTTGATATTCCTCCACAAGGAACAATTCCGTATTCAATTACTGCAAAAGCTCTTGAACCAGCTGTTTACCATGTTCATACACAGTTAAATATAGAGCACGTTGGTCCTGGTCTCGGTCCTGGTCAAACTATCCAAGTGACTGGCCCAGCAATATTGAAACCAGTTCCATGGGGTAATGTAGCATATCAGGTCATGCTGATTGGCGCCGGACTCGGAGTAACATTTGCAACAAGACCGTGGCAAGTAATTTAAAAATCCTTTATTTTTTATCTATTTTTTTGTTAGATTTTAAGAATCTTTTTTTTATAGTTCCTGTACGTAGTAACTATATGAAATAAAATCAATCATACAGAGAATAACTTGAATAAAAAATTATAATTTTAGATGTATTTTTAGACCTTTGTATCTATTTCTTATTGTAACTTCAGTTACTCCTGCAGCCTCGGCAACATCTTTTTGAGTTTTATTTTCACCGTTCATTACACAAGCTACGTACAAAGCAGCCGCAGCTAAGCCCATAGGATCTTTTCCTGCAGAGATTTTACCTTGTTCAGCCTTTTTCAATATCTCCAAAGCTTTTCTTTTGGTTTTTTCAGAAAGGCCGGATTTACTTGCTATTCGCGCTACACATTTAACAGGATCTACTACAGGCATTTTCAAGTCAAGCTCTCTAATCAATAACCTGTAACATCTGGCTACATCCTTTTTCTTGATGTTACTTGCATGAGCAATATCTTTTAATGTTCTTGGAGTTTCGGTGTCTCTACAGGCAGCATACAATGCGGCTGCTACAAGAGCAGAAATGGATCTTCCTCTTACGAGTCCTTTTTCGAGTGCTTTTCTGTAAACATATGCAGCTTTCTCGATTACTGCATCGCCAACTGCAAGCTTATCTTTTAGTCTATCTAACTCACTAAATGCCTGCCTAAAATTACGATCTACTGGTTCGTGAACCTGACTTCGACTGTCCCAGGTTCTTAGTCTTTCGATAGTACTTTTCATGGATGCCGACAATGGTTTTCCAGATGCATCCTTATCAACGGGTCCAATTATTGTAGCAAGTCCCATATCATGCATTGCGAGAGATGTTGGAATACCAGCACGACTACGATCTTCATGTTCTTCTTTTGAAAATGCCCTCCATTCTGGTCCAGTTTCTTCAATACGTTCTGTAACTACAAATCCACAATTTCCACAAAACATTTCTCCACTAGAATTATCTGTGACCATAGGACCCTTTCCACATCTTGGACATCGATCACTGAATAAAGAAATATCCTTAACCAATTCTAATCACCAACAAAAATTGAGACAAGGTTTGTTTCTTATATTTATGTTTTTTTCTCATATATATGCATTGTTGTAAATCTTTCTAACCTACAGATATACATATGAAATTTTAAATATTTTCCGAATTGAACTTAATAATTACGCTATTTTTTCATGTTTATTATAAAATTTCGATATTTTATTATTATCTTGGGGTATTTCTTTTTCTTCTTTTAGACTTTTCTATTTTTTTACTTTCAGATCTTCGAGCGCTATATGCATGGGTTTTTCGATTTAATTTCACACAACAAATAAAAATTATTCAATATAAATACTATATAGTACTAATTTGTTTGATAAGTCCTTTGAGCATAACAGATAATCACAGCGATGAGGAAATCCGAAAAATTTACAATTTTAGAAATTTAGCTGTTGTAGGAATGTCAAGAAATCCCGGCAAGGCTGCCCACTATGTTCCTAAATACATGATAGAAAAAGGATATAATATAATACCAGTAAATCCAACAGCTAGCAATATACTCAATAGAAGAACTTATTCACGTGTATCAGATATACAGTCCCAGGTAGACATAATCGATGTATTTAGACCTTCTGAAGATGTCTATCCAGTAATAGAAGATTCCATTAGAAAACCAGGAATTAGAGTTATTTGGTTGCAGGAAGGAATTCACAATATAGAAGCAGAAAAAATTGCCTTGGATAACAATATTGATATTGTATTTAATAGATGCATTATGGCCGAGCATATAAGATTATTTGAACACAATGAGTAATGAAGTTGCTTGGTCAAAGATTTTGATTTTTTGTTATTTGTTAGGATGGATATTATTTGTTAGGGATAGATTTGATGTCCTGTATATCTATCTATAATCTTTATTGCTTTTGTTGGACATGCTTGAGCTGCCATAATGATCCTATCTAGAGTATCAGCTGTTTCTGATTCGACTGTTGCCTTTGGGTTTATGTGTTTACTCTTATCAACCACAAATACTTTTGGCGCTATGGATTCACATCCACCAAACGCCAAACACAAGCTAGGTTCAATAATAATATGAAATCTACTTCTTATAGTATCTAAAAACAGGTTGTCGTAACCAACATTACTTTTGGAATCTGCGCTTGCAAATTTATATGAATTCATTTGTTTATTTGATGAATTTCCTTCTTCCTCATCAATGTTTTGATCTTTTTGATCAAATATATTAGACGATTCTAGATCATACTGTTTTCTTTTTCTTTTATCAGAAAGAATTTCGAATGCTTCATTAATTTTTTTGATAGTTTCTTCTGCATGGGGTGATTTGTTTCTGTCGGGATGATATTTTTTAGCAAGCTTGCGATAGGATTTTTTTATTTCTTGAAAATTAGCATCTTGCGAAATCCCGAAAATGGCATAATAACCCCTGTTATCCATCTAAATAGACTAACACTACCTGTTATTTATTCACTTTTCATAAAATTCAAAGTATTTTAACAAAAATGTGATAACTTTTCAATTCTGGGATGTTATTTTATAGTTTCTTATTGATTACATAAGAGTTTATGACATTATAATATTTTTCCAAAGCCTTTTCATCATTATAGCATTTTTTACATATACATAACTGTGAAACAAGAGCTCTATCGCAATTTTTTTCAAATTCACATTCAGGACAACCAGCTAATGATCCACAAATCGCACACTTTAGTTGTTTAGAATTAATTGAAACATAAGATGGATTTGATAAATCCTTTGTATGACATTCAACATGTTTTATCGCTCTGTTTGATCTTGACCATAATGCTAATTCACCTTTTGATATTTTTTTTCCGCAGGTTTTGCAGTTACTACTAAATTTCACAGTAAGATTGATCCAATCATTAGCATTCGCTTGCAATAGACTGAATAATGTAAATCAAAGATAATAATCTAACGAAAGATTACAATACAATAACAACATTGTAAGTGAGAAAGAATAATGAAATGGTCTATGTACAAGTTTTTTCAATTTTCTTAATACTAGTTTTTTTATCATAAAGAATATTCATTGCCATATTAAATAGAGCAATTGCTTCTTGTTCAAATGATTGTATAAGATAATGATCCCCATTTATGGTTACTTCTAATGAATAGTATTTTAGACCGTTTAACATACTGGACAACTGGTTAGATGCTTGTGTAATTTTTCCTCCCAAATTCAAAATTGTCATCAAGGCATCAAGGCTATCTTTGTAATTCACGGTCATTACTCACAACATATGCCAAAAATTGTTCATAGAATAAATCAAAAGAAAAAATGTAAAAACAGAAAAAATATTTTTTTGTAATTTTGTAGACATTAAGTTAAACTTGATGAAAGACGATATAGTTATTGCATCATATCTAAGAGAGGGGGAGGAACACTTTTACAAAATACAATTACTATAGTCTTGCTAGACTCAATGCATTATTTGTAAATTAGACAAGATATAGCAATCATGGTTTCAATTTAATTAAATAAATTAACGTTATTCTTCTTGCATTGTTTACAAATACCAAACCAATCGGCTATTCGATTTTCCATTTTGATTTCGACAACGTTTGCACCACATTCAAAACAAAAGTATCTTTTTTGCATTTGTTATCATTATATAATAAATGCTATCATAGTATATCTTTATGATACCGTCAGCAGATGATCTGAATGGACATAAATAGTTCTATTAGAAATCATCATTCTACTTGATATTGAATACATTTTCTACTTACTTTTCTCTACTGTATGATAAATTCTCATTTTGACCTTACTAGAGGCTAAATCCTTATACCTGTTTGATTTTTAGACAGTATCCAAGATTAATGTGGTTTTACAATAAATAATTTTGAGCTGTTTCCATTGTGACCTAAAAGATATGCCTGGTTTGTTGATGGATTGAGGACTATATCGTCAAGTATCAAATCTGTCTCAAATTTATTACTGATATTACCTGTAACGTTTACTGCTATTGCCGTACTTTTAGTACCGGCTGAATCTTTAGACAAAATGTTGGTCATGTTTTGATCTATTATATAGAGTAAATTGTCATTAGGGTTGTATAAGATATTTTTTACATATTCTCCCTGTATACTTGATATATTTTTCTTACTTGACAGATCAATAGCATTAACTTTTCCATCAGTACCTGCTTCATACAATATCTTTTTTTCCTTGTTGAGAGTTATTGCTATTGGATTTTGTGCTGTTATATTATCAATTATTTTATTATTTGATTCATTTATTACTGAAATCATATTGTCATATCTTGCACCAGCATATAGTAAACGAGATTCGGGATCTAATTGAATATCCTTTATTCCATATCGCCATTTATCTATATGCATAGGTTGTAATGTATTTCCATCTATTACATACATACCTGGATTTCCGCCCTCAGGATATAATGAGCCAATGTATATCTTATTGGTAACGGGATTAACAGAAATCCCTGCCAAACTACCTTCTTTTCCTTCTTCAGTTTCTCCATACAATTGAATTCTCTTAAATTTCTTATCAGTCGAGTTAATCGCATATAATGAATCAAATGCAAAGGTAGTGTCGTTCTCATTAACCAAATGCTGCCCTGTTACGTAAATAATTCCTTTGACAGGATCTAAAGCAATATTGGATAGAAAATCATTTTCTTGGGATCCAATCTTTATAGTGTCAATCAGTTTGTTTTGAATGCTGTCAATAACATAAATTTGATTTCGGAAATTCTTTTCTCCATTATTGGCTCCAAATATTGCATAAATTTTGCCAGTTTTTTGATCCAACGCCATAGAAAGAGGTTTGTCTTTACCGAGGACGATAGAAGAGACCGAAAATGTGTTAGGGATATCTTGTGAAAAACCTGGATGTAATATAGTAGCTCCCATTAAATTAATACTAATATAGAATATGGAAAAAAGGAATATACCGAAATTCCTAGAATTAGACATATAAATAATTATTAAATTTACTTATTAAAGATATAGAAACTTAATGATGGAAAAATGTTGTTTTATAATCTAATATTGCACGTGTAATAATATCTTAAAGCTCAATTTTAGAGTCATTAGATCTATCTCATGTAGCGTAAAATCCCTAATCATTTTTCTATAAAGTAAAACAAGATGACATAGCTAACCAACTGGTGCATCAAGAATCAGGAATGTAATTGAAAAGACATAATGAGGTTTTTGAATAAAGTTTTCGTTATAGTGATATGATGGAAATATTCTTACAGGGTTTGATATTGTAAGATTTATTAGATAATTAGCCTTATCTTAGATGATGAGTCGAAAGGTTAATCTAATATATTTTCTGATTTGTTTCTTCTTTGCAGTACTTGTTATCATTCCAAAGTTAGAGGAATCAGGTTTTGGCTTTTTACAATGGCCCTCCAATATGCTAAATACCACCAACGCTACAGCGACAAATAATACACTAATTTCGAAATCGGTACAAATTAATTCTGCTGATACTAAGGAAGTCACGGACGGAAAAAGTGTAAATATTGATTTACAAATTCAACCTTATCCAATATCAAAAAATGTCGATTCACAATTCATGATCACCTTCTTGCAACCATCTACTCAAACAGTGCAAGTCCATGTAGATTATGATTTTGCAATAACCAAAATGAATAGCGAAGTTTTTCGTGCCTCTTCTAAAACCGGACAACCATTACTACACACAGCTGAAGGAATTGTTAAAATTCCCTATAAATTTGAAGAACCGGGCCAATACTCATTACAAGTAAGTATCATGGGAATTAATTTTATCCCAATAAAAACAGAACAGGCCTTATTTGACCTCAAAATAAGCTAATGTTAATTCCGTTAGTTATTCGAATAGAAACTGTAAATTTGTCTAGTGATTAACTAAAATTACTTTGTTATCAAAAGAAATTATTGGTTTTCCGTTTCATTTGCTGTTTCATTAACAGATGTTGTGTCAATTTCTGGGTTAGAATCGGAGTTGGAGGCTTCATTGATTAATTTGAGACTACTATTGTTGATAAATGCATATGCGACAAAAAGCAATAGGAGTATACAAAATATGGTGCTTACCAATAGGAAGATATTCATTATTATTCTGAAGTACTTTTCTTTGAGTAATTTAAATTAGTATTAAAATTGTGAGAACAAAGTTATAAATCCAAGAAAGCAACGATAAGCTTGATGAAGTCATGTCAATGAGACATAAATGAGGATAATAAATTTAACAAAAATTGTAAACATTAACTGAGCTCAATGAATATGAGCCAAATGTCATCACAATGCCCATATATCAAATTGAATTTATCAAGACTCATCCATAGATTTGTTACGAGATTTGACTGGACAACAATCGATGTTGTCTACTTGAAAAAATGGACTGTCCTTGGTATAATCATAGGAGTTTTTTCGGGATTATTAGTAATTGCTGCTTTTGAATCAATTAGGATTTTTTCCTCATTTTTTCTCAGTGATATGATTAGGTATATTCAACCTTATCCAGAAGATGTCGCAAATTTGTCTTCGGATTATTCATTGTATGTCTTAAAGCCATGGCTTATTCCAGTTATTTTAGGATTTACAGGTTTAGTAATAGGAATAATTTCAACAAAATTATCACCAGCCATAGGCAAGAATGGAATAGATGAGATTAGTGATGAATTTCATAATAAGAAATCCCAATTCAGTCTAAAAATTTCATTTTTAAGATCTTTTTCCAGTATTTTAGCTATAGGAAGTGGGACAAGTGGTGGAGTTGAAGATTCTCTGGGACACACTGGATCTACATTTGGAGCAATAATAGGCAGAATTTTCAAACTTGATCAGGAGGAAATTCGTATTGCAATTGCGGCAGGAATGGGTTCAACAATAGGAGGCATCTTAAGGTTACCATTTGGTGGATCAATTTTTAGTTTAGAATTACTATATCGCAGGGATTTCATTATTAAATCACTTTATCCAGCACTATTAGCATCAATAACAAGTTATATCATTTCAGGAATAGTTCTTGATTGGCCATCTTTTTTATATGTTCCACATGAGTTTATTACAAAAACTAGTTTTCAGTCCTTAGCAGCATATGCCGCTATGGCTGCTATTATAGGAATAATAGGAATAGGATATGTAAAGACAGTTCAGATTTTTCGAAAACATTTTGAAAATATGAAAATTCCACTTTACTTTAGGTCAGCACTTGGCGGAATAATTATTGGAATTTTTGCAATTGGTTTTCCAGAAATATTAGGAACGGGTTATGGATGGTTGCAACTTGCGACAGTTGGTAATCATCAACTCTTTCCACTCTGGATTATGTTTCCAGTAATTGTAATGAAAATCTTCGCAACAGCAGTTTCAAATGGATCACGTAATAGTACGGGTCTACTTGGTCCATCATTAGTTATAGGTGGTCTTATTGGTTCAGCTCTTATTACATTGTTTCATTCATTTGGAATTTTCATGTTTATTGACACAACATCTGCAACATTGATATCAATATTTGCTTTCTTTACTGCGAGTACTAGAACTCCGATCTCGGCGATTGTAATAGGCATTGAAATTGTTGGAAGTTATACATTACTTATTCCAACAGTCATATCAGTGATTATATCAAATATTATCTCTGGGCAAAATAATTGTATTTATAAGAATTACGTTTCCAATATGAAGCTACAATTGCTAAACGCAAAAAAAAATAATTCAGAATTAAGAAATTACTTGGTAAGAGATGCGATGAATTCAGATTTCTATAACATAAATCGAAATACAACAATTAATGATGCCATTAATATAATGAAAGATCTGAATGTTAAATCACTAATTGTTACTAACAATGAAGATAAACTTCAAGGAATGGTTTATTTTGAGGCTTTATCAAATGTTTCTACGATTCAAAAAAATACGATAGTTGAAACTATAATGGTATTTGACCCACCAGTCCTACGTCCTCTGGACCCAATTCTGAACTATTTTGAATTGATAAGTAAAACAGCAGTGTCTGAAGTCCCAGTAGTGTCACCAGATGATGACAAGTTAGTTTTATCAATATTATCAATTAGAGATATAGACAAATTATTAAACAATATCAACAATATCAATGATCCAATTTTACCTGATCTAGAAGATAGCAAATTGCAAAAACATATCACTAATAATCTCTCTCATGATTTTTCTATAAATCAAGATATTCATAAGAACAACAAAATCTTGAATAAATTAAGAAATTACTGGACACAATAGTCTAACGAATAGTAGAATATATAGAAATTTTAAGCATAGCTAAAGTTGTAATTTATCTTCAATATATGATACAACTTTTCGATATCTTTCTCCCGTCGCATACTTTGTACCTTAATATTTTTGAATTACTAGTCGAATATAAAAAAGATCAATGAAGAGAATAGTTGATTTTTGTTATTTAAAAAAAGAGAAAAAGGAGATTTACTTTACCACTACTTGTCCCTTCATATAAGGATGAAGAGTACAATAGTAGTCAAATGTTCCCGCATTACTAAATGTCCATTGAAATGTTTTTCCTCCAGCCAAATAGCTTGAGTCAAACGCTGTACCTGATTCGCCTCCTTCAGCACTGCCCGATGTTACTGTATGTAATGTGGAATCTGCATTTTTCCAAAGTACCGCTGCGCCCTTTGATATCGTTATTGTTGGAGGATCAAAAAATTTGCTATTGCTTGGTGTAGAGGAACCTGGTGAAATGGTTACTTCAGAAGTTGATGTTGGTGCTGCGGATTGGTTTCCTCCCATAGTAGTGGAATTTCCACTCATATTTCCACTCATACCAGTCATATTTCCACTCATATTTCCACTCATATTTCCACTCATATTTCCACTCATATTTCCACTCATATTTCCACTCATATTTCCACTCATCATTGTTCCGTTACCTGTCATGTTACTACTTGTATTGTCCATTGTAGCGTTTTGGGTTACTTCCTTATCACCTGTATTTGTGTTAGATTCGGATTTTGATGAAGAAGATTCAGAAGAGGAGGATGGTGAAGAGGAGGATGGTGAAGAGCAGGTTACACTCTCACTGCCTTTCGGTGCAACACATGTTCCTGTTGGATGATCAGTTGCAGTTGAATTATCCATTGCAACTACTGCAAAAGCAGCACCTTTGATAACATCTTTCATTGAATGGTCTACACCTACATAGAGACCTGCCTCTGGGAATGTTGATTCAATTACTGAAGCTGAACCTGGAGGAATCCACCAAGTTTCATCATTTCTATCTTGTGTTCCAAGTGCGTTGTTTGCTGTGTTGGTACCATCTCTTACGCTAAGCATTCCACCTATGAAGTGAAATGATACACCATCATTTGGTCCTCCATTAACAATATACCAACGAGTCAATTCACCTGGTTTTACCTTGAATAATTCTGCGTTCTTGTTAAGTTCCAGTTTGTTAACCTGTCCAACTGCTGGTACATATTTGTGAGCCATACCGTTTGTCAGTACTAGATCTGGATTATCTGACACGAGTTTACCAATGTCAAATGATCCTACTGTTCCATTTGTACCTACAAATGGTCCTTTGTCAGCATTGTTGTAAATTTCACCAAATACCATGTAGAATTCTTTTGCCTTTTCTTCGGTTGATGGATGGACAACTATGCCACCAAACATTCCGTTGGCTATGTGTTCCCATATGCCATTGAGGCTGTCAGCACTACAGTGATAGAAAAATACTCCTGGGAATTCTCCCTTAAGTGACCATGTCTTTGATTCACCTGGTTTTACACTACCAGAATTTGCTTTATCTGCACCAAATCCTGCATGAAAGTCAAGACTGTGAATAGTTTTTCCTTCATTCTTTAATGTGATATTTAGTGTATCACCCTGATCGATTGATATAACTGGGCTTGGAATGGTACCATTGAATACCATTGCATTATACATAATACCTCCTGGATGTAGAGCGTTATCGGGAGCAACCTGAATTTGTTTTTCAGATGCAACTAAAGTTACAGTTTTCACTTTTCCTTTTGTTTCTTGTGCATATACTACATTGTTCCCCGAAAAATACGGAATCAAAGCAATACTGCTGGTTAGCAAGAAACTAGCTACTAGTAAGCTAGCTAGTATTGTACTACGCTTCATTAATCGCAATGTAAAGTATTCCACTATAAATATTATTCTAAGAGAAGAATAAAATATTTTAATTTAATTTATAATTCTGTTGAAATTATA
>WNFX01005942.1_pt1 | contig 17731 bp, 19 predicted proteins | sample 5400111 | NCBI WGS metagenome assembly WNFX01 (sample SAMN13153363, study PRJNA577476) | soil metagenome | isolation source: 40 cm soil or saprolite under grassland replicate 1 | place: USA:California | collected 2016-06-15 | reverse complement strand
AATGACATTCATGGAGAGCTGCTTTTCAGATTTAATTCCCAGATCGCTAATCCGAAAGGTGCAAGGAGTATTGACAATCAAAAGAATACCGCCCAACACAACCCATGAGGTAAACATGACAAGATAGAGATATGCAAGTGCGAAGAGGTAGAAGTCAAGAAACATCCTCACTTCTTAGGTAATGAGCTATTTCAAGTCTGAGGGAATCACGTCCCTAGGAGTTGTTAGGTGCTTACGTGACCCAAGTCTCTAATGTCTGCTACCAAAGGTAACGAATTCGGCGATCAGCTTTATTACAAAAGCAATTCCGCCGATGGCCGCTACGCCAAGGAGGACTAGACGCAGATGTGTAAAGTAATCATCCTTGCTTGTCTTCTTAGCCAGTTTCATGGTCTGGATCATTTCTACCACCTTGCGTTGCACAAAAGCCAAAACGATTCAGATGATTTTTATTTTACGTACTATTTGAACTTACTGTCGAACTTGCCTTCATTAGATTATAATTTTTCTTGCCTCGACAATAAAAGTCTCATACTCTTTATCTAGTCAGGGATTGCTGAACCGCATATACAGGCTCTTTTTCAGTTCTCTGCATTTCGACGAACGTCTCAGTATTTTGAATTCCTTCGATTTTTCCAATGAGCCCAATTATGACATTGTGCAATTCCTCCGGGATTTTTAACAATTCAGAATGAATAGGATCTTTAAATTTGGGATCTCTGTTAATCCCTACGGTTGCTTTTACATTAAAGCCGAGCATACCCTCATTGACGATAACTGTAAATTTTTGTATGAGATTGCGTTTTGAAAGGCGTTTTATTCTGCTGTAAAGCACAGATGCATTAACATTAAGCTTATTGCTAAGTTGAGGCACCGAAATACTTGCATCTTTAGTAAGTTCTGATAATATCCTCATATCTAACTCATCAAATCTTTGCAAATTTTATCCGTTCTATGTTTGGTGAGTATACATTAATAAATGTAATTTCTGAGTGGTCATTAATCTTAATTTAGAGATTTAGTACTAAGATAGTGATTGGCCTTTAGAAAAAGTAAGGATAGCAAAAATTATATAATTTACTACAGCGAATCTGAATAGATGTTCGGAAGAGGCCGGATAAAGTCTGGGGACTATGTTTTTGTAGTACTTAAGGACCAGAATTATAATAAACTGGTTATAGGCAGAGTCCAAGCAGTTAAAGGAAACATAATTCAAGTCCGAGGCACTTACATCCGCCCCACTGGTTTGATCCAGCGTGTCGAATCGGGATTTGCCATGGGAAGGCCTACGGAAGTCCTCCAAAATCCTGACCCTAACAATTGCATTTTCATGTTGATCGACAGGGTTGAAACGGGAAACTATAATGGAGAATTTGACCAAGGAATTAGTAAGGCCATATGGATAAACGAGAAGCGGTTTTTTGTTCTCGATGGATGGATAAGAGAACATCTGCCAGATATGTTTGCAGACGTACTAAGAGCTAGTACGGAGCAAGAGAGGTTGAATGCGCGGACAACATTGTTGGAAAAAATGAACTCGCTCTATGAGAAAGATCTTAAGGACCACCTGTATGCCGTAGTGCGAAGTACAAACATATTGTGAAGTTTTATATTATGGTCATTGATAGAACATGTTTTGACAATGGAATACGTATATGCTGCCTTATTATTACACAAGTTAAAACAAGAGATAACTGAAGATAATATCAACAATGTAATAAAGTCAACGGGTGTTACTCCCAACGAGGTAATGGTCAAAGCCCTTGTTGCAGCCCTAAGCGAGGTAAATATTGATGAAGCCCTAAAGGCGGCGCCAGTTGCCTTATCTGGAAGTCCAGCTGCTGGACCATCCCCTGCAGCACCATCTCCAACAGAATCTAAGGTAGAGGAGGAGAAGAAGGAGGAGAAGAAGGAGGAGGAGGCGCTAGAGGGACTCTCTGCATTATTTGGTTGATCCCTTTGCTTTGCACTATCTGTATCGGCTAAGATGGTCTATAGAGAATCGACAATAATGAGATGTGCAGCTGAATTCACTCATTCGTCAGTCATTGCGGAATGTACCCTTTCTTTTTAATCTGATTTGCAATTATTTGCCCGTTAGCATTTGCTCTAACCAAAACAAATTGAATACTATCCGGTGAAACATAGCCCGATTCTGCGGCTAATGCTGTTACATTTTGATGTGCTTTTACAAGCAGCTGTGTGATCGTCTCTACGACGGGATAACTTGTTTCTATCGCCAATGAAACGGCCTTGTGGAAAGATCGGATCAAATCCTCACGATATTCAGCAAGGTTGATCTTCAGATCATTCTCCTTAAGCACTAGGCCTTCAGCGATGGCTAGACTAATTGAAATTCCTGCTTCTATCGGTTTGATATTAAGCTTGCTCATTAGCGAAGCAAGCTTCTGAGATATATTGCTCCCGGATCGGACTACTATAGTATCCTTACTTACCCAAATACTTCCCTGGTCAATTTTAGTTGACACATTTGCTTCTTTAAACTCTGATAGCACAGGACCTGGAGAGATGCCAGTGTTCCCAGCGGGTATTATGATGTCTTTCGTGGCAGTATCTCCCCCTTTTGCCGGCAAGAAGACCTTATTCTTATCAAAAATCAAATTCAGTTTGAAAGGACTAATATTCGTAAACAGAAGTGCGCACTGGCCTTCCAATTCTTTACTTAAATAGTCCAATCCTGGTCGGTTGCCTACTTTTTCGAATGCGCGCTGTGCTACCCTGTTCTTAATTACTCTAATTTTAATTTCATTTCGAAATTTCTTGCGAATTGTCATAAGCTGTGTAGCGCGAACTTTGGACATTTTGGAAAGAGCGATGACATCATACCTATCCGGTAATTCTTGCAGCTCTTGATACAGCAGGCGTTTTTTCTTTGGATAATTTTTTTGTTGCGTGTCTACCCCCGCTTGAGATGCCATTTGACTACTCTGTCCTCTTTTTCTCTTTGTCTTTTATTGGGGCCAATTTTGCTGTCTTACCCATAGTAAACTTTACCATGGCGTTACGGATATTCTTCTCGCCTTGTGGAAGCTTTTTCTCTACAGCTGCGAGAACAGCACTAGCATTAGCAGTCAATTGAGCATCATCTAATTTTTCGTCGCCAATTTTGGCAGATGCGTTAAGCTGATTCTTTGCTCTAACCCGAACCGATTTACGTAAACGATCTGCAATAGCTTCAATAGGAGCACCGTATGGCAGAGGGGTAGGCATTTTGCCTTTTGGACCGAGAAATTGCCCAAACGCGCGGCCAACTGTGGCCATCAATGCTGTGTCTGCAAGAAAAAAGTCATGCTCTTTCACCACTTTACGCGCTTCTCTCTTGTTAGTCCCCAACCTGTCTAGTTCTTCAGGTTGTATTATTCTATTCACTTCAGCCTTGCGTGCTCTTGTCCCGGTATCGCCGGTCCCGACTACACAAATGCTGGCTTGTTTGGTTGGTGTGTGAGGCAAAATCACCACTTCATTTAGGTTAAACCCTTTCTTAACATCAATATCTTTTAACACGAGTGTTAATTCCGTAGACTGGCTGAACTTGCGTGTTGTTGCCCCCTCTCGTGCCTGCCGTACGATCAGGCGCAGATCGCTGTCACTTACCATATCACAGATACGAGCATCGATGGATAATAAGCTACTTAAAATCGTTTAGCAATGGTCCTTTTGAATATTCATTACTCGCTGGTTGAATATAACCTTAACATCCTCATAGGGTTCCAAAAAACGGGCCCGGTGGGCTTCGATCCCACGACTTCCGGCTTTCTTCAAGTTTAGAAGGCAGGCGCTCTATCCATGCTGAGCTACGAGCCCTTAGGCTTAAGCCTGATTCGTAGTTACAGTTAAAATCGTACTACAAACAGGCAGCATGGTAAGTTGAAAAGGTAAAACCACCTTTATAAAATGTTTAGCCGATATCGAGCCTAAAGAGCTGCTCCAAACTTTATTTGTTAGTAAAATCTAATCGAAATAGATTTGGTAGATTAATATGTCAAATCTCGTCGATTTATTAATTTCCCAGTTACGAAAAGGTATAATAACAAGATAACATTACACATTCCCATTGTCACTAATTTAAGGTCTTGTGGCAGCCGGTTGAAAGTGAATCATATGGTTATAGAGGATGAAGTTAACGATAATAGAAGTAATAATAATACTAATAGAAATACTAAATCGCTAGATAATGTAGATCCCAGCTTTATGCAGGACCAGATAGCCAAAGTATTCAATATTTGGTCTGATATCAGCAGATTGCCTACTGTTGGGCCATCCTTCGCTTATTCCCAATATTCCAGATCTGATCTTAAGGAGTTTGTCGAGTTTGGGAAAACCTTTCTTGAATTGCAAATCCACCTTAACGAACATTGGGTGCAAATCAATAACACCTACGTACAAGCGTTAGCGAGGGCCTTGGAGAAGGCGCCCAAGCAATACAACTCAAAACAGGATTTTGAAAATTATCGGAAGATCGCAATAGATGTTTTTGAAGATGCATTTACTGGCTTGTTTGATTCTAAGGAATATGCCATCCTGTACGGCTTGGTGCTAAGCAATCAATATGATTTGTTGACGCATTTGCAGAAGCTTACGGAAAAGAATTTTAAAGTACTTAACCTTCCTACTCGAAGCGAGATGGATGACCTGTCGAAGGATATTCACGATTTGAAGAAGACTGTTCACGATCTGACCCGGAAAATGGAAGCCTTGAAAATAAATGAATCAGGAAACATACCTACCTAAAACCGCCGAAAGAATGTTCAAAAGGGGTATTGAAATCAATGAAAAAATCGATACTGATATAATTTTAAAAGAAATTGGTGACGTAACCCGGAAGCTCGAAAAAACTAGAAATGTGCTTCATAGCGCAGGCGCTATCGAAGTCGGGGGCACTCCCAATGAAATCGTACATGAAGCTAGACTGTACAGGCTTCTACATTATCGTCCCATGGTAAGCAAGACAGCAAAGACACCAATTTTATTTGTATACGCGTTGATAAACAGGTCATATATCCTCGATTTGCAACCTGATAAGAGCTGGATCCGCAACTTGCTAAGCCAAGGACTTGACATCTATTTGATAGACTGGAAAACGCCGGCTCAGGTTGACAAGTACGTTTCCTTTGATGACTATGTGAATAATTACATCGATGATTGTGTTGAATTCGTGAGAAGAAAAACTTCAGTAAACAAAATAACCCTACACGGATATTGTATGGGTGCTACCATGTCTGTAATTTATAGCACACTACATGAGGATAAAGTTAGAAATCTAGCCACGATAGCACCAGTGATTGATTCCAATCAAGATACTACTGTGCTTGGTAATTTTTCAAGACATATAGAGGTAGATAGAATGTTTAACTCCATTGGTAATTTACCTTCCGAGCAGCTTTATGCATTATTTTCGACCTTGAAGCCATTCAAGCAGGGAGTAAATAAATATTTCAACTTAGTTGAAAACATCGATAATGAGGAGTTCGTTCAGAATTTTCTCCGAATAGAAAAGTGGCTTTATGACACACCACCTATTGCTGGTGAAACATTTAGGCAATGGATAATCGACATTTACCAAAAAAACATCCTAGTGGCAAACGAAATGAAGATAGGAAATGAGATTATAGATCTCTCAAAGATAAAAATTCCTCTTCTCAATATTGTAGCTGAAGAAGATCATCTCGTCTCACCACAATGCAGCGCACCTTTAAATGATGCAGTATCAAGTCATGACAAAAGGTTAATGCGATTTCATACTGGACATGTAGGACTTATTGCTAGCAGCTATTCTCAGAATAACGTCCTTCCGAAAGTCGGTCAATGGATTAAGGCACGATCACAATAGTCCTCTCTCGATTACCTAAAAAGAGAAATTGCCATGAAATAATAATCGACAGCGTGATTGACTGCTAGTCACGGAGATGTATAGATCTATTCAGGTACGGTGTCCTTTTTTCTATGAATGGGTATTACGATTACTTGAACCAAGTCACCATCTCCAATATTCAATGCTTGTCTTTCAGCTTCAGGAATAGAGATCCTGCCCCCACTTTGCACAGTTGTCTTGAACATTGCATTATAATATGTTAAGCCTTGAAGTGTGGAGAAGAAATTGTGAATAGCATCTTGTTGAACTGCTGAATAACTCTTTATAAAATCTCTCTGTGCTTCGGCTCCTTTTTCAATTGCCTTTTTAAATGCCCCAGCCGCTTCATCTGCACCAGCACTGTCACTCATTTCAACAAAAGGTTATACTGGCGTTTATTTAATATTAATCCCTGCTAACTCTCTTTGACAAGAAAGTTTAACAGAGCCTTATTGAACTCTCCTGGCTTCTCCACAAAAGGGGCATGCCCACAATCTTTTATTACCACGATCTCAGCCTTAGGAACTTGTCTATAGTCGCCTAAATACCGCAAGGGTATCATGCTGTCATTATCTCCCCAGATAAATAACGTTGGCGCCAATACTTTCGATAATCTATCAGACAGCTTTGGTGAATCTCTTATTCCCAACAATGTAGACATAAACGCGTACTTGGCATTTGGGAGCCTCATTCGATTAACAAAGTCTAATACCGTATCTTCTGTAACACTACCGGGGTCGAAAGCCATGTCTCTGAAGGCTTTGAGTGCATTTTCACGTGTCGGATAAAGTGCGGCCATTATATACTGGTCAAGAACATGGGTTGAAGATTGCATTATTCCCGCAGGGGCAGCCAAAGCCAATTTATCTATTCTTTTGCTAAACCTTATCGAGAATTCCATCGCCATCCATCCTCCAAATGATGATCCCACCAGGCTTGCAGCCCCAATATTCAAATTATCTAGAAATTTTTGCAAGAATGAAAGAAAAAAATCCATAGTATATTCGACTGTCGGCTTGTCGCTGTAACCAAAACCAATAATATCTGGGATAACTACTCTAAAGTATCTAGATAATCCCGGTACTACAGGCAACCATCTTTCTGCAGAGGCTCCTATTCCATGCAACAGAAGTAGAACTTTGGCTTTATTTGATAGATGCTTCACATTGTCATAGTCGAGATATCTAATGCTAAAACCATTGATATGAGTCATCTTCATGGGAATATCGTGTTCTAGCAACCAGACCCCCCGAGCTTGACTATTCATGCCATATTTACTCCTTTGGATAAATACGAGACAAGCCACAAGCTCGTATACATAAGATTGTCGTCACGACTATTGTATAGTTATGTATTGATTCAAACCCCATTAATTCTATTCTTGTAAGTAAATTTATTGTTCTATTAGTTGCATCTATTTCGTTCCGACAAGTGAGTTTATTTTTGATAGAGTCTTTTGTATACAGCCGAATCTGCGATAAGAGCCTAAGCAATCAAGCGAAGGTCTAGTGTATCGACACCGGTCGAAGGCACTCTCGATTCCACCATGATTTCCTCAGTCGAACAATCAAACCTTCTTCTAACTTTTACTCATTTACAAAGGCATTCTGAACCTGCTGTTATGTCTACTTGAGGATCTCTTGCATTATTCGATTCCTCCTTTGAGGCGCATCTATGTTTGGAATCCATGAAATTGGTCGTCGTTTTTGAACCATTCGTCAAATGGTTAAGATGACGTGTGTAAAAGCTCTTCTAAGTACAAATACGAATTTCCATCAAAATAAAAAAGTTATCGCGTGGTGCTGTCTTCGTTTCTGAGTTGTCTATCCAATTCTTTAAGCAATGACTTTTGAGTGTCGTTCAGCTGGACTGGAACTTTTACGTTGATTCTAACCAGTTCATCGCCTTTGCTGTAACTGCCGTAGTGAGGTAATCCTTTGCCTCTGAGCTTCAAAATGGCATTAGGTTGTGTTCCCGGAGGAATTTTTAATTTTTCGTTGCCGTCTAGCGTGGGAGCTCGAACCTCGGTTCCAAGCGCAAGGTCCGTAAAGTTGAGGTTAAGGTTGTAAAGCAAGTGACCATTTTCCAATCTTTCGAATAGTGGATGTGGTTTAACGTGAACCCTAATCAACAAGTCGCCTGGAGATCCCGATTCAGACGGCTCGCCCTCGCCACGCAATTGCAAAGTCACTCCATCTTCAACCCCTGCAGGAATTTCTAGCTTTAACTTCTTGTTCTTCCGAACCTTACCAGAGCCATTACATACGTTGCAGGGCTTGTCGATGATTTCTCCTTGACCGCGGCATGTTTGACATGGCTCCAATGAGACGAATGTTGAAAATCTATTTTGACTGTAAATGCGCCTTGTCTGCCCTTGGCCATTACATACACTGCATTTTCTAGGTTTGGTTCCCGGTGATGCTCCACTTCCGCCGCAAGTATTACACCTTTCAAGCTTTGGCAACTCAATCTCGTCCTTTCTGCCCCTTAATACCTCTTCTAGCGAAAGCTCGACATCATAAAGTATGTCTCTTCCCTTTCTTCGTCCTCCGCCAAGGTTAAACCCAAAGCCGAACGGATCACCAGCCGCACCGCCAAAACCTCCACCACCGCCCGTACGACCTCCGAATATTTGATCAAAGATGTCTCTGAATCCACCAAAGCCCATATCTTTAAAGACCTCATCGAAATTAGCTTCAGAGCCACGGAATACCTCTTCGGCCCCAACGTGACCGTAGGTATCGTATCTTTTTCTTTTTTCCTCATCTGATAACACAGCATATGCCTCTGAAATCTCCTTGAACTTTTCTTCTGCTCCGTGCGCCTTGTTTCTGTCAGGATGGTACTGCAGTGCTAACTTTCTATATGAATTCTTGATGTCTTCTTTGCTAGCGTTCTTGGGGACACCGAGCGTCTCATAGTAGTCCCTTTTGCTGCTCATGGTTGGAGGTCCTTGTTATTAATCATCTATCTCAGTAAGGAAATGCGAGGCTATGATGGAGGTGGTGATGCCGCGCCCGGTGCACCTCCGCCAGTAGTAGCGCCCTGATCCGTACCGGGTGTTGATGCCTCTGCCGTAGATGCGTCACCGGTTGGCCCTGGAGCTCCAGGAGCGGCTCCTGCTGTCTTATAAACCTCCGTGCTAACTTCTCCAATAATAGTTTTCAATTCCTGGGTTTTGGTCTTGATGTTATCGATGTTGTTGCTCGAAAGAGCCTCCTTGAGTTCTTGAGCAGCCTTGTTAATTTTATCAGCCTGTTCTGGCTTAATTTTATCCTTCAAATCTTGCTTTACTAGTTTGTCTGCAGCGTAGACCAAGTTATCGGCTTCGTTTTTAACTTCGACCTCCTCTCTCTTCCTTTTGTCAGCCTCGGCGAATTGTTCGGACTCTTTCTTCAGTTTTTCGATCTCTTCTTTTGATAACTTTGTGTTTGCAGTGATCGTGATTTTTGCTTCTTTGCCTGTAGCCATATCTTTAGCACTGACGTTTAGGATACCGTTCGCATCTATGTCGAATGTAACTTCGATCTGTGGTACTCCTCTTGGAGCCGGTGGGATTCCTGTGAGATTAAACATTCCAAGGGATACACTATCTGCTGCCATGGATCTCTCCCCTTGAACTACATGGATCGTTACCGCAGTTTGGTAATCAGCAGCCGTAGTGAAAACTTTGCTCTTCTTTGTGGGGATGGTGGTATTGCGGTCAATTAATGACTCTTTCAAGCCTCCCAGAACTTCAACGCCCAACGTTAGAGGTGTAACATCTACCAGTAGTATGTCTGTGGCTACGTCACCTGTAATAATAGCGCCCTGAATAGCTGCTCCCAGTGCGACGGCCTCCATCGGATCTACACCTCGTTCGGGTTCTTTACCCATAACTGTTGCCACAAATTGTCTCACCATCGGCATTCTCGTAGGCCCGCCGATAAGTATAATTTTATCGACATCAGACGGAGCCAATTTTGCATCCTGAAGTGCTTGCAACATTGGCGACTTGCACCGCTCTACTATTGGTCTCAATAGATCCTCCAATTTCGATCTACTAAGATTGAGCACAAGATTCTTTGGACCTGTTGCAGAATCGTAAGCGAGAAATGGCAAATTGATTTCAGTTGTAATTACGTTTGACAATTCGATTTTCGCTTTTTCAGCTGCTTCTCTTACTCGCATCATAGCCGCCTTGTCATTTCTTATATCTAGACCGGATTGTTTTTTGAATTCCTGCAAAACATAGTCTACAAGGATGTTATCCATATCCGTTCCGCCAAGTTGCGTATCCCCAGACGTACTTTTAACTTGGAAGACTCCCCCTCCCATCTCCATAAGTGTAACATCGAGTGTTCCACCACCAAAATCAAAGACCAAGATCTTTAGATCTTTCTGGACTTTGTCAAGGCCATATGCAAGAGAGGCCGCAGTCGGTTCGTTAATAATTCTTACAACTTGCAATCCTGCTATTTCACCGGCGTCCTTAGTTGCCTGTCTCTGATTGTCATTAAAGTACGCTGGAGCTGTTATCACTGCTCTATCAACAGTATCCCCTAGAAAAGCTTCGGCATCTCTCTTTATTTTTTGCAATATGAATGAGGATATTTGCTGAGGAGTGTAGTCCTTGCCAAATACGTTGAATCTAAAATCGGTCCCCATCTTTCGTTTAGCTGCAGTGACTGTGCCTTCAGGATTTGAAATCATCTGTCGTCTGGCAGGCTCTCCCACTAACAGCTGACCTTCGCGGGTGAAGGCAACTACAGAAGGAAAAGCCTTTCCTCCTATAGAGGTCCCTTCAGCTGCCTGAATTATTGTAGGTTTACCGCCTATCATTGCCGCAGCTGCAGAGTTGCTAGTTCCAAGATCAATTCCTATAATTTTTCCCATTTCTAATTTTCAGTCCCCTTTTCTGTTTTTTCTGTATCATTAACGGTATTTTTAACTATCTTTTTAGAGATTTCGACAAGGCTCGGTCTTAAAACTTTATTGTCTAGCATATACCCTTTACGAATTTCATCCGTGACTGTGCTCTCTGGTAAATCGTCCCGAAATGAGAAACTTATGGCATCATGAACATTTGGATCAAATGGAGTATCGATTGTCTCAATTTCTACTACCCCCTCCGACCTGAGCAGATGATCAGAGTTTTTCAAAATTCCCTCTAAGCCTTCAACAACAACTGGTTCGGCCTTACTTTGCTTAGCTATTTCAAGGGCCCGTACATAGTCATCACGAATATTTAGGAATCTTAGCATAAGTTCTGCTTTATTTTCCTCCGTTTTCAAAGCAACTTGTTTTTCCATTTGTTTGCGATAATTATCAAAATCTGCCACCATGTACTTCAACTTGTTTAGATTATTGTCAGATGATTCCTTGGCTTTGCGCAATTCCTCCTTCACAAATGATAATTCTTCTTTTGATGCAACTAGTTCGTCCTTCAATGTGACGATGTCCTCCGGTCCTACTTTTGAATTATCTTGCTCTACCTGCTCGACCTCGTTATACTCCTCTTCCAAATGCAATCAACAAATAAAATTCGCAATAAGCTAGATAATTACATATCGCTTTAGTAACCGAAACCGAACCGGGTGCACATTATATAATTTTTGTAAGTTATCCAATAAACATGGGACGGGAATTTTTACATCTCCCTATCGAAAAAAGAAAAGGAGTGTTAGGATTGGCCTAAGCCTAGGAAATGCCTAAATTTGGAAATGATGCTACGCTGATTCCTAATTCTCCTTGGATTTTTCGGATTTTGGTAGCATATTCTGTCATTTTGACATTGTCACCCTGAACCTTAGCAATTCTATAACCCTTCCACGCCTTTCTAAGTGCTCCCCAACTTTGACCAATTGAGAAACTGTTTTCTACCTGTTGTGTAGGTGCTTCTGGATGAAGCGACATTATTGCTGTCATATCTTTTTGAGATGATAACACGTGGGTACTTAGAACCCATTGTTAGTTTTATCCGCTCTCGTAGTAAAAACACTTGACACAATCGTATTCATATAATTCCTTCATAAGTTATGTTAAATTTAGATATTACTTGCATGTTATCAGTTCTAACGTTAAAATTATATTATAGGGTTTCCATTGAAAATGAGCTATTCTGATTGCCTAACATATTTCGTAAAATAAGAACTCGTCGAAATACCAATGGGACCAATGGCGTATTACTCAGTTGTCGTTTATAGCCTAAAACAAATAAAAATTTAGTAGAAGATACAGGTTTAACAGCTTATCTTGTTAAGAGCTTGATGGAATTATTTGCAAATCGACCGAAGTCTAAACCCATGACGTGCGATTGAAAAAGTGCAGCTGTGCAATGTAAATGCCTCCTAATGAAATTCCCGATACGTTATTCTGGTGTATCGAAGATATTCGGTCGCTAATAGACAAATTGGCCAAGCACTCCGCTGTAAATTAGCCTAGAGATTTTCAAGTGAAGCATGTTTTGGACATAAGTCCCAACAAATCCCACGTAGCTGAGCGGCAAATCGTTGTAGATATACAAGATCTACTTTCAGGCATAGTTTGCTTTAATAGAAGATCTTGCACCGCAAGCTTCGCACAAGAGAAAGCCTAACTTCTTGTTCTTTTCGGTTCGAGTATCAGGACTTCCACAGACAGGACATATTACATAATCCTTGACGTACCTGTCGATTAGTGCGCCGAAGGACGAAGGTTCCTTTCGTCCAAGAAATATTACTCGTTCACCGGCAATATAGCCAGCTGAAGCAAGCTCCTTGTTCAGATACAGCAATAACTTCGCTGGCTCTCGTCGCAAGGCTTTTGGAAACTCCATAAAGTTCCTGAATATTGTACGTTGACCTACCCAGATAATTTGGGCAGTTGGGACTTCCAATCTTGAAACTGCTTTTCGTGATTCGTTTCCCAGTTTGTCTTGAAGTCGTTTGAGCAAACTTTCATAATCTGACTTTGTCTGGACCTTCACAAATGAGGTTATATTTTTCTGATTTATGTGCGTTGTGGGTGATAGAACATCATTTGATTTTCGATTTTGCATCCAATATTAGCTATGCACTCTCTTCTTATCGCAAGATACTGCAATATTTCCCTACCACTTTTACGATTTGATTAAACTAAATTCTGAGCGCTCTAATCTTCTTTCTGTTATCTGGATTGCTGACGGAGACGAGTCACAGCCAATCCAATTTCTGCCAAGTTTTTGTGCTACGACTAATGTGGTTCCGGAGCCGCAGAAAAAGTCTGCCACAAGATCTCTTGCCCTACAAAATTGTCCTATTATCCTTTCTAATAATTGTTCATGTTTTTCGGTGTCATACCCTGTTGAATAACTGTACGCTTCTATGTCGGTCCAGATATTGTCGAGAACTACATGGGTCTTCGGGGGGATCCAGTATTCTGGATATTTGACTCCCTGGCGTTTGCGGATAAATTCCCTATTTTGACAAGTTTGTCTCCAGTACTCCTCCAGCGGGATATCGGCGAATTTGTCCACGTAGACTTTGTAATTTTCTATTGCCAGTAATGCCCTTGCCTTGGACCACTTCCATTGTCCTCTCTCAGGGACAGAATCAAACAGCTCGTATCGCATTGTCGGTCTATTTACGTTACTCCAAAATCCCATCCATTGGGAGTTCGTTTTGTTTTTGACAAGGGGGTGTTGAAATTTCGTTGCTGCAGATTTCGAATACCAAAGAAGTGAATCGTTTGCAACATGCATCCTATCTATTGAATTGAACTGATAGAGAAGATTTTTCCTTCGTCCCCTTTTTATTATGATTTCATTACGAAAATTTTCATATCCAAAAATTTCATCCATGATTACTTTAACATAATGCACCATATGCCAATCAAGATGGACGAAGATTGACCCCCTGGCAGAAATTAATTTTCGCATAACTTCAAGCCTTGGGTATATCATTTCCAGGTACTCATCGATTTTTCCTCTAAAAACATCTTCGAATGCAGGATTCTCGATATTTTTCACACGATGAAAATACTTTTCGCCGCTGTTAAAAGGGGGATCAATGTAAACAAGATCAATTTTTTGTTCAAAGCCATTTTCGAGTAGAAAGTTCATCGATGTAAGATTGTCAGATTGGAATAGTATGTTCCCGCTGGTAGAATTCAAGATCCTAACACTTTCATTAATGCCACTAGTTTTTTATATTCATTCTCCGGTCCCCAACATGGTTTTAACTCAACTTTTACAACCGCTAAGACATGATGGATTTATTGATTTATGATATTAATCCATCAATTTAATTCATCATAATTACACACTACTAAAATCTGCAACTTTAAGTCATCTTGGAAAGACAGGTTGGTTTGCCGTAGTGACGAAATGGGCGCTTCTCATACACATGCCGCCTATTTTTATATTCGTGAAACGTTGCTAATATATAGGATATGCGAACCAAGCACAAGTTAAAATCGATTTCTGTACTTATACCCTTGCAAAAAGTATCAGCCAGCATTTCTCAACTTGATTTTTCGCTAGAGGGAATCACAACGATTGTCGCAGAGGGTAAATTCTGGAGGAAGATGCTTTATGTGAATGGTGAAGAAACAATAAGTGTCTCAGAGGAGATCGGCGATGCTTATCCAAAAGATCCTGTCATTACAATTTGTGGATCAACTCATACTGTTTCGAGAATCACAGAGGAATTTCAACACTATGCCGGTTTACGAATGTAATGAGCATCAATTTGTAGAAAACATTCGGAGACTAATCGAAACTTCGCAAAAATTTCTGGTCAACCGCAGAATAACTTGGCATGATGATGCTAGATATGGTCCTGCAATTTTGCCTGACGACGAATTTGATCGCTATGCAATGATTTGCACCAGGAAATCACTTAGGTCAACAGTTTTCACTAAGGTTCCATTCATTGATGACTTTCATAGGAGGATGCATGACAAAGGCGAAAATGTTCATGGATCGGGTAATCTAATGTTTCCTAGAATGTCAATTCCTTACTATAAAGTAGAATATTCTGTAAATGTATGGGGGGCGACATATTTTTTCACGTTCGATGCCTTATTCGACCCGCATATAGTTTTGGAGAAGCGCCACGGGAAAAAACTTAGCGGACTGATTCATGTTCTAAAGTATGATCCTCCTCACGATCGACTATTGACCCTTAAATTGCCGAGTAAAGTGATGGTTTTTGATGTTAAGAATATGGTCAGAGTTATAGATAGCTCATCATACTTTTGACTTATTATATTATGTCCACAGCTTATCGTAATAACATGATGACCTGAACCGTCATAAACATCGTCACACTCACTATCAACACGAAACCGATTAAAACAGTGCTAGGATCCTCAATAGTGTTTCAGTTAGCTCAGATTGGGCTACCTCACATTACAAACCTGTTCTTGGACATTGGTGGAACAACCACAGAACACAAAGTTATACTGGGTTTTCATTTAGGACAAGAGCTAGGAGAGCAGCCCTTAACTCCTTACCATAGGCAGCTTGTTTGAAGTAGATTGCATTTCTTGTATTATCAATAGAATGTGAAATTTCTTCCATTCTAGGCATTGGATGCATTACAGATACGTCTGGCTTTGCTTTGCTGAGGGTATTGCTATCAATAGTATAGGTGCCCTTTACTTTTTCGTACTCCTGTGGATCCGGGAACCTCTCTTTCTGTATTCGTGTGACATAGATTACATCAAGTTTAGTCAGAATATTGTCATCAAGTTCCTCATGTTCAAAAATTTTCAATTCCTTCTTCTCAAGACCATATATTGACTCTTTTCGAATGCCCAACGTCGGTGGCGATATTAGGTGAATATTTACATTATAATTTGCGAGGCCGTATAGCAGAGAATAAACTGTCCTTCCATATTTTAAATCACCAACTATTCCTATTCTGAGACCATCAATCTTGTTCTTCTCTTTGAGAATTGTATATAAGTCAAGCATAGCTTGAGTAGGATGCTCTTCACTTCCGCTGCCACCGTTAATTAGCGGGTTCTTTGATAGATCTGCGGCGAATCTGCTTGAACCATCTAATGGATGTCTTAGAACAATAACATCGGAATAAAGATCCATTATTCTGATGGTATCAGCAAGGCTCTCGCCTTTTTCAACCGATGAGGACTTTGGATCAAAGATTCCAATAGAGCTTCCACCCAGAGACGCCATAGCTGCTTCGAAACTCATTCTTGTCCTCGTGCTTGGCTCGTAAAATATATAACCCAGAGTTCTTCCTTTTCCCAATTCGGCCTTTTCGTTTGGTCTTAGCGCGCTAACTCGATCTGTACAATCGAAAATATACTCAAGATCCTGCCTGCTGAAATCTTTGATTGAAACTATGTCTCGATTAAAAAAATGATCAGGAGGCATATCCCTTGGCTTCATTCACCCCATAGATAAAAAAGCTCAGATAATTAAGACTATAATCCCAAAAAAGGTGTATGTATGTCACCTCTTTGCTTATATGCGTGCTGAATATTCTCTTTATGCCCTGGCCCTAAATATAAATCGTTTCAAACAACAAGTTGAAGGTTAATGGTGTTATTGTTAATCTTGGTCGGAATTCCTACCGACCTAATTAAAAACGGAATGTAGGAATTCCTAGCTTCCTGCCAATATTTTCCTATCAAATAACATATTAAAACCCAGGCTAAACACAGTTTGATATTTAAGTTAGGATTAATTATTACACTCAAATCAAATTGGGGATAAAGGAATTTAAGCGTGGAAAGAAGAAAGTAAAGGATCATATAGACGAGGCTGCGAAACGGATATATCAAAAATTTCCTGCATCAATTAAAACTACAGAGAGTGTAAGGATGAAAACCCAAAGAACATTGAAGAATCTTGACCCTTGGGTATCCACCAAAAAGAAAAAGAAAAATTCTCAACGATAATTCAGGTCTGATTAGGGTCAGCGTGACGGGTTTCGATATGCTCTCGAATGTTTGTTATATATTCATTACAATCTAAACAAAAGTCCTTGCCGTCACGAGATACTATTCTAGCCATGCCTAGTCATTTACATGTAGTGGCCTGGTGCTCTCTCAGTGACTCTAAAGATGTGAATTGTGCTCCGCAACGGTCACATTGATAAATATTTTCCGCAGTCATTTCTCTGCCTTGTAAGTGTCAATAAGCCTTCTTACAATCTTCGCATACTTTAACTTAGCAGTTTAGAGTGTTTGAAATAACATATTATGCATTGAATTCTTCTTTAAGTTTCTCCAATTTATAAGTAGTCTCCAATTTATAGATAATGGAGATTTTATCAAATTGACGAAGCAAGAATCGATAGAATGGAAATTCGCCTCTCTCTGCATAACGTTGTATACCCTCGTTCTCCAGTGTTTTGTGGATATAAAATTGGAAATAAAGAATTTCATTTTTTTTATCGTACCCACTTTTAGTAAATAACCTAGTTTACCTAAAAAAATTATGAACGTCTGAAAGCTATCCCTAACTTCTAACTCTCCTGGATCAGTAAAGTGTTTTTCATCATCATTTTTTAGGATATCTTTTAAGTTTTCAAGGGAATAATATTCAGCTGGAAACTTCCAACTTTCCTTTCCTACCCTTAAATGTCCATAAGTAAGAATCTCCCTTGCGAAATTCATATCTCGGGATTCGTTAAATTCAGTAGTTTCGTTTTTTGGGTTACATTAAATCAGTAATGCGGGAATCTTGTTTTAAAAAACTTTCATACTAGTATCAAGTATTGGGACCTAGGATATCGAAGAGCTAAAGTCAAAAAACAAAAACGGAAACAAAACTAGAACAGAAAAACGCTTAGCCGTCCTAGTTGTTATGTCCACTTTCATCGGGCTTCTGATGATAACTAGTAGTTCGGTAGCGAAAGCACAAACTAGTTCAACAGCGATGACGCAATA
>WNFX01010832.1_pt1 | contig 17737 bp, 14 predicted proteins | sample 5400111 | NCBI WGS metagenome assembly WNFX01 (sample SAMN13153363, study PRJNA577476) | soil metagenome | isolation source: 40 cm soil or saprolite under grassland replicate 1 | place: USA:California | collected 2016-06-15 | reverse complement strand
CCATGACCGTTCAACGAGCGAACCCGAAGCCCCGTACCGCACAACCAGTCCGAGCGCCCACGAACTTGAAACGAGTTCGTCGTCGAGAGGGGTCTGTCAAGTTAACGGTGTAACTTCTGTCTCTGTTGTTACTTTCGACCCGCGCTGAGGCGGCCGTCGAAGGTGATGTCGAAGGCGTTGAGGGCGGCCTTCCACCGGTTGGTCCAGCGCTTGCGGCCCGTCCCGGTCGGGTCGAGGCTCATGATCGCCATGTACAGGCACTTCAGGGCCGCTTGCTCGGTGGGGAAGTGGCCGCGGGCGTTCACGGCGCGCCGCAGCCGGGCGTTGATCGATTCGATGGCATTGGTCGTGCAGATGACGGTTCTTATTTCCCGGTCGAACTGAAGGAAGGGCACGAATTCGGCCCACGCATTCTCCCACAGCCGTATAATAGCCGGGTAGCGTTTCTCCCACTTGCCGGAGAACTCGGCGAACCGGTCGAGTGCCTCAGCTTCCGAGGCGGCGGTGTAGACTGGCTTGAGGTCTTTCGCGATGACGCCCCAGTCCCTTTTCGAGGCGTATTTGAATGAATTCCGCAGGAGATGAACAATGCAGGTTTGCACTATTGTCTTCTCCCAGACCGTGCTCACCGCATCGGGCAGGCCTTTCAGCCCGTCGCAGACCAGCATGCACACGTCCCGCACACCGCGGTTCTTGATCTCCGACAAGATCCGCAGCCAGAACTTGGCGCCTTCGCCGTCGCCGTGCTCCCCGGCCCACAGGCCCAGCACGTCCCGCTCTCCGTCCACGGTGACGCCCAGGGCCAGGTAGATGGGCCGGTTGGCGACCTGGCCCTCGCGGATCTTCACGTTAATGGCGTCGATAAAGAGGACGGCATAAACTGCGTCGAGTGGCCGGCTCTGCCATTCCGCCATGCCTTCCATCACCCGGTCGGTGATCGTGGTAATAGTCTGCTTGGACACCTCGGCGCCATAGACCTCGGCCAGGTGCGCGCTGATCTCTCCGTGGGTCAGCCCCTTCGCCGACAGGGAGATCACCATCTCTTCCACCCCGGTCAGCCGGCGCTGCCTTTTGGCGACGATTTTCGGCTCGAATGAGGAATCCCGGTCGCGCGGCACCGAGAGCTCCACCGGCCCGGCCTCAGTCAGCACGGTCTTGGCCCGGTGCCCATTGCGGGAATTACCGCCATCGCGGCCCGCCAGGTCGTGCTTGCCGTAGCCGAGGTGGTCATCCAGCTCGCCCTCCAGGGCGCCCTCGACCACCATCTTGGTCAGCTTGCCCAGCAGCCCGCCCTCGCCGGTCAGCTTCAGCCCGCCGGCGCGGGCCCGCTCGGTAAGCTCGCGCAGCAGCTGCTCATCGGCAGTCGGCAGCTCCGCTCCGTCCTCATACTGGCTGGTCGTCACGTCTGTCACTGGTGTCTCCTCCGTCTCGGGAGTTACACCGTTAAAATTACAGTCCCTGCAGGCCATCCGGGCTGACTAGCTAGACCGAAGTTGCGTCCAGTTGGGTAGGGATTTCCGGCCCTGAACTGCGGTTTTGCTGCTGCGGGCGGGAGGGTGTTCTGGCTACTTCAAGGCGAGCGGGATGGGCATGCCGATGAGGTCGAACGCCTCGCGCTGGGTGCTGGTGGGTTCGGCCAGCATCGGCACGGTGGTGCGGGTGCCGGCGAAGCGGACCTGGTTGCGGGTGAGGGTGGCCAGGTGGCCGAGCAGGCTGCGGAAGCTGCGGTAGGGCCGGCCGTATTCGTCGTGCTGGCGGGATGCCTTGGCCTGGGCGCGGGCGGAGCGCCTGGCGGGGGCGACCGGGCCGGCGTGGGCGGGCGGGTCGTCGTCGGTGAAGGTCAGCGGTGCCCAGGCGCGGCGCAGGTGCCAGATGAGGTAGCAGGCCAGCATGCAGATCAGCACGTGGGCTTTGACGCGCTCTTCGAGCCGGTGGAAGACCGGCCGCAGGTCCAGGTCGTCGGCCTTGATGTGGCGGAAGTCGCGCTCGGCGTATTTGAGGTTCTTGTAGGCGGTGACCACGCCGGGCGCATCCAGCTCGGCGGCCGGCAGCGGGGTGCGCAGCACGTAGAACCCGTCCAGGGCGGCCTCGTCGCCGATCTGGGCCTGGTTGCGGGCGACGGTGAGACTGTCATCGGTGATGGTGATGCCGAAGTGCTTGCCGGTCTTGTATTTGCTGATCACCTTGCCCACCGCCACGCCGATCTGGCCGGCGCCGGTGAGCTTGCCGGCGGCGACGCGGGCGATGATGGGGGCCAGCAGCTTTTCGGTGGCGGCCAGCAGTTCTTCGCGGGTGCGGGCGCGGTCGGCGGCCAGCACCGGGTTGCGGCAGGCGATCAGCCGCTCGCCGGGGTAGTCCGGGCTGGTGATCTCGGCCAGGTTCTGCTGGCCGGAGAGGCTGAGCTGGAGCGGCCCGTCATCGGCCATCAGCTTCTTGATGGCCGGGGCGCGCAGCGCGGTGATCCACCCGTAGGCATCCGGCCGGGCTGTCCCGTCCTCCAGCGTGTTCAGCGCCTCGATCCGGGCGGAGGTGATCATGCCCCGGTCGCCGACCATGACCATCTTGGCCAGCTTGAACTTGTCCCGCATCACCTGCACGATCTGGGTGAAGGCGGCCGGGTCGCCGGTGTTGCCGGGCAGCACCCGCACCGCGGCCGGCCGGCCCTGAGGGTCGGTGAGCAGCCCGTACTCGATCTGCAGGCGGCCCTTCTTGCCGTCCCGGGAGTAGCCACGGGCGGCCAGCGGGCAGTGCGTGCCCTCCAGCCAGGAGCTGGACAGGTCGAACAGCGCCATCGGCGCCGGGTTGGCTTGCGGGCTGAGGTGCCGGCGGGCGAGCTTGGCCTCGATCGCGTCCTGCCGGCCCACCAGCCAGTCCATCGCCGCATACACCTGGCCAGTGGACGCGGTGGCGGCGGCCAGGTCGGTGCCTAGCGTGGTGTCGGCCCACCAGTGAATGGTGGACAGCTTGGAGGCCGGGGCTGCCACCCGGGAGATGATCAGCGCCAGCGCCAGGTCCCGCTCGGCGCAGGCCGGCCCCAGCAGGGCCGGCAGGCCGAGCTTGGCCGCCATCGCATGCACGGCCGCGACGTGCCCGTGCGGCACCGACGCGGTGATCGTCACCGCTGCGGCGGCCGGCACCAGCGGCGTGCCCTTCAGCGCCGCCTCGATCGCGTCGACCGTCTGCTCGGGCAACCCGGACAGATTGGCCAGCGTCTCATGCTTGACCGAGCTGCCGTCGCGGTAGGTGCGCCGCAGGTAGCGGGACTCATAGCCGCGGCGGCGTCCCTGCTTGTCGGTGTGGCTGCTGCGGATCCTGGCCACATGCATCGCCGCTGGCTGCTGGCCCATACCACTAACTATAGGGCGGGACGCCCAGGCATGTCCTCAGGACACGCCGGATATTTTGGCTACATCAGATAGTCAGGATCAAGCCTCTATCCCAGGTCAGGCCAACGATTCCTACACAGAGCTACGCCAACTTCGGCTTAGTAGGGGCGGAGGGCGTGCTGGGATAACGGAAGGGGCTGGGCATGTACCGCTTTCGGTTTGCGATCGTAATTGCCGGGGTGACGGCGGCGGCGCTGACGGGAGTGCCAGCCGCCGCGCAGGTGGCAGCTGGGTCTGCCGTCCCGGCCAATGTCGATGTCAGCCAGCGGCATCTGAACGAGTCCGAAGAGGCGGTCGCGGTCAACCCGACTAACCCGGACAACATCGTGATGGTGACCAACGTGGGCCATGCGGAAGCCGGGCTCACCGCCGGGATGTTCGAGGGGGTCAGCTTCAACGGGGGCAAGACGTGGACGACGAAGCTGATCGCGCTCGGCGGCAGTGACCCCCTGGGTGATGGCTGCTGCGACCCGAGCCTGTCCTTCGACCGGTACGGGAACCTGTTCATGACCTACCTGTACGAGGTGGAGGATCAGGTCCCGGTCGCGCTCAGCACCGACGGCGGGCTGACGTTTCACGTGATCGCCAATATCGCCAAGGCTGATCTGCCCGCTAAGAAGGCAGGCGGGGAGAACCGTGGGTTGTTCCGCTTCGTGGACCAGCCCACCATCACGGCCGCGGAAAACGAGGTGTGGGTGGTGTTCAACGCGGGCGGCCCGATGGTCGCCACCGGCGCCCCGGTCAGCGGGTTGGACCAGGTCGGTGGCTTCCGCCCGGTCGAGGTGGTGCCCGGGACGAACAACTGCACCTACGGTGATGTCGCTATCGGCCCGTCTGGCCAGGTGATGCAGGCCTGCAGCCTGACCGAGTCCGGGCAGGGCGGAGGCAAGATCTTCGTGAATGTGGACCCGGACGGGCTCGGCCCGGCCGGGTTCGGGGACCGGATCTTCGTCACCGAGACCCACGTCGGCGGCTTCGACTTCATCCCCGCGCAGCCAGACCGCTCGGTCGACGCCGAGGCCGGCCTGGCCTGGGACCGCACCGGCGGCCCGCACGCCGGGCGCGTATACACGGTGTACACGGGCGAGCACCCGAACGAGAGCAACAACACCGACATCTACGTGCGGTACTCGGACGACAACGGCGCCACCTGGAGCGCGGCGGTACGGGTGAACGACGACAACACCACCAACAGCCAGTTCCTGCCGAAGATCTCGCTGGATCCCACCGCCGGCGACATCGCCGTCGTCTGGTACGACAGCCGCAACGACCTCGGCACCGGCGGGCCGGGTGACACCGACGGGATCTCGAACGACGACGCCCAGTTCTGGGGAGCGTTCAGCACCAACGGCGCAGCCAGCTTCACTCCCAACATCCAGATCAGCGTCGGAACCTCCAACTCCCATGATTCCGGCAACGGCATCGACTACGGCGACTACACCGGGTTGTCGTTCTACGGCGGGATCGCCCATCCGGCGTGGTCGGACAACTCCAACAGCACCGGCAACAACCCGGACGGCGCGCTGCACCAGCTGGATATCTACACGGCCGGGTGGAGCCGTCCAACGAGGTGATCTGCCGCCGCTTTGACGCCAACGACTCCGTCATCGAGTAGGCCGAACTGACCACCCGCGCGGACGCGCGCGTCGCCTACCGCCACCAGTACACCGAGAACGACACATAACGGCTGCCGCGCCGGTCTCCGCAGCAGCATGCGGAGCGCGATCCGGGCCGCCTCCTCGGTATTGAAGATCTTGTGCAGCCGGATTTGTCTGCGGATCTGTCCGGGGGAACTTTGGCCTGCCAGGACTCGCTCGGCAGTCGCGCCTGCGGTCGGCGATGGACTTCGTGAAACGCTCTGATTGAGTTGACGGAAGGGGCGATCATGGCGGGAATCGCGGCTGACGGAACGCGGACCGGGCCGGGCAAGGCCCGCAGCAAGCGGCGCGCGGCCGGCATCTATGGCGCGATCGTCACCGCCGCGATCCTAGCCGCCGCCGGAGATCACCTACCTACCCCGGCGCTGTCGGTCTCGGTCGTGGTCACGCTGCTGGTGTACTGGGTAGCTGAGGAATACGCCGAGGTTCGCGTCGCATCTGCGTGGCCGGCAGCTGCTTTTCACCACATCAATGGCGGCCGCGCTGGGCCTGATAATGGTCGCGCTCAAGAACTTTGTCCTCGTCCACCTTCACTGAACGCTTCACGGCCGGGGCGGACCAGGCCGCGCTTCATGGGCTGCTGGCCAGGCTTGAAGTGTTCGGCGTACAGGTTCTGGAGGTACGCCGGCGCCGGGAGGACGATGCTGCGCCGGGGTATTGATCACCCGGGCGCGAGTGCTTGGGCATCACCCTGTGCGGGGGAGGCGCGGTAACTTGGCCGCAGGTGATCGTTGACGTGCCGAGCGGCGGCCGGCAACAGACAGCCTCGAGGCGCCCATCATGTATGCGATCGCAGCGGCATCATCGGCGGAACCGTACGGCGTGTGGGCCTATCTGCTCGTGTTCGCACTGATGGCCCTGGCATTCGCCGGGGTACCTGCGGTCGGGACCGCGGTCGTCGCCTGGGCCGCGGTTGTGGCCAGTCAGGGGAAGCTGAACATCGTCGTGGTCCTGATCGTGGCGGCGCTGGGCGCCGAGGTCGGCGGCCTGGTGGGTTACCGCATCGGCGACCGGTGGGGCCGCAAGTTCCTTGACCGCCCGGGCCGCCGGCGCGAGCGGCTGCAACAGGCCGTCGCCAGGGCCGAGGCGATCTACGCGAAATGGGGACGTCTCGCCGTCTTCTTCACACCGACCCTGGTCTCCGGGATTCTCAAGATGAAGTATTCCCAGTTCGTGGTCTGGAATTTCGTCTGCGGCGCCGTGTTCGTGCTGTCGGTCGGGCCCGCCGCCTATGGGGCGAGCAAGGTCTCGGAGGGCGAGCAGGACTGGGGCAGCTTCGGCGCGGTGCTGGCCGGGGTGGCGATCGCGGTCGGGTGCGCCGTGCTCGCGGCGAGGTATTATCGCCGCCGCAAGGCCCGCAGACTGCTGGGCGGTGCCAGCGCGGGCGAGATCAGCAGCGAGTCGCGCTGACAGCTGCGGGTGTGGCACGCCGCGCGGCAGCCGTTTGGCATAAGTCCCCCAAACGGCTCACGCGTGGTGACACGGCCAACGGGGCCGTCACGCCGCCGGTGCGGTCACCTCGGCCTGCTGGCGGGGGATCACCAGCGCTATGACAAGGCCGATCACCGCGATCACCACCAGCATCGTCAAGGACAGCAAGAATGGCTTTCCGCCGGGGTGCGAAGCGGCGACAAGAAGTGAGCCGGCCAGTGCCGTGCCCAGCGACGAGCCCAGGTTGGACACGCTGCGCGACAGCCCCGATATGTCGTCCTGGTCGGCCTCGGGGAAGCTCGACTGGACGACGTTGACCGACGAGGTCAGCATCGCCCCGACCCCGATCCCCATCAGCAGCAGCCCGGGCACGAAGGTCAGGATGTTCGAGTGCTCTCTGACCAGCGCAAGCAGCAGGACCATGCCGGCGGTGGTGATCACGAACCCGGTCTGGATCAGCCACCGCTGGGAATGCCGCCGGGCGAACCTTCCGGCGAGGGCCGAGGACGCCAGGATCCCGATGGTGGCGGGCGTGAGCACCAGGCCGGTCTCGATGGCGTTGTACCCCCGGACCTCCTGCAGGAAGACCGAGATGACGAAGAAGGATCCCTGCATGATGAGCCACTGGACGGTCTGGGTCCCGAGGCCGAGATTGGCCGTCTTGTTGGCGAACAGCCGCAGCGGAAGCAGGGGTTCCTTGCCCGCGTGCTCCCGGGCCCGGATGTGCAGAAAGAACCAGAGCAGGATCAATGCGCCGATGGCGATGAACAGCCACACCGGCGAGACCCCGCCCTTCGGGATCAGGACCGTGCCGCCGATCTTGAAGTCCTCGCGGGCGACGAACCACCCGTACGTGCTGGACCGCAGGATGCCGAGCACGACGAAGAACAGGCCCGCCGCGGACAGGATCGCTCCCTCCAGGTCGAACGGCGGCCTGGCGCCCTGGATGCCGGGGTCGGCGATCCGCGGGCTGAGCAGGATGATCGCTGCGACGACCAGCACCTGCAGCAGGAAGGACGCGCGCCAGCTGATGGCACTGGTGATGACACCGCCGATCAGCGGCCCCGCGGCGGCGCCAAGCCCGGCCGCGCCGCTGATGATGCCGAAGTTCTTGGCCCGCGACCGGACGTCGGGGAAGGCCACGGTGACCAGGATGTAGATGGGCGGGATCATCAGCGCGGAGCCGACGCCCTCGAGCAGCGAGTACCCGAAGATCATTAATCCCAGGCCCTGCGCGAGCGCCGCGAGCAGCGCCCCGATCCCATAGACGACCAGGCCGGCCACGAAGCAGAACTTCCGGCCCCAGATCGCCGACAGCTTGCTGCCCGGAATCATCAGCGAGGCCATCGTCAGCGTGAATAGCGTGATCGTCGTCTGCATGCCGATCACGGTCGTGCCGAGATCCTTGGCGATGGTGCTGATCGCCACGTTCATGTTCGTCGCCGCGTAGCTGGCGATGAACTGCGCCAGCGCCAGCGGCACGATCATCGCCTGCGCGGCGGCCGCGGGCCGTGCCGCATCGGTGCCGGTCATGGCGTGGCCTCAGTGGCAAGTCGGAGCGTTCGATCTTTGGCGCCTGTGGTCGTCACGCCACCAGGATCGTCGGCCCCAGTGCGTCCGCCTTCATCCTGCGCGGGTGATGCGTCGGCCTTCGGCGTTCGCCGCCCGCACCGGGCCGCCGCGCCGACATTCCCGCCGCGCCGGCCGTCGGTTGAGGTCAGCCGTCCACGGAGCCATTCGGCGGCACCTAACCCGCCCAGGGTGGGGCGCAGCGGCCGTTTGGGTGATGGGCTTGAAGGAGCCAACCGGTCCGGTTGTAAGGAGAGGTCGCCATGGCTGACGAGAGGGCGGCTCGCATCGCGGAGCTTATCAAGCCGCTGCGGGTCAAGCCGGGGTCGAAGGTGAACCTCGCCAAGGACTTCGACCCGGGTTACAAGGCGGGCTTCTTGAAGAAGAAAGACGGCCGCGGGTTGCTCCAGACGGGCATCGCGCTGCTGGCCGATTACCAGCGGCGGCTGGCGGCCCAGGACACTTATGGCGTGCTCGTTTGCCTCCAGGCGCTGGACGCGGGCGGCAAGGACGGAACGATCCGCCATGTGATGAGCGGGGTGAACCCGCAAGGCGTGCACGTGAGCGGCTTCAAGGTCCCCTCCGCTGAGGAGCTCGACCACGACTACCTGTGGCGCTATGCCTGCCGCTTGCCACGGCGCGGGGAGATCGGGATCTTCAACCGGTCCCACTACGAGGAGGTCCTCGTCGTGCGCGTGCACCCGGAGATCCTTGACCGCCAGAAGCTGCCAGCCGGGGCGAAAGGCGCGAAGGTGTGGGACCGGCGCTACCGCGAGATCAACGACTGGGAGCGCTACCTGTCCGACAACGGGTTCAAGGTGGTCAAGCTGTTCTTGAACCTGTCGAAGGAGGAGCAGCGGGCACGCTTCCTCAAGCGGATCGACGTGCCGGAGCGGAACTGGAAGTTCTCGGCGGCCGACGTCAGGGAACGCGGGCGGTGGGAGGACTACCAGCGCGCATTCTCGCAGATGCTGTCGGCGACCAGCACGCCCTGGGCGCCGTGGTACGTGATACCGGCGGACCGGAAGTGGTTCGCGCGCATCTGCGCGGGCGCGGTGCTGGCGCACACCCTGATGGATATCGATCCGAAGTACCCGACGGTGAGCAAAGCCGCCCGGCAGGACCTGCTCACCGTCAAGCGCGAACTGGAGGCCGAGGCGCCCAAGGGTGCCCCGGCGGACCCATACGCGGCCGCCGCCAGCCACGGCGGGAACAGTCGCGTGGATGGCCGCGGCAACGATGCCGCAGAAGAACCGGCCAAGACCGCCAAAAAGGCAACGAGGGCGCGGGCCTAGCCCGCCCTGTCGATTCGGGCAGATCGGAGGCGCGGACATGACCGTGCAAGCCGACGCAAGGGGGGCCGGGAGGCGGCAGGCAAGACCTGTTATTCGCGTTCGCCCGACGACGTGGCGATGTTCGTGAGCCTTTTCCATCCTGGTTATGTTTCGCGGAGCTGCAGTGCGTGGATGGCCCGTGGATGGCCTTGGCGAGCTGACCGGCGCGCCAGGGGCAGCAGCGGAGTTTGGTGAGGATCTTCCAGGTCTTGAGCTGGGCGTTCGCCCTTTCACCGGGTGCGCGGAGCTTCGCGTGCGCCTTGTTGGCCTGTTTCTGGGAATCCGGCTTGTTCTTCCCCTTGTACGGGATCTTCGCGTACGTGCTCCCCTGGTAGCCCTTGTCGGCGAGGGTGACCAGCCCGGCGGCCTCCAGTTCGGCCAGGACGCCCCGCATCCACTCGGCCTTCTTGTTGTGGACCGAGCCGGGCAGCGCTCCGGAGACCCAGAGGATGTCGCCTCGGGGGCCGGCGATGACCTGCAGGTTCATGCCGTGCTTGTTGTGCTTGCCGGGGTAGAAGGGCCGGTCCGCGGCGACCCGGTCGACGGGGATCAGGGTCCCGTCCAGGACGACGTAGGAGTGCCCGGCCCTCGCCGCGTCCCGGACCGCCTTGCGCAGCCTCGGCGCCCGTGCGGCGAGCAGCGCGACCGTCTCCTCCACGTACCGCCAGGCAGTGGCCGTGCCGACCCCGAACCCGGCCGCGAGGCTGGCGAATGTCTCGCCTTTGCGCAGGTAGACCAGGACCAGGAGGGCCTGCTGCCCGGGGTTCAGCTTCCGCCACAGCGAGCCGACCGAGATCCGGTGGCGGCGGATGATCCCGGCCGCGAAGTTCAGGGTCTGACGCGACAACGGCAGCGACGCACGGCAGAAAAGCATGGAAGCCCCTGGTAGTGGTTATGAAGCGAGTTTTGTCGGCTAGCTCATCTACCGGGGCTTTCTCATTCCCGGCGGCGGCACGCCGCGACGTCACCTGGCCGTGACGAACTCGTCACGGCCAGGATGAGAAAGGGCTCACTGGTCACTGCCTGCGACGGGGGCCGGGGTCGTGGGTATGGCGACGCGCCCTGACCGCCATCATGCGTCCCGGCGGTCCAGCAGCGTCCAGGCGATGGCGTACACGATGGCGACGAACAGGCACATCACGCCGAAGCCGGGCCAGGGCTGGAGGGTGTGGGCGGAGTGGTGGACGCTGGTGAGCTGGCTCCCGGCCTGGGTCGGCCAGAACTCGGTGACCGGGTTCCGCCACGAGTCCGGCAGCGCCTGGGCGATCCCGGGGAGGACGAGCAGGACGGCCATCATGGCGGCGATGGCGGCGGCCGGGTGCCGGAGCAAGGCCCCCGCGGCGACGCTGAGCACCGCCAGGGCGGTCAGGTACAGCCCCGCTCCCACCACCGCCCGGGCTACCCCGGGATCGCCGAGCGCCGCGTGGGGGGCATGGCCGCTGATGAGGGCCTGACCCACGAAGAACGCCACGAAGCAGGTGACCTCGCCCACGACGAAGGTCACCACGGCGAAGACCAGCGACTTGGCTGCCAGTACCCGGCCTCGCTTCGGGACGGCGATCAGGCTGGTGCGGATCATCCCGGACGAGTACTCGGAGCTGATGCAGAGCACCCCGAGCACGGCGATGGCCAGCGAGGCGATGGCCACCCCCGCCAGGTTGACCCCGGTCGGGTCCCAGCTCAGCTTGCCGGAGACGCTGCTCTTGGCGTAGCCGTGGGCGGTGGCCGCGCTGATGACGGCCCCCAGGGCGATGCCGAGCACGACGGTCACGGTCAGCGCCCAGAAAGTCGACCGGACCGAACGGAGCTTGGTCCACTCCGAGCGCAGCACGTCGCCGAAGGTGGATGCGCGCAAGGCCGCCCGGTGGTCCGGGCCGGTGCGGGCGATCATGGCGCCGGTCATCGGGTCGCCCCGGCCGCCTGGTATTCCACGCTCTCTCGGGTCAGTTCCATGAACGCCTCCTCCAGCGAGGCCCGGACGGGGATGAGCTCGGACAGGGCGATGCCATGGGCGGCGACCTGCCTTCCCACCTCGGCGCTGTCCATCCCGGTGATCTCGATGACGTCGGGGCCGGTCCCGGCGTCCGGGCCGGCCACGGGTGCGGCCGCCGCCCGGGAGGTGGTCCCGGCCCGGACGGTGGCACCGGCCTCGCGGCAGCGGGCGGCCAGCTCGGCCGCCTGGGGGCTGCGGACGTGGACCGACTGCCGGGAACTGGACCGCACGAACTCGTCCACGCTGGTATCGGCGATCAGCCGGCCCTTGCCGATCACCAGCAGGTGGTCGGCGGTCAGGGCCATCTCGCTCATCAGGTGGCTGGAGACCAGCACGGTGCGGCCCTCGGCAGCCAGCGCCCGCATGAGGGTCCGGACCCAGCGGATGCCGTCGGGGTCCAGGCCGTTCACCGGTTCGTCGAAGATGAGCACGGCCGGGTCCCCCAGGAGCGCCGAGGCAATGCCGAGCCGCTGGCCCATGCCCAGCGAGAAGCCCTTCGCCCGGCGGCTGGCCACGCCCTCCAGACCGACGGTGCGGAGCACCTCGTCCACCCGGCTGCGGGGGATGCCGTTACTCTGGGCCAGGCATAGCAGGTGGTCGCGGGCCCGGCGGCCGCCGTGCAGCGCCTTGGCGTCGAGGAGGGCGCCCACCTCGCGCATGGGCGCCGGCAGGTCGCGGTAGCTGCGGCCGCCTACGCTCACCGAGCCCTGCGTCGGCGCGTCGAGGCCCAGGATCATCCGCATGGTGGTGGTCTTCCCGGCGCCGTTCGGGCCGAGGAAGCCGGTGACCAGGCCGGGCCGGATGGAGAAAGACAGGTCGTTGACGGCCATGGTGGAGCCGTAGCGCTTGACCAGGTCGCGGGCTTCGATCATCGCTTTATGCGAACGGGACGGCGAAGTCGCAGTAGGGGGCGCTCGTCTCGGTGACGGGTCCGGTCGCGAGGTAGGTGATGCGCAGGCCGAGGTCTTCGGGCTTGAGGGTAAGACGCTCATCCTCGATGCCGTGCTCGACCGCCCAGGCGTGCAAGGCCTCCGACGCGAGCTGCCACTGCACTGCCGGGTTCCCTCCCGGGCCAGCCGGTAGCGCGTCGTTCGGTAGCGCGACGTACGCTTCGCGATGTGCGGGTTCGGCCCGCAAGCTCAACTCCGGGTAATGCGACGCAAGCGCCGGCGCGTCCGCCCCAGGGATCGGCTTGCACATCTCGACCGGGCCGTCGCTGTCGGCGCTCACCTCACCCCAGTAGATGGTGAACATCGCGCCTTCACGCCCGTTCATCTTCGGCAGCGGGCGCTCGCGCAGGACCGCGATGAACTCCTTGCCGAGCGCCCACGCGCCCTGTTCGTCGACGTTGCGCTTCAGGCACAGCAAGCTCCGCTCGGGTATCTCTCGAGTGGCGACTTCGTACATGACGGACCTCTTTCCACTCAGTCGGTTGACGAGGTAGTCGGCGAGCTCGCGGCGCGCGTCGTGTGCGGACTCGACCTCCCGCCAGTGCGCCGCGATCCGCTCTGCGGCATCAACCGGATCGCATGCGAGTAGTTCCCTGATCGCGGCAAGCGGCAAGTCGAGCTGGCGCAGCATCACGACAAGGCGTGCCTCATCGACCTGACCGACGTCGTAGTAGCGATAGCCGGACGCTTGATCGACGCGCGCAGGTACCAACACCCCGAGTTCGTCATAGAGCCGGAGTGCCTTCAGTGAAAGGCGGGACCGTCGTGCGAACTCTCCGATGCTGATTTCTTTCACGCTGACTCCCTTGTTGCCGGGCCGATCCGGCCCGGCAAGGTGAGTGTGCGGGCTCCCCCAAGGTGAGAGTCAAGGCTGTCGGCCGCCAGCCATCTCCCGGTAGCGGACGGGGGTTCTGCAACGGCGGGAACGCTGCGCGCCCAGCGACGTTCCGGGACGCTCAACTCACGCCAGCGGTGGCGAGGCCGGGCTTCGGGTGGGCCGGGACCTTCCACCCCCCGGGCGCGCCGGTCAGCTCGCCAAGGCCACCCACGTACTGCAGCTACGCGAAGCATAACCAGGATGGAAAAGGCTCAGTGCACGACACCTGTCGCATGAACCCGAGCCCCGAGAGAGCAGCCTGAACTGGGCCAATGAAGCTCACGTTACATATGCCCGATTTGAACCCCTAAAGAAGCCGTGACCTGGGGTGGCTCGGTATGAGTGGCACGGCCTTGTGCAGTTGCGGACGTTGGCCTGCCAGCGGATTGGGGCGAATTTCGCCGCAGGCCGGGCTGGCCTGGGTCGCTGACGACGCCGTTCAGCTGAGGAATGAGGTGATCGCGGCGGTGAAGAAGGCCGGATGGTCGAGCCACGGGAAGTGCGCGGCGCCGGGCTGGACGGTCACCGTGGCGTTGGGGAACAGCCGCGCGCCTGCTGCCGCGGTCTCGGGCGTCGGGCTGGCGTCGAGCTCGCCCGCGTACACCAGCACGGGCGCGGCGAGCCGGCCGGCTTGCTCGCGGGTGGCGGCCGGGTTGAACGCGCCCGCGGCCCCGAAGCCGTCCCGCACCGGGCGGGAGCGCTCGCTGACCCCGGCATCGACGTGCGCCTGGGCCGCGGTGTCCCAGCGGCCATAGAAGAACGGCATATAGGCGCGCCGGTTGTCCACCGTGTCGTCCCCGGCCTCCGCCTTCTCCACCGCGGCCAGCGCGCCCGGGTACCACGGCTCACCCGACCGGCGCGCCAGCGCCGCGCGCCATTGCTCGTCACTGTCCTCGATGCCGACCGCCGCCAGCCCGGGCGTCACCAGGATCAGGTGCGCCACCCGCTGTGGGTGCGCAGCCGCGTACAGCGTGGCCAGGTTGCCCGCGGCCGAATGGCCCAGCAGGTCCATGCGGTCCAGGCCGAGGTGGGCGCGCAGCGCTTCCACGTCGCCGGCCAGCCGGTCGCAGCGGTAGCTGAGCGGGTCGCTGGCATCGGCGGACTCCCCGCTACCGCGGGTGTCCGGCATGATCAGCTGCCGGGACCGGCTCAGGCCACCCAGGTCACCGAGGTACTCGCTGGCCCGGCCGGGGCCGCCGGGCAGGCACACCAACGGCGGCCCAGCCCCGAGCACGCGGTAGCCGATCTGGGTGCCGTCATAGGAAGCGAACCTCACCATGGGGCCATCATGCCCGCCCGCACCGCAGTTGCGCGCGGCGAGCCGGATCACACCGGGGCACAGCGCGACCTCGGCGACGGGGCAGCCCAGGCCGCCGACGGCTCAACCTCGACGGCAGAAACCCACAGATGGCCCGGACACGCTGGCCACAGCTCAGATTCGCTGGCACAGGACACTTGCCCTGCTGAGGTGACAGCGATTCTTCCTTGCTGAGTCGTCACAGGTCCGCTTCAGCGCCGACAGGCGCAGCGGTGACAGGCGCAGCGGTGACAGCCCGCGGCAGCCGTTCAGAATAAGTTTTCAAAACGGCTGCCGCCAGCGGACAGCTATTGGCTTTGGTCAATCGCGCAGGTGCCAACGGAACGGCGCGATGAGCTGGGCGAGTGCCGCCTGCGGGCCCCATGAGCCAGGGGCGTATGGCTGAATGGGGGGCGGGTTGTCCAGCAGCGGCGCGGAGATTTCCCACAGGCGTTCCACCGCGCCGACGTGGGTGAACAGCGACTGGTCGCCGAGCATGGCGTCCAGGATGAGCCGCTCGTAGCCCTCGAGTGCGTTGGCGGCGCAAAAGGAGTCGTCGTAGCGGAAGATCATCTCGGCGGCGCCCAGGCTCATCGCGGCCCCGGGTTCTTTGGCCAGGAAGTCCGCGGTGATGGAGCCGGGATCGGCGAAGTCGATGACGATCTCGTTGCGCCGCCCGTTTGCGGTGCCGGTCCGGTGGATCGGGAACATCCGCAGCGGCGGTTGGCGGAAGCCGAGCGTCACCACCTGGCGGCTCGCGGCCAGGCTCTTGCCGGAACGCAGGAAGAACGGGACCCCGGCCCAGCGCCAGTTGTCGACCTCGGCCCGCACCGCGGCCGTGGTTTCGGTCTGTGAGCCTGGTGCCACGCCGGGTTCGTCCTGGTAGCCGGTGTACTGGCCGCGCACCACGTGGGCGAGGTCGATCGGTTTGAGCGCGTCAAACACCTTGGCCGTCTCGGCGCGCAGGTGCCTGGCGTCCAGCGACGTGGGCGGCTCCATGGCCACAAACCCCAGCACCTGGAACAAGTGGGTGACGATCATGTCCCGGTAGGCGCCGGTATGTCGTAGAAATCGGCGCGTCCTTCGATCGAAAGCGTCTCAGGGACGTCGATCTGCACGTAGCTGATGTGCTGGCGGTTCCACACCGGCTCGAACAGGCCGTTGGCGAACCGGAAAGCCAGGATGTTGTCGACCGACTCCTTGCCCAGGAAGTGGTCGATGCGGAAGACCTGTGACTCGTCGAAGGTCGCGTGCACGCGAGCGTTGAGCGCGCGGGCCGAAGCCAGGTCGGTCCCGAATGGCTTCTCGATGATGACCCGCGACCCGGGGGCCAGGCCCGCGGCACCCAGCATGGTCACCGTCGCCTCGAACGCCGCCGGCGGGACGGCGAGATGAAACAGCCGCCCCGGCGAACCGCCCGCCGCCCGCTCCGCGCGCTCGATCGCCGCGACCAGCGAGTCGGTGCGGCCGGGTTCCGCGCTGGCGAACGAGAGCGTCTGCTGGAAAGCCTGCCAGGCGTCTCCGGTGGGCTTGCTGATCCCGAACTCGGCGATCGCCCGGCGGGCAAGGTCGCGGAACTGCTCGTCGGTGATGGCCCGCCGCGATGAGCCGATGATCTGGTACGTGTCCGGCATCAGCCCGGCGGTTGCCAGGTGGAACAGCCCCGGCAGAAGTTTGCGCCTGGCCAGGTCGCCCGTGGCCCCGAACAAGATGACGACGTGATCTGGCGGGCGGGCGGATCCCGCGGCCATCCGCCGCTGGGCAGGTGCTGGGGTCATCGTGGCCAACTTTCGGGTAGGCGCCGCACCGCAGGTGCGGTCGCCCGCTCCGGCTACTATCCATCTCCTTGGTCAGGGCAGCCTACTCGCGCGAGGTGCGGGCGTCGGCCTATAGAGGGAGCCGATAGCACAAGAGCCGCCATCGCCTTTACCACCGCGCGATTGCCGGGTCGACTGGCTGGTGGGCGGCGAATCCGCCGCCCACCGACCATCCGGGAGGATTAAGGCAGCAGCGTATGGCCGCGGGCGTAAGTGGGGATACCCCGCCGGATGCGGCGGGTAGCAAGACCTCGCCACAGCAGAGCGACCGGCGGCGGTCGAAGGCGCGGTGGCTCGTGCACGGCGTGATGTTCGTGGGCGTGACCGTGGGCCTGTTCGGGCTGCTGCCGCGGCTCGGCGGGCTGACGCACGACGCAGCCGGGCTGCGGCACGCCCGCCCGGCCTTCGTGGGTGCGGCGATCGTGGCGCAGGGGGCGTCGCTCGTATGTTACGCACTGTTGTACCGGCGGGTGCTCGCGTCGCTCGGGGCACGGCTGGGCTTTCGGCTGGCGGCGGGGGTCGTCCTGGCCACCTTCCTGATCAGTCATGTCACCCCCTTCGGATCGGCGACCGGCACCGTGCTGAACGTGAGCACGCTGGAAACGGAGGGCATCGCCGCCTCAACGACCAGCGAGGCGATCGGCCTGACCAGCCTGGTGTCGGCGGCCGCCCTGATCGCCCTGTTCGCGGCCGGGCTGGTGGCGACCGCCGGTCGGCACCTGTCCTCGAGCTACCTGCTGATCGCGGGCGTCGCCCTCGTGCTGGTGGCGTCCGCGGCGGCCGTCGCGCTCCTGCTGGGCGCCCACCCGGCCATCGCCCAGCGGGGCGCGCGCCGGGCGGCGAGGCTGGCGCGCCGCGTCCGGCCGAGCATCGATCCCGAGAAGGTGGCCCGAACCAGCGGGCGGCTCGTATCACTCGCCCGGTCCGCGCTGACCGGCCGGGCATTCCTCGAAAGCTTCGGGTTCGCCTCGGCCGACCTGCTTTTCGACCTGCTCTCGCTTGACCTGATGTTTCTGGCCTTCAGGTACCAGCCCGGGTTTGGACCGCTGGCGCTCGCCTATGCGGCGGCGAACATCGCAAGCACCATCCCCATCACACCCGGCGGCCTTGGTGTCATAGAAGTGACGCTGGTGGCCATCACCGTGGGTTTCGGCGCGCCGCGGGCAACCGCTGTCCTTGCCGTACTTGGCTACCGAGTCGTGAACTATTGGCTCCCACTACCTGCCGGCGCCCTGGCCTATCTTCGTCTCCGGCTGAGGCCGAACGCAGCGGAGAACGGCTAAACCCCGACACCAGCCCGGTCAGGAAGAACAGCGCGCGGGTGCCCGCGGTCTCCGCGGGGGCGAAGCCCGCGAAGATCTCGAAGATGCCGGCCATGACCGCCCAGATCCCGACGATCAGCACCAGTACCAGCGCGGTGGGCCC
>WNFX01003744.1_pt1 | contig 17755 bp, 14 predicted proteins | sample 5400111 | NCBI WGS metagenome assembly WNFX01 (sample SAMN13153363, study PRJNA577476) | soil metagenome | isolation source: 40 cm soil or saprolite under grassland replicate 1 | place: USA:California | collected 2016-06-15 | reverse complement strand
GGTTAAGGTGAGGGAGATTGCTTGACATCACCCTCCCTTACACGTATAATCTCGGTCGCTTTCCTGGCTAGCTCAATCGGCAGAGCGGGCGGCTGTTAACCGCTAGGTTGTAGGTTCAAGTCCTACGCCAGGAGCTAAAGACCTCTTATTGAGGTCTTTTGTTTTTAACCTCAACGCATTCATAATTAAATACAAGTCCATAACATTTTTCTTCATTCTTCGTTTATAAGAGTGACTAATCTTTATAGATTAGGAAAGGAGCAACTATGGCTAGATATAGCAAAAAATCAGCCGAACAGGTTAAGAAAGCGGTGCACAAGCAGAAGAGGGGTGAATTGAAAAGCGGTCGATCTGGTAAGAAGGTCACGAGCCGCAAACAAGCGATTGCGATTGGTCTCTCTGAGGCACGCAAAAAAGGCGCGAGAGTCCCAAAGAAGAAATCGTCCAAGAAGTCGTAGCTGCTGAATCTTGACCTGCTATGAAAGTCAAAGACTGAAGACCCCGTAATTAGGGGCCTTCTTATTTAAGTAACGCAAGATAACATCTTGCGCCACAGAACCTTATTTTTTATTAATGGATTTGCGCGATACTGTTTATCATGAAATAACGGGGAACCTTTTGGTCTATAGGAAAGTCCTCAGAAAAAGGAGGCTGATGTGAAAAAATATACTGCCTTGATAGTTGTGCTCGCGGTTTTCCTGGCCGCGTGTGGGCCGATCATTCCGCAGGGTGGCAGTGGAGGTAGTGGTGAATCCACACCTATCGTAATGACTGCTATGGTAAGCACTGTGGTTGCCAGTACGGTGGGACCGCCCGGCACAGAAGTTGCCTTTCCAACACCTGAACCGCCAACCCTTATCCCTACACTCCCCTCTTCCACACTTTCGCCCACTGAATTGAAATATAAAGTTCTGGATCAATTCCCTGATTTCTTCTTTTGTGATCCGGACTTCTATCCGATCGCGCGTGATGATGAAATGTCTCTGGCTCAAGGACGTTTCTCAGAATTACAAGTGAATCAGGAAGAATTTCAAGCGATCTTGAATCACAATGGACTGAGTGGATCAACTACATTCACCGACGATCAGAAATTGCTCATCTATCGTGAACATAAAAAGTTAAACGCAGTTTATTTCCAATTGGTTGGCGACAAATACCAATTCCAAATACAAACTGGATCAGAAAGCCAGCAAGGTTCTGCCATTACGGGGACAATTGACGCCAATGGTTCCATCGAAATCCAAAAGAAAGAGTCAAGCTTCCCTACCTGTCCCATTTGTCTCGCTGCGGGGACTCTCATCGATACGCCGCGCGGCCCTGTCGCTGTGGAAAACTTACAGATTGGGGATTCCGTTTGGACGGTGAATGAAGCGGGCGAACGCGTCGTTGGGAAGATTTTGAAGGTCGGGAATGTGAGAGTCCCCTCGACTCATCAGGTGATCCATGTTCTCTTGAAGGATGGGCGCGAACTGTGGGCTTCTCCCGGTCATCCCACCGCGGATGGTCGAAGTCTGGGCAATCTCAAAATAGGTGAACTCTTGGATGGATCGCGTGTTATTCTCATCGAGCGTTTGTCCTATAAAGGAGTTGCGACGTTTGATCTCTTGCCATCCGGAGACACAGGTTATTACTGGGCGAATGGAATCTTGATGGGCAGCACGCTGACGAAGCATTAAAATTAATTTCAACGGGAAGATACAATATTAGTGCTGTGAATCTTCCTTGAAACCATAAATGTTTGAATCAAAAAGACGGCGAATGTTTCGCCGTCTTTTGTATGATCTAATAAACTTTTACTGTTGAACAGTCTTGTTTCGCGTCCATAGATCACCTAGGCGTGGGAGCAAGAAATAATCTACACCGAGGTATCCTGCGATCTTCCAAGCCAGCACCAGCAGAACGGCCAATCCGAAGAAGACACCATTGACACTGGCAGAACCAGCCATAATGAAATTCCAGTTCATGAAGCCACCGAAGAAAGCAGTTAGGCCTACGAAGATACCTGCAATCAACGCAATACCAATCAACAGTTCACTCACTGCAACGACCTTCGCAAACCAGGTGTATGCCTGAGCATCCAACGCGGCTTGCAGGAAACCACGATACCAAGCAAATGCAATCGGAGGACGTCCTTCAGCAGGGATTTGAACCGCACCCATCCAGAAACCTTTCAGCGCCTCGCCGGTTTTCATCCAGGCGGGACTACTGAGTTTATGCAGACTTGCATCGATCCATTGCCAGCCAAGCCACACACGGACAGCCAGCCAGAGAATGGAGAAGCGTTTGTCACTGAACAACATGTTGATGAATGAAGGAGTTTCGAGCGTTTGACCCTTGCGAGTAAGAACATAAGCAGACATTGTTTAATTTCCTTTCTGAGTATTTATCAAACTTGCTTATGTTTCTAATTTACCCTTTTTAGGTCTTAATTATCAGTGATAATAATCACAATTATGACAGGTTATATCTAGTTATTTGTATGACACTTGTCATTTATCTTATAAAAGTTGATATCCTGGTATTAATAATTGCTTTGAATCCATCCCTTTGCTATAATAATTCTGATCTCTAAAACGAAGACAAGTCTTCGCAAGGCTAGCTCAAATCAATTTCAAGGGAGAATGTATATGCAATCATTCATATTTAATTGGAATTTATCTATAATCATTGCCCGTATCGTGGTTGCCTTGGTAGCAACCATCTTTGTTTTTTCGGGATACTGGCAGAAGGTGAAAGACCAGCCTGCAGGGATGCGTTTCTTGAATGCACTGGTTTATGGCGTTTCGATTGATGCCCTTGTTGGTCCGTGGACGTACTAGGAGAATCATATGAACTCATTCAGCCTCAATGATGCGATTCGTTTCAGATTATTAACCCAACAGGAGGATACCAGCGCCAAAATACAAGTGTTCATCGGTGTTTTTCTTGGTACTCTACTACATTGGATTTATAGTATCGCAGTCAATGTGATCAGGAATCAAGCGCCCTGGTGTTTTGGGACCTTGACCAGCATCCTGATCCGACTTGGAGTTGCTCTGATCGTGACCTTCTTCGTCTTTTCGGGATACTGGCAGAAGGTGAAAGACCAGCCTGCCAGTATGCGATTCTGGAATGCGCTGGCTTATGGAATTACTACAGATGTACTTGTGAATGCCTGGTTGCCAGTTGCTACTTGTTAAGTCATTCTATGCAAAACGTCCCGAAGGTTTGATTGGCACAACAAGATTTTTCAAAGAAACTTCGGGACGGTGCGTGACATTAAAAAAGAGAGAAGGCAAGAGCCTTCTCTCTTTTATCTATAAATTCTAAGCTATTCTTTGCTTTCGCTACTGCTCTTGTTTTCTTCCTTCTTTTCAGTCTTTTCAGGTTTGTTCTCACGAGGCGCGCTCCCTGAAGCCGACCTATGGTCGGTTGCATAAAACCCCGAACCTTTAAAGATAATCTTGGTAGGGGTAATTACTTTCCTCAATGATTTTTTGCGGCACTCCGGGCACGTCTTCAAAGGCGCATCCTGAAAAGATTGATGGCGCTCGAATTGCACACCACATGAGTCGCAACGATAGGTATAAATGGGCATTCTTTCTCCTTGCTATTCAACCAACATTTTATTATAGCGCGCATAGGAAGTGCAAGCAAGGGAAAGCCCATAAGAAGTCTGTTAACGGATGCCGCTGTCGTAATTCACAACAATGTGTGTATATTGGCCAGTCGCCACGGTAAAGGTTTGATCGCTGGCAAAAGGCATAGCATTTGGGGATTCAGGATGCAAGATGTATTCGCCCGGTACGAGCGGAACTCTGAAGTGACCTTGTTGATCCGTTTGGACATGCTCGATCTTTACACCGTTCCGGCTGTTGACCGTTAAAGTAGCTTGATACGGTTGATCGGGGCAATCCTGTCCCGGCTGCACAACGGGACACATTGGTCCGATGAGGACTTGCCCTTCGATACCACTACCCCTCGGCGTGGGGTTGTAGATGGAGCAAGTTGCAAGTAGCAATATCATGACACCAATTAAAAACTTTATATTCATTGCGGCTCTCCTTCTCTCTATCCTATCAACTCACGGAGAGCCAAATTTGTTCCCATTTGGAATATAGGAACTTGCTCCTATTTATGATTGCTCAAGCCGCCGTCCTGGGCGGCGTTGCCTAGAGCATTTGGCTATGGCACAATCGTCAGTGCAGGCAAATCATACTGATCTTCACGCCAAGGTAAGTGCAAAGCGAATGCCCTCAGGTCATCTGATCCATTCACAGCTTGACGATACAGATAAAACAAATTCTTATTTCCTTGTAGCGTTTCGTTTCCGAGTCCCATCGCAGCGATATAACCCGCGGAATGGACATAATGCAGAGAGTCCTTATCATACGCGCCAAATGGATAGGCAAAACTCAAAACAGGCACACCGAGCAGAGTTTGAAGCCTTCTGCGGGATTCGACGATTTCATCCATTTGCCGGTTGGGATGCATGGTCAAATCCATATGGCTGAGGCCATGACTGCCAATCTCCCAGCCTGCCGCATAGAGCGCGCGGATTTGATCAGCGTTCATGTAATTTCTGATACCAATATAGTTGTAAACAATATAGGATGTTCCTATGAAGTTATATCTTTGCATGATCGGCAGGGCAGTTGTGTAAGTTGTTTCGCTGCCATCATCAAAGGTCAGGAGGATGGGTTTAGGAGGCAGTTCCGCTCCCTCTTTGATCGCTCTCACAAGCAATTCAACCGAGATTGTTTTATATCCCCATTGATACAGTAGATTCATTTGCTGGTCAAACGCATCGGGTGAAACATAATAGACAGTGTCATTTTGTAATGAGAACCCGATGTGATGATAAAGAAGGATTGGCACAATGACTTGATCTGGTCCCTGCATGACCCATTGTGGTTCGAGAGTCAGCGTGGGAGTAAAAGTGAAGGTCGGAAGAGGCGTTTCTGAGGGCGGAACGGTAGGCGTGTCAGTAGAGGAGGACGTTGGGACAACGGTAGCAGGCTGAGTCGGCGAAGGAAACGGAGTTGTCGTCCGTGTAGGCTCTACTGTGGGAGTAGGCAGAGGTGACGAGATCAGACTTAATCCCCCGCATCCTATAAGAAAGAGAGTTAATCCCAATATCCAAAAAACAATTTTTCTCGTCATTGCGAGTTATTTCGCGCTGAGCGGAGGGCGAACCCCGAAGTCGAAGCGTGGGCGGAGAAGCAATCCTCTTTTATGGAGAACACGTAATTCCCATGAGATTGCTTCGGGCTGTCGCCCTCGCAATGACATTCAATTCCTAGAGCGGATGATTCAAATCCCAGATAATGCGCAGTCCCTCAAGCGTGAGCCAGGGCGCGATGATTTGAATTACATCTGTTTCCTGGGCGACGATTGCAGAAAGACCACCTGTCGCAATGACCTTCATTTCTGTCCCAAGCTCCTTGCGGAAACGTTCAACCATCCCCTCTACCATACTGACATAACCATACAACAAACCTGCTTGCATGGCATGGACAGTGTTTCTGCCGATCACGGAAGGCGGGCGCTGCAGGTCAATGCGCGGAAGTTTTGCGGCGTGCACAAAGAGCGCTTCTGTTGCGAGGTTAATGCCAGCTGTGATGGCGCCCCCAAGATATTCTCCCTCTTTTGTAAGTGCGTTAAAAGTTGTGGCTGTTCCAAAATCGATGACGCAGGCAGGTCCACCATATAAGTACATTACTGCCACTGCGTCGGCAATCCGATCTGCCCCAACGGCTTTCGGGTCTTCATATCGAACTTTGATTCCAGTCTTGATGCCGACATCCACGACAAAGGGATCTTTTTCAAGATATTCCTTGCAGGCTTGTATCACGCGCGCCGTGAGCTGTGGCACAACCGATGCAAGACAAATCCCAGTTAACTCTTTCTTGGTATGATCCGCATTCTGCAAAAGTCCTTGGAATAGCAATCCATATTCGTCTGGCATACGCGCATGATCGGTGGCAAGCCTCCAATGTGCAAAGAGAACGTTGCCGTTATACAATCCCAGCGTAATGTTGGTATTACCGACGTCAATTGTAAGGAGCATAAGATTCCCTAAAATAAAAGAGGAACGATTTTGTGGATTTTACCACCCGTTCCTCTTTTGCCGTGATAGAACTTTTATTCGTGGATTGCTTCTATGATCTCAGCCACCATGTCAAACTTGTGGAACTGCGGCATGATATACACACCTCCTGCCCAAGCCTTGAGTTGCTCAATCAACTCAACAGCCAACTCCACTCCAACTCTGGCTCCACGCCCTGAGTCGCCTGCCTCCTCAATGCGTTTCCGAGTTTCCTCTGGGATAAAGATACCCGGCACTTCATTGTGTAAGAAGTTCGCGTGCCTTGCACTGACGAGTGGCAGGATGCCCGCAAGAACCGGTTTGTTTAGCTTACCATATTTTGCTTCATATCTCTCGAGCAGCGATGGTCCATCCTCCGCGACATAGATAGGCTGGGTGATGAAAAAGTCCGTGCCTGCATTCACTTTGCGATGCAGATTCTTGAGCTCCCTTTCGACATCCGGTGGGCACAAGTTCAATGCCGCGCCGACGAAGAAACTGGTGGGTTGCCCGATGCTTGTGCCTGAGTGATCCACGCCAGTGTTGAATCCCTGTTGGATGAGTTTGATCAAACCGGATGGCACAAGATCATAATTGTCCATTGCTTCGGGATAATCACCAATGGAGGTTGGGTCGCCCATGACGACTAGCACATTACGGATGCCGAGCGCGTGCGCGGCGAGCAAGTCGCCTTGGACACGGAGTAGGTTGCGACCGCGCGTGGGGAAGTGTAGCGTAGTCTCAACGCCCACCTTGCGCTGCACTACATCACACACTGCCCAGGCAGACATTCTCATGCGTGCCATCGGCGAGTCAGCCACGTTGATCACGTCCGCGCCCGCGTCGGCTAGGAGAGAGGCACCCGCGAGTAGTTTATGAGTCGAGAGTCCGCGCGGTGGATCCATTTCCACCGAGATGGCGAATCCACTAGAAGTCAATTTCTGCGCGAAGCGAGTCGGTTGCTCCTGGGTAGTTTCAGCGAGCTCTTCCTGAGGCAAAACCGTGATGTGAGGTTGTTCTGTTTGTGACACAGTATCGAGCGCTTTTCGCATCGCCGAGATATGTTGGGGTGTCGTTCCACAACATCCGCCCACAATGCATGCGCCCGCTTCCCGAAAGGAAAGCGCATATTCCCCGAAGTATTCCTCGTCTGCAGGATACATAATGCGCCCACCGACCTGTTCGGGCCAGCCTGCGTTTGGCTTCACCCAAAACTTCCCATTGGGCACTGTCTGGTACATTTGCTTCAAAATGCGCAGGAGTTGAGCGGGACCACCCGAGCAATTGACGCCAATTACATCCACCTCTGCATCGTTAAGAATGCGCGCCACTTTTGCTGGGTCATCGCCAAGCACAGTGCGGTCATCGCGCGTGAAAGTAACGGAAGCGACGATAGGGAGGGGTGAGTTGTGATTCGCCCTTACATCGCGCGCAGCTTTGATCGCCTCTTTAATTTCATACAAATCACTGAATGTTTCGATCACAATTAAATCCGCGCCCGCTTCTGCTAAGGCTTGGATCTGCTCCGCGAACGCGGCGCGTGCCTGTTCAGGTTGGACGCGTCCAAATGGCGCAATCCGCACCCCAAGCGGACCGACGTCACCTGCAACCAACACATCTCTGAAAGAGGCAGAGACGACGCGTTTCGCCAAGTCTACGCTGGCTTTGTTGATCACAACAACATGATCTTCCAAACCATGTTTGGCGAGCTTGAAACGGTTTGCCCCAAAGGTGTTAGTGATAATTAATTGCGCGCCGGCTTCAATATACGAGCGGTGAATTTCAGCTACGGCTGATGGATTGGTAAGATTAAGCTCATCAAAACATTTATCGAATCCTACGCCGCGGGCATGGAGCATGGTCCCCATCGCGCCATCGGCGAGAAGAGTTTCAGTTGAGAGTCGTTCCAATAAATTCATCTTTGTTTCCTTTACGGTTTTCTAATGACGGCGAAAACAGTATGTTCTCGCATCACTGTATAAACGATCTTTGCATCGGGAAAGGAAGTCTTTTCCCAGTTGTAGCGGGCAAGGGTCACCACAACATCATAGTGATCTGCTCGTTCGACTTCTTGTGGAGAATAGATGTGAAAGTCGGGGCGAGCGAATCTTGCAAAAAGATGAGCGGGTCCATCCACCCAAACATTTGCATTCGGTGGCGCAATACGATTCGCTTCACTCGCCGCTTCGCGATATGAAGTTCCCCAATAATCCAACTCAAAGCGATCGACTGCGCCAACCACGCCTCCAAGCAATTGATTATAGTAAATATATTCATAAGGATGAAGCCTTACCGAGGCAATCAATCCTGGTAGAAGGACTAAGGCGATCAACGCGCCTTGTAGTATTGGTTTGTGGACTAGATCAAAAGTCAACCCAATCATAAAAAAGATGGGTGGCACAATAAAGAATGATTGACGAAAATTATCGTATAATGTTGGGCGCAAAATAATGAAGGTGACCAAAGGCAGCACAAACCAGACGAGAGTCAATGCTAGCAATTCGTGGCTTTCTGTTCGCTTCTTGATAGACCCGTAAATTGCTGCCACTAAACCAAAGATAAACAATACCCAAACTGGTTCTGTGAATTGAATTGCTAGAAGAATGGGCATGTAGGAGGCTGGCAGGCGTTGAGCAGGATAAGTAGCACCGTCGAATAAAACTGATCCCGGCCACGGATGTTGTGCCATAACCTGAACTGTTTCAAAGAAATGACCAAAAGGATCGAGCCAGAGATAGGGCCAGGTGAGATACATTGCAAGGACAGCGATCAACGCGTAGAGTGTAATTGCCAACCAGGCCTTCCTGCCTGACTTCCATAGAATGTAGCCAGCAATGAGAATTCCAGCCCATACGCCAAAGATACGAATGGAGACTGTCAAGCCGAGGATAATTCCCGCGGGCAGAGTTATCCCCAGAGCCCGTAGCGCAATCGGTAAATTGCGACGATAGAACCAAATGAGAATGCCAGTAATCATCAAAAAATACAAAGTTCGCGCTCGCAGGAAGAGCACAAAAAACTTTTCAATATAAATTTCGGGAGCAATTCGCTCCACTCGAGGCGCGATCTGAGTAATCAATGAGGGTCCGCCATTCGCCGCGGCACGAACTGACCGATCAATCCACTGATGAATAAAAGATGTGCCACCAAAAAGAAGAACGACTGAAACGAGCCAGAGGATTGTCGCGGTAATCAATAAGCGGCGTGTACGCAGATTCAATGAGCTCCAAGTGGAAGAGATGGCTTCGGAAACGGAATCAGTTGTATGTCCAAAAAGCAAATCGTGCATTCTCAAACCAAGATATATAGTGAGCAGGAAGAATGATAAAAGAGGAATATCTTTTGGGTTAATGAAGGCATGTCCCCAAAAGAGCGGTTGGGTCATGTAAAGCAGAGTTGCGCCTAATGCAGCATTCCGACTCATCCAACGAGTAGCGAGATAATAGAAAGCCCAAACGCCGATGAGGAATGTAAGGAAATAAACCAAATGTTGCACGTCAACAGACTGGGTGCCAGGGAAAATTCTGACAAAAGTTTTTGTAAAGATGGATGTAAACATCACAAAGGCCGGACCATAATTCTCAAAGTGATCGCCTGTAACAGGAATCGTGCCGTGCTGGGGCCATATGATATAAGCTTTAAGGGAGTCTTTAGCATAGTCGTAAAGTTTCAATTCATCCCATGACTCACCATAATCTTTGAAGGTTAAGAAGCCAATCAGGAGGCTGAGAACAAGCAGGATGGTCAGAGGAAGGTTTTGCTTCATGGAGATGGTTGTTTGATCACGGTCAAAACCGCGCTATCGCGTTCGATGGAATAAACCACTTTTGCGTCCGGATATAAAGTCAAATCTCGATTATAGCGGCTCATTGCCACGAAATAATCATATTGTTGCTTGGAACTGCTCTTGGATAGTGGATTCAAATCTGGCCGCAAGTATTCATTAAGCAGATAAGTAGGGCCGTCCCCTCCAATGCTTGCATTGGCAGGAGCATTGTTGTTCAACCAAAGAGCGGCTTCACGATAGGATATGCCCCAGTAGTCCAAATCAAATTTTCGAAAAGCACCACCTATTCCATCAACAAGGGAGTTGTAATAAATGTATTGATAAGGATGAAGTTGAATAATTGCATAAATTCCAGGAAAAGCCAAAGCAATTAACAGAGCTAAACGAAGTGCAACAGGTTTAAATACTGAAAATATCCAATCCAATGCGAGTCCAGCCAGCAGGATAAGAGGTGGGAGAAGGAATAGGATCTGGCGAAAATTATCATACATGGTGGCACTGGAAACGACCAGGCCTATCAATGGGAGGATTGCTCCGATAACGAGGACAAGGAACAAGTCCAGTTTGATATGTTTATTCATGATGGAAAAGATTAGTACGATGAGTCCAAGATAAATCAAAATAAGAAGTGGCTCGGTTAATTGAATGTTGAGCAATGTTGGCAAATAAGAAATCGGAAGATTGTCGGGGTCATAAAATTGCCCGCTAAATAGAACGCGTCCAGGCCATGGGAATTTGACCATCAGGACAAGACTATCCATCCAATGATCGATAGGATTGGGCCAGAGATAAGGCCAGGTAATAAACATAGTAACGGTTGCGCAAATGAGATAAGCGATGATGATGGGAAGTGACTTTTGCTTTAATGTGAAAGCAAGATAGAGAATGAGGATAAGGCCTGGCAATGGACCGAGCAACCGAATGGACATGGTCATGCCAAGCAAGATGCCAGCCAAGAGGAGTTGCGGAGAACGAAGGAAAGGAAGACTTTCTTTCACTATGAAACGGGGAAGAGAAAACGAATAGATTTTTGGAAGCCGGAAAGATACATCAATGTTCTGTGCTCCAAAAGAATCTGCCAGACGAAATCCACTCCACAATGTGAAGAGGAAAAATACCATAAAGGGAATGTCTTTAGGATTAATGAAGGCATGTCCCCACAAAAGTGGTTGGGATGTATATAGCAATAGTATGCCCCAGGCGCTCCATTGATCAAACCAACGCCTTGCCAGAGAATACAAACATAAACCACCCAGTTGAAAAAGAAAAAAGTAAGAGAAGTGCCAGACATCAGCCGCGTGAAGATTTGGGAAAATCAATTTGAGAAAGCGAATGGCTAGTTCTGGAAAAATAATGAACGCAGGACCATAATTGGGAAGGTCATGTGGGCCAAAAACAGGAGAGTAAGCAAGTGCGAAAAAAGATTTATAAGCATCTACCGTGTTTTGAGCATAGACATAGTAGTCTGGTTCATCGTAACTGATACCGTAATCATGGACGATAATTAGTCCAATGATGAGGTTGATGAGGAACCAGAAGATAAGGAGATATTTTTCTGTTTTGCTCATAATGCCCTGTGGGGCGTGATGCCATCCCGCCTTACATATCATATTTGCAGTATGACCATTTCCAATCTCTCTGTTCTCTGGCAAGATTGGCTTTGACCGGATTATAGAGGACGTATTTGATAACTCGCTCAAGTTCGGCTTCATCGCGGACAAAATGATCATAGTTTTCGTGTTGCCAGAATAGACCTGAGCGCCCAAGAATCAGATTTGCTTCTTGGGCAGTGTGTCGTTTCAATGAATGCATGATCTTTGAAAGAGGATAATACTTTTCTATGTCCTCTTTCAAAGGTGTAAATATAAGATGCATATGGTTAGGCATGATAGTGAAAGCAATCAAATCATAAACTTTACCATTGCGATAATGAATGCTTTCAGAGATCAAATTGGCAATGCGTGGATCAGATAAATAATCAATGCCTGTGTTAGATGAATCCAAGGCGGCGTCCCATTTGCTGAATAAAAGTTGGGATTCAAAATATGCTTTCTCCTTCTGTTTTTCCCTGTCCACAATCTTTTCCAATTCGCGGTCAATTCTCTCTTTTTCCTGATGTAACCTTTCAATAACTTCGATGGGTAATGAGCCTGCTAATCTTGATGTGAGAAAAAAGGTAGCTCCCTCAGGCTGGATGTGAGGTAGCCTTCGGTGATAAGAGAATTTATAAGAGAGTTTATTTTTCATTGTATTGTGTAGGGCAAGATGCTATCTTGCCTAAAGCGCAAATTGCCAATTTGCGCTACCTCACACTGGCATTCTTCACAGCCTTCACTGTCGCCAGCACAGCACCATCGCGTTCAATTAGGATCACATTCTCTGCGTCAGGATATATATCCCACTTTTGCCAACGGGTTAATTGGACAGCATAATCATATCCACCATTCAAATCATAGGTGCGGGAAGTGAGAGTCTCTACAATCAAATCGGGCCGCGCATACCGATTAAACAGCCCAGCTGCGCCTGATATGATGATTTTTGCTCCGTGCGGGGCGAGTTCATTCAATTCAATCGCTGCCGCGTGCAAGGAAGTACGCCAGTAATCCAACTCATAACGATTGAGGACACCTGCTGGTCCGCCCACTAGGGAGTTATAGTAGACGTATTCGTAAGGATACAATTTTATACTTGAATAGACCCCAGGCAAAGCAATGGCCGCAATCAACAACATTCGTGCCCAGTTTTGGATTATTTTGCTGAAAACCAGTTCCAAAGCAAACGCGGCGAGGATAAGCAAGGGAGGTATCAGGAACAGGGCCTGTCGAAAGTTATGGTAAAGCGGCGAGTTTAGCAGAATTAATCCGAACAATGGAAAGGCAAATCCCAGGCCGATATAAAGCAGTAGGTCTGTCCGGAGCTGACTGTGTAAGATACGCCAAGTCAAAATGCCGAGTCCAAAATAGACGCTCAGAAGTAACGGCTCAGTGAATTGAATGTTCAGTAGGATTGGTAGATAGGAACGGGGCAGGTCCCTGATGCCATAGAGGCTCCCATTGAACAGTACTCGCGCCGAATAATGAGTAAAGTTAGAGATAACGCCTAAACCTTCTAAATAACGCGAAATTGGCGCTCCCCAAAGATGAGGCCATCCAATGTAGGTTACGATCCCTGCAACTAGGAAATAGGCAATAGCCATTGTCCATGCTTTCGAGGGGACTTTTACGAGCAGGTAAAGAAAAACAATTACGCCAGCCAGTGGAGCGATGGCGCGCACAGCAGTCGCCAATCCCAAAACGATTCCAGCGAGGATCAGTAGTGGATTACGTAATGCTCGAAAAATTTCAGTGAACCAGATTCTCAGCGAGCCCAAGCTTAGAGAGTTTCGTAGTGACCTTATCCAGCCTGCGGCCGATTTCCTGAGTTTGTATTCCTGTTTCCACATGTTGCGTAGGAAGGTTAGTAAAGTTGTATTGCTTATCAAAAAGCCAAAATAAGCCAAAATAAAAAGCGCACCTGCAATCAAAATGCCATATTTAGCTCGACGGAATAGTCTCAGTGCCTTGGCTACATAATCCTTTTCAGATATGTCGGAGGAATGACTGGCTACAGAGTCAAATATTCGTCCTGCCCATGAGTCTGGCTTGGCAGTATAAAAGAACGTGATGACCTGTTCAATGAGCAAGTTGATTTGGTGTGAAAATAGGATCAAAGCCAATGCAGTTGCCAGCATCAGAGTCAAGTAGATGAGAAACTTCCTTCTACGCTGCGGATTGGCTTTCTGAAATTTATTAGTCAGGTCTCTGACAGGTCTTTCCAACGAAACGAATGATTCTTTCACTCCCATACTGTCCACAAGGCGAAATCCAAATACGACACTTAAAGTGAAGAGAAACATGAAGGGTGTGTCTTTGGGGTTGATGAAGGCATGCCCCAACAGCAAGGGCTGAGTGCTAAAAAGGATGAGGATTCCCCAGGCTGTCCATTTGTTAAACCAACGTTTTGTCAGCCAATATATGCATAGACACATCAATTGGAATGTAATGAAATAAAAGAAATGCCAGAGGTCAGGCGTAAACACATTTGGAAATACACTCCGAATGATTCTAACTAGAATGCCTACCATGGTTACGAAAGCTGGTCCATGGCCCTCATAGGACGAATCATATTTTGGTTCGTAAAGAGTTCCAAAGAATGAAGGATAGGCATCCATAGTATCAGCCGCGTAGCGATAATTGTTGGGCTCGTCAGTGCTCATGCCATACTCATGAACAGTCAGCGCCCCGATACCTAGATTAAGGACAAACCATAATAGAAGCAAAGCTTTCTCGAGGCGCATCATTTTAGAGTCGGTCATGCTATAGCTTCTAGGACAATCTGTTAGTGAAGTATATTGAGTATATCAATGATGAATCCTTGAATTGGACGATTAGCTTTGATTGTTACCTCATTAGTTGCTCGACACGCGATTCGCCAACGCTGTAATACTTTGCATCCTTATGATGCACAATGATCGCGGCAGTGGATTGTTCTGGAATTAATTGATAGGCTGCAGAGAGCGTTATGCCTAATTCAGTTGTAATAGCGGGCAATAACTTGAATACTTTCAAGTGATCTTCCAATTCAGGGATCGCAGGATAGCCCCACGAGTAACGCTTGCCTTGATTCTCAGAGATTCCCAATTCACGGCGGATGTGCTGATGCAAATAATCTGCTGTAGCTTCGGCAGTCTGAACAGCGAGTCCGTGCGTGAAGTAAGCCTCAGTGTAGTCGTGATTGGCTTGCAGTTTGTCAAAGCGTTCAGTGGCTTCCTGGCCAACGGTTACTACTTGAAATGCGACTACATCCAATTTTCCAGAATTCACTGGAGTGAAGTAATCAGATAGAGCGAGATGATCATCGTATGGCTGGCGAGGAAAAGAAAAACGCATCAGTTCGTCGGGTGAGGCAGAGTTGACGGTATCAGGATCATAGATAATCAGATCATCGCCATCAGACTGACATGGGAAGTATCCATACACACCCTGTGGCTTCAACCATTTAGTGCGCAAAGCTTCCTTCGTCATTTTCTCCAGTCGCTTGTCAAACTCAGCTTTGAGTTTTTCCCATTCTGCGCCGTGCGCGTTCTTCGCGCCCCAGGACAAACGATAGAGCTCATTGAGACTGAGATGTTTGAGCACAATTTCTAAAGGCATATCCTTGACAACGCGCTGACCCCATTTAAGCGGATGTTGGATCGGTTCAGGCTGGACCTGTGAGCGGGTCGCTGTTTTTCGATGTTCAGGCACCTGAGAGATGCGACCCATTTCGAGATCACCTTCCCTGCGGACGCGCACAAGCAGTTCTTCGCGCTTCTCAGGGACAATAAGTTGATCCATCGTTTCGAGTCCTTCAAACGCATCTTTGCAGTAAAATACGCCAGGCTCATGGACATTGCCATCTTCGGTAAATAGGATGCGTCTGCCAAAACGACGGTTGATCGCAGCGCCACCGACCAACACAGGGAATTTCAGATTGCGGCGATGTAGTTCATTTATGATCAACGGCATTTGCTTTGAAGTAGAAACCAATAGTGCACTCAATCCAATCGCGGTCGCGTTAACTTCAACAGCTTTGGTGATGATCGTCTCTGCAGGGACTTGCTTGCCAAGATCAATCACTGTATAGCCATTATTGGCGAGTATCGTTTTGACAAGGTTCTTGCCAATATCATGCACATCACCATAAACCGTTGCAATGACGACCGTGCCTTTGGTAACGCCCTCCATCTTTTCAAGATAATTTTCCAGATGAGCGACAGTCTTTTTCATCACCTCTGCAGATTGCAGCACAAAGGGCAGGATCAATTCGCCCGCGCCGAATTTGTCGCCAACTTCTTTCATGGCAGGGAGGAGGACGGTATTCAGAATCTCGACTGCCTTCAGGTGATTTTCTTTCCTTTTCCCCTCGTCCTCTATTTTCTCATCAGGGGATGTGGGATAAGGGACAAGAGAGTCAATATCGGCCTCCACCCCTTCTTTGTGGCGATGAAGAATTGACCAGTGCAGACGTTGTTCAGGGGTCATATCGGCGATGGGGTCAGACGCGGCACCTTGTTCCATCGGTGTGACCTTTTCATAGTATTCGATGTATCTCTGCAAAGCGTCAGCGCGACGATTGAAGATTAAGTCTTCAGCGAGTTCTTTTTCTTCCTGTGGGATGTCAGGATACGCGGTGATATGCGCAGGATTGACAATCGCCATGTCGAGCCCAGCCTGCATACAGTGATAGAGCATGACTGAGTTCAAAACGGGCCGGGCATGAGGCGCGAGACCAAATGATAGATTACTTACACCCAATGAGGCCATGACACCAGGCAGGTTTTGTTTGATGAGACGGATGCCTTCGATGGTTTCAATCGCGGAGTTAGCGAATTCCTCATCACCAGTTGCCAATGTAAATGTCAACGCGTCATAGACCAAATCTTGTGGCTTAAGTCCATGGTCGTTGACGGCGATGCCATAGATGCGTTTGGCGACCTCAAGTTTTTTCTCGCGAGTCTTTGCCATCCCACCTTCGTCAATGGTAAGGATGATAACTGCGGCGTTGTGTTCTTTTGCTAACTTAAAAATCTTGTCGGGTTTGGCACGGCCTGATTCAAGATGCGTGGAGTTAATCAAACATCGTCCAGGCGCGGTTTTGAGGGCAACTTCGAGAACATCCAATTCGGTCGTGTCAATCACAAGCGGAACATCAACACCCATCTCAAGTTTCTTGACGACCTTGCGCATGAGTTCCACTTCATCGGGACGTTCGGTGACAGCGCAGGAAATGTCGAGGGCGTGCGCGCCGAATTCCACCTGCTCACGCGCGATTTCTAGGATTGAGTCGTAATCCTCTTCGAGCAAGAGTCGCTTGAACTTGCGCGAGCCTTGCGCGTTACATCTCTCGCCAAGGAGGGTTGGCGGAGGATCCTGTCGCATGGATATGGCTGACATGGCGGAAGCAAGCTGAGGCGTCGCGTGATTCGGACGGTCAGGATGCGGATACGCGTTCAGCTTATCCACCAGCAACTTCAAATGTTCAGGAGTTGTCCCGCAACATCCACCCACCACCGAGATGTTATGCTTAGTCACGAATTCATATAAATCTTTCGCGAAGGGTTCGGGTTCAAGCGGATAGACAGCTTGACCATCCACGTTGAGCGGAAGTCCTGCGTTGGGGATGCATGAAACAGGAAGCGTGGAATTTTCGCCAAGGATGCGGATGGGTTCGCGCATATGTTCGGGGCCTGTGGAACAGTTGAGACCGATAACGTCGATGCCCATGCCTTCGAGGATGGCCAGCGCGGCGGCGACATCGGTGCCGAGGAGCATGCGGCCCGTTGTGTCGAGCGTGACCTGAGCTTGAATCGGCAAATAGACTTGAGTCTCGTCGAAGGCTTTGTGAATACCCGTGATAGCGGCTTTGACTTCAAGAATGTCTTGCGAGGTTTCGATGAGGAGCACATCCACGCCGCCGCGAATCAGACCGACCGCCTGTTCGCAAAAAACGTCGGCGAGTTCGTCGAAACTGACGTTGGAAAGATCGGGGTCATTTGCGGAGGGAAGTTTGCCCGAGGGTCCGATTGAACCGGCCACGAAACGCGGTTGATTATTTTTCTTTGCATATTCATTGGCGAGGCGACATGCAAGGCGCGCGGCGGTTTCGTTGATCTCAATCACGCGGTCACCCAGTTTATATTCGGCCATCGTGATGCGGTTGGAACGGAAGGTATCCGTTTCGATCGCATCCACGCCGACCTCGAGGAACGAGCGATGGACTTTTTCGACAGCTTCGGGATATGAGATGACAAGGTAATCGTTGCATCCGTTATATTGCTCACCACCGAAATGTTCAGCGGTGAGATTTTGGACTTGCAGGCT
>WNFX01007186.1_pt1 | contig 17771 bp, 17 predicted proteins | sample 5400111 | NCBI WGS metagenome assembly WNFX01 (sample SAMN13153363, study PRJNA577476) | soil metagenome | isolation source: 40 cm soil or saprolite under grassland replicate 1 | place: USA:California | collected 2016-06-15 | reverse complement strand
CCTCTCTATTTTGTGATGAATGTAGGGCACTGGTAGGACGTCAGATAAATTCATCTGCGCCAGGACAGCCTGCACATATGGAGAGAGATGTGTCAATTTTATCCACATCTCCTCACGTGGCCCATAGAGCGATACCACCCTCACGATACGACGGCGCAGCTTCTGGCGGCAACGATGATATCGTAAATCGCATGACTGCTCCCAACCCTATTGTACCATCTCCACCTTTCCGTCTATCTCAATCTTCGCTCTACAGTATGCAAGCCAATCGGGTAGAGCAGGCTTTGCATAAGCTGAACGATGCCGCCCGGCGTATCGCAGCCGCTGAGCCAGGAGATCATCGTAAACCGAGAAATGCCCGTCTTTCTCCTCTACGCGATATATCACCTGAGATTCAACGTCATAGCACTCCGATGCCTCAAGTACCTGCTCAAAAACCGTTTTCTATTGACAATGTGGAAAATGATGATCTGGGCGGTAGTCTCCCTGATCTATGGCCCTGGTTACATGACAGCGACTCCGATGAGATTGATGGAGATAGCTGGTCAAATCGTACCGATCCATTAATTTCGCGTCGATTCCCCGATAGTGTGGAGGCTGCACGGATCGAGGAAGAAGATATGCAACGTGTGGCTGCCGAAGATCTGGCAACTTTTTCGCTGCCCACATCGCGCAAGAAGGTCTCTCGCCTGCGTCTTGCTTTTGCTACCCTCGCAGTTCTTGCTATTCTTGCTTTAACGATAGATAGTATTCTTGTATCTGTAGCTTTCTTAAATAAACGACCTGTTCCATCTATTACCAGTGGTCCTCCAACTCTTACTCTTTCTTCAACTACCGTAAGGTATGGTCAAAATGTATGGTTACGTATTCGTCATTTTACGTCATCTTCTGAAGTCTATATAACGCGTGATGTGGAGGAGGCGATCCAACTGAATGTCTCAAATGCGACGGTTGGGCCAACACGCTCGATGATTCGCGTCAACTCCCATGGCGACGCCGATGTTTCTATGTATATTGAAAATACCTGGGATCCTGGCTTCCATACGATTGAGGCCGAAGATATTCAAACGCGCTATACAGCAAGTACGTCTTTGCATATTGATGCTGCCGGTCCAACACGTCCACCACATCTGGTCGTTGATGATCTTACCATTGATCTAGGCGCAGAGCCGGTAGGAGCGAACTCTATTCGTCCGTTGAGAATGCATAACGCTGGGAGTGGTTCGATTATCTGGTCGGCGAGTAGCAGTCAGTCATGGCTGTTGCTTGCGCCTAACCAGGGAACCTTTAGCGATAATCAGACGATCTCCGTAGGTGGCGAGCGTGCTAATCTCAAACCCGGAGATTACAAGGGAACTATCACAGTTTCATCGAACGTTGGTGTATCCGTCGATGTTCAGGTAATAATGACGGTGCGCCCATTGCCAGCTAATGCCGGACCCGTACTACAGGTTACTCCAGTGTTGCTCTCGTTCGTTGCAACCGATGGTGGGGCGAACCCGGCTCCACAGTATCTGGAGGTCAGCAATCCTGGCTCTCAGCCGATGCACTGGTCGCTTTCAAATAATGCTCCTCCTTCACAAAGCCAGGGTACGTTCCTGAACTCGCTTGGATCTTCTGTGAACTGGTTGAGTACCGATCAGACATCAGGCTCTGTAGCTCCAGGGGCGAAAGCCATTGTACGAGTAAGTGCACAGAGCCGGAGCCTTTTGCCGGGTGCCTATATTGATACCATAATGTTTACTGCTGACCAGGGAGCGATCAATAGTCCGCAAGGCATAAATATTTCTCTGACAGTGCAGTCACAATGTTCTCTACAACTCAACACGAATATGCTGTCCTTTACAGCGGTCCAGGGCCAGAGCAATCCAAATACACAGGCCGTAAGTCTGGCTGCCAGTGCAAGCTGTCCAGCAACAACCAACTGGAACACAACGTCTTCAGCGCACTGGCTGACGGTGACTCCTGGCAATGGTCAACTGAAGGGTGTGGTGAGTGCTACGGCTACGGTAAGCGTGAATAGTACAGGCTTATCAGCAGGCAGTTATAGCGGTATCATTACTGTAACAACGGCTCAGAATACGCAAGCGGTACAGGTGCAGTTAACGGTGCAACCACCACTACCACCCGGTGCACCAGTCCTTAGTATCTCTCCGATGAATGTCAACTTTAGCGTGAATCAGGGGCAGCCGAACCCGCCAGGCCAGGTGATATCGATTACTAATACTGGTGGAAGTACTCTCTACTGGCGCGGAGCTGCTAATATGTTAGCTGGTTCTGTTGCTGTGGCTGTTGTTCCCAGTGGTGGAATAATTGCTCCGAGACAGACCGGTCAGGCAATTGTGAATGCTAAGACGTTGGGGGCACCCGCTGGTTCCTATACTGGCCAGATCTCGATCAGTGGCTCTGATGCTAGTGGCAACAATGCTGGAGGGAGTCCACTATCTATTATGGCTAATGTGAGTGTACAGGCACCCTGTACTCTGGCACCACCTTCGTCGAGTTCGCTTGCTTTTACCGCGACGCAGGGAGGCGGCGATCCAGTACCCCAGGGCTTTGTTCTGACTGCCTCAGGTAATTGTGCTGGTGCTGTGGGTTGGAAAGTAAGTCAGGCTCTGCCGTCCTGGTTGAATCTGTCATCTTCTTCCGGTTCATTCAGGCCGAACGGGCAATCTGTGACACTGAATGTTGCGCCGACTATTGCTGGTCTGTCACCTGGTACCTATACGGCACAGGTTCCTATCGCGGCTACTGATAGCTCGAACCAGCCATTGGTTGGAAGCCCGCTGTCGTTTACTGTTTCACTAACGGTACAGCCGCCCTGCGCACTTCAGGCATCTGCCTCTCGATTGACGTTCTCTACCGCTCAAGGCCAGTCTCCGGCGTCACAAGTACTGGGTGTGAGCGAGAATGGTGCCTGTTCTCGTCCTGTGGCCTGGGCGGATACGTCAAATAGCTCCTGGCTGGTACTGTCCGTGCCATCTGGTCTGGATAATGGAAGTGGTGGCAGTATTGGAGTTAGTATCAATACCTCCGGCCTACTTCCAGGAACTTATTCCGGCATGATTGCGCTCTCTGCCAGTGGAAGTGGTGGTGGTGCAGTCCAGGGTAGTCCACAAACAGTTCCTGTGACACTTATTGTGACTGGCTTTACGATAGGAGGTAGCGTAAATGCGTGTGCTGACAGCACATGTAGTACTTCAGTACCCCTCGTCGGAGCTATTGTCACTCTAATAGATAGTAATGGCAAATCGTTTACGGCTGTAACTTCCAGCACCGGCTCTTATACCTTCAGCAATGTAGTGCTGGGTACTTGCAGGCTCTCGGTGAGCGGAAATAACGGTACAACGACCCATTATGCCGGGACCGCTTCGCTAACGGTTGCAGGAAACCAGACGAATGTTACTATCAACGCCGTTCCTTCCTGATCGCCAGAATACGGCAACCCGGTAAACCAGATGTAATAAGCTAGTAATTAACAAAATGTAGGGAATTACGAAATGTGAATTCCAAATGTCGGGGATGTGGGATTCCAAATGTCGGGGATGTGGGATTCCAAAATGTAGGGGCGCGATTTATAAGCCCGTGGTCCTCTGCTGGCCGATGCAGGCGGGCTTATAAATCGCGCCCCTACATTTTGGAATCCCCGACATTTGTTAATGCCATATTTGTTAATCTCCTACGTTCGATAATTATGCAATGAAGCGCGCCTTTCTCTTTCTCATCTACTTGTGTAATTGTGGTACAATAGCCATACTACAAAAAGAAACAGCATTAAAAACATCGGTACATTATGAGACCCATTTGAGAACTGCCGCCCAACAGCGTCTATAAATCTGAATATAAATATGTATGATTATTGTTTGTGGTTTATAGAGATCAAGGAGGAGAGGCGTGATGCCTGCTAGCTGGATCAGCCTCTTACAATGTGTATATGGAAACTAAACGTTGCGCCTACTGTCATAAACTACAGCGAGCTGACGCGCAGGTCTGTAGCCGCTGTGGACAGGCTTTTGTACCCAAAAAATCGCGTCCTTCTACCAGGGAGTGGACGAAACCGTCTCTTCCTCCTGCCTCACCACACAGGGCTGGGCACTATTCGGGACTACATCCCGAAGACCAGCCGTATCAGTCCAGCCTGATTGCGATCCAGCGACCTCCTTCACAAGATAGTGAGCACTGGCACGCGCCGCAACATGAACCTGAACGTATTGTTTTGCCTATGGCTGATCCCGAATCAGATCCTGGAATAAATCGTCAGCATTCCCTATCAACGCAGTATGATACATTTTCTGCCGGTGAATTGCCTGCTGGAATAGAGCCTCCTCCCTATATGCCGAGGAAACGTCTCTTGCCGCCGCGGGCTATTCCTATTCTGCTGACCATTTCTTGCATCTTCTTCTTGCTTGCCAGTAGCATTCTTGCATTCGTGCTGATTGGTAGATCCTCTTCGCCAACTCTGCCAATTGTGACGGCATCTCCTACCCAGTTACGCACAAATGATACCTTTACGTTGACGGGTAGTGGTTTTGGCGCTCATAGCCTGATGACTTTTACCTATGATATTAATAAGACTATACTTGATGGCAATAACCACCCTCTGCGAGCGCATACGAATACTCAGGGAGCTTTCGCTGTACAGATACAGATCCCCAGGGATTGGGAGCCAGGGCAACACTTCATTCATGCTACCGACGAGGCAGAAAAACTGAGTGTTTCGGCAACGATTACGATACAACAGTCACCTGTCGCTCCGCCAGTTCTGCAGTTGTCGATAAATAAGCTGAACTTTGAGGCGGACGCGCCCGGTGTTGTTTCAGACAAAACGATCTCGCTTGTCAATGCTGGTGGAGGCCAGATTACCTGGCAACAGAGCAGCGATCAATCGTGGCTTACTGCTTCCCCTGGCAATGGCATCTTCTCTGGCCGTGAGAGTGTGCGTATTACGGTCAATCGCGGTACGCTTGCTCCACAAGCGTATAGTGGACATATTACCTTTACGCCGAAGGATAGTAACATAGCTTCCTCGGTGATACTGACGGTAACGATGGCGGTGAAGGCTGCTCCGGCAACTCTGACTATCTCTCCGAGCTCCCTGGATTATTCTGCAAGCCCGGCGCAAAATCCTGGTAGTCAGACAATTGTCCTGCAGAACAGTGGCGGACAGAGTGTCAATTGGAAGAGTACTGTTTCGACTGGCGATGGTGCTTCCTGGCTGGCAATATCCCCGACTTCAGGTACTTTGCTGCCCGCTCAGAGCGTCACAGTGACGGTGAGCGTGCAGTCACAGCAGCTTGCTGTTGGCTCTTATCAAGGGACTATTGCGTTCGCTGGTGGTGCGCATGGACAGGTGAATGTGGCGCTGGCTGTGACGGCGTCAGGAGACCTGGTAGTATCGCCTCCCTCACTGTCATTCCCTATGGTCGTAGGGCAGCAACCTGTGTACAAGGCCATTATTCTGCAAAATAGCGGCAATCAGACTCTCTACTGGACTGCCACCACAACAACTTCAGATCAGGGCAACTGGTTACATGCCAGTCCCGGTAGCGGCTCACTTGCAGCAGGTGCGGAGGGATTTATGAATGCCATGGTTGATGTGACGGGCTTGAAACCCGGTTCCTATCAAGGTACGCGGGATAGTGTACGCTACCCGGCGCTAGAGAATGATGTGCCCGTTTACTGTGGCCTGTGGAAATTTGCCAACTGTCATGGGAATGGCTTGTGTGGCACTGATCGCGTCGCCGTTTCTCCCTCGGTCAACACCAACCCTCTCACCTTTATGGAAAAATTCTGGCTGCGCGGTGATCTTAAGAAGAATCCTAATATGCGCCTTGCCTGCCAGGTGAAAGTCTTTGGTGATGTCAGCGTCGAGACGCAGTGTCAATAAATGTTGGTATCATCGTATTAGATAAATAATGGGTAGGGGCGCGGTTTACAAGCCCGCATTGTCCCACGGGATGCGCAACGAGCTGTAAGCAAGCGGGCAATAAACTAATAGAGGAAGATTCCTGCAAGCAGACAGGGATTCTTGGCCCTCATGATCGGATCAGAGGGGAGATGATACTGCATAGAAAAAGCTTCTGTTTTTGCCCATTCCTCCTTGCTAGTTGCTGGCGAGACAAGCGGGAACACCAGCAACGGTAATACGCAGTTGGGGTGGTCCCCACCAGGCGTTGCGGGCAAGCCGATCAGGCCAACTCCAACGGTGATGCGAGCGCACTGCACGAGGAGGGCGAGGTGGGGGAGAAATACACTGAGGGATCTTGACAAGCGGGATCACCTCGACGTACTGCTGGCTCCAGTGGGTCTTCCAAGTACGGCGAAGCGCTCGGCCTGCAACATCCACCCATCGTATCGGGCCGAGCAGGATAGGCGTTTGCTCGCGCTCAACGGAGGCAGGTGGGGGCAAGAGACGACGGACCGCACTGACCCTGCGCGCACGATTGCCTTTGGCACCTTTCGCCAGACACTCCTCCCGGAGAGAACAGCACTGACAATCGGTCTGATAAGCGAGATAGACAGCGCATTGGGTGAAAGCATTTTCTTGACGGACTTCGCTCAGCCACAGGCTTGCCCCCGCTGGACAGCGGAGCTTCCCATCCTCTTGTAAGGTGAACGCATCGGCTCCGAAGCGTCCAGTGGCTCGTCCGAACGCTGCGGCCCACTGCCACGGCCCATATTCTTCAGGTGGGTCTTCCACAGGCAAGAAGAAGGGGAAAGCTTCTTTGGGAGGTGCCCACTCGATCTCGCGTAGCTCAGCTTCTTGCATCGTTTGTCCAAGCGTCAGCCGGAGGTTCCATACCCATTGACAGGCAATTTGCCAGAGTTCTTGCCCACATTCAGTGAAGGAACACCAGCGATCAGGATCTTCTTCAACCTCTTCATCAGTGAGTACTGCCTCGAAGGCTCCTCGTCCATGATAGAGATCCAGGATCTCTTCGGCGAGAAATCCATCAGCAGCAAGATCGGTGAGAAAGAGTTCATAGACCCACGCATCGATCCGCTTGCCGACGGTCACGGGCTTGCCCGCAGGTGGGGCAGGATGGCGAGCCACCATCACCCGAACGTGAGGAAGCCCTTCACCGAGCGGAAGCCAGCCACCATCAAACAGTTCAACCACCTCATCACTACTCACCCGACTGACACGCGCCGCTGGAGGATGAGCCAGCACCCGTTGAATCTGAGGATGTTCTAAGAGTTGATAGCCTCTCCCTCGTGTCACCACAGGAACGTTGGCAAGCAGGATCTCAGCGACCACCACGGCATCGCCGTCCTGCCCATCGAGGCGGACCAGAGCCATCTCTGCTGAGAACGTGAACTGCGTCAAATAGGTGGTGATAGCTGGCAGGGCCGAGGGAAGTTCGGCGCGATAGTCCCCATTGCCCTTCCCTGCGTAGGTGCCAACCCACTGACGAGTGTGCATCTGAAGCGCTGTGGTGCGTGTTCGTACGACTTCACCGCGCTTGCGGCCTGTGTAGCCAGGCGCACAGACGGCGTCGAGGAGGAGGCAGTTCAGGTGTACAGGGCAAGGCGCGCTGCCGCGCGGCCTGACGAGTGGCATCGACCTCAAAGACGATGAAGCGGCGCCCCTGTCGATCAAAGATGCCGCCAATGGTTTCTGTGGTCCATCCGTCGGCAAAGCTGTGCTGCTCGAAGAGCGTGCGGAACGCTTCTAAACAGGAACGATCTACATCGGCCAGAAAGCGGCTCAAGCTAGAGCGATGGGGAAGACATCTGCGTCCAAAGAGGGCCATGAAGGCTGATCCAAAGGGCGCTAAGCGCTCAAAGAAATCAGCTAAGGTTCGTTCTCCACTGATGGCATAACCGAGCAACAGAGCCAGCAAATCGATAGGCTCGTAATCGCCGAAGCGTCCGCGCACCAAACGGACCCGGCTTGGGCAAAGGCATCAAGCAGTCCCTTTGTTGCCAAATGCTGGACGATAATCACCACCTCGGCGAACCACGCAGGCACCGAGGGACGATCTACAGGAGAGGTGTGGACCTCACTACAAAGGTTCGGTATCATTAGGTACAGAGACCTCCTTCTGAGAGATGATGAGGTTTACCTTCTCATTGGTAGAGATCTCTTCTTTCTTTATGCTGCTAGCTTGCTTACAGCTCGTTGCGCATCCCGTGGGCAGATCCCATAACTTTTCATGGTCCTGCGTTAAGGAAGACACCCTGTAGCCGCAAAGTAGATAAGTGCGGCACAGTTTTTGGAGAATCATCTCTTTATGCAATAATAGTTTGAGAGAGGGGAATGCGCTCCGTCATATCGAGCGTAAAGCGCCCATACGGGTTCACATGCTGATAAAAGAGCGGAGTCAATCCGCGCCAGTCTTCCTGCTTCATAGCACTTTTCCATTTCTCCTCGGCCAGAACCTCCTGAAGCAGGAGTTTAGCGTTTCGCATCAGGGGAGTGCGACGGGAACCCTAACGTGCTTTCGCCTTCCTCCTGGCTGTCTGCGTTTTCCAGGAATGTAAGTGGATCGCGGCTGAAGTGGTTCTCAAAGGTGACCCCTTCGTAGGTATAGGGTGTTTGGTCCACACGCAAATGGAAGAGATCAAAACGCTGGTAGCCTCCAGTGATGTCATGAGCCAATTTAGGCAGAATGTTTTGGCTGATGTCGATCTCGGCGTAGAGAATGCCTTCCTGACCTACCAGAGGTTCGACGAGAGGGAAACCATCTGGTCCTACGACGGTGGAAACGGGGGGAATACCCGCTTCGAGCAACTGCCGAATGTCGTCGCTCCCCTGAGCCAGGTCCGTTTTCGCTTCTTCGTCGAGCAGTCCGGATGAGACGAGCGTGAAGAGCTTCCCTTCCGAGCTGTGAGCACCAGCAGTGCGGATGGCAATGGCCTTCGCCAACTCATGGGGCTGGAGGCCTGGAGAAGGTGGAAAGGGCCAGAACGAGGTGAAGGTGGTGATATGGACTTGCTCCCCTTGAGCCAACAGAGCGAAACGGGCAAGCGTATTCATGTTCTCACCGCAGATCAGGACGCCGATGCGACCAAGGTCTGTCGGAACCGCCTTTAATCCTGCGGCATCGCCCGGAGCATAAGTTAGCTTTTCTCCCAAGGTCGGAACAAGCTTGCGTCTCCAGTTGATCAGACGGCCGTCAGGATTGAAAAGGAGGTTCGTGTTCCAGAGCGTGCCCTGACTCACCTCGGTTTTCTCGGAAACCCCAACAGAGAGATAGACACGACAGCGACGAGCAATCTCTGCCAACTTGCGAAAAGATGCGCTGGGAATGAGGAGCGCATGGTCGTACAAGCGGCGAAAAAACGCTGGCTGATCTGGTGGGCGGTGGATGAGATTCCAGACCGGGAAAGCGGGGAGATAAGATTCTGAAAACACCACCAGAACTGCTCCCTCGCGGGCAGCCTGTGTGGTGAGTGCTTCGACTTTCTCGATAGTCGCATCCCGGTTGAGCCACACTGGCGCAGCCTGGACTACAGCAGTTTTAAATTTCGGATACGTGTCTGCTGACATAGCTCCATTCCTTTGCTTTAGATCACACTGCCATTGGTAAGCCAAACCTGATCAGTTCCAGCCGCGAGAGGACCGATCACACCGGCTTTTTTCCGGCCTTCTGCAAGGATCTGCGAATGCCAGTATTCCCTAGCGCGCGCGAGATCGGTCGCCTCCATGAGTACAATAATGGTATTGGGCTCCTCGGCAGCACGAAACGTCCCGATATCAACCAGACCGTACTGCTGCCGCATCGGTAACAGTTGGTCAAACGCCGCCTGAAATTGAGCAAAGTCGGCAACACGCTGTTTCACCATCATGTAATTTTTCATAGGAAATCTCCTTTCAAGGATGCCTTTCTTTCCAGTTTTCCAGCATGTAAACAAATGTTTACATGAGAAATATAGCACGCTTCCACGTCGTTTGTCAACGATTGTTTACTTGCTATGTGCTATTGAGGTGCGGAGCTTCTCGATCTTCGAGCAGAACCGAGAGGATGCGCTGGAAGTGAGGGAGCAAGGCGTCTGCGGTGGCGTCTGCAAGCGGAGCTTTGCCCACCAGACGTCGGAGAACCACTATGCCTGTGAGCAGTGCAGCTACCAGGTCAGCACGCAGATCGGCATCAGCAAGAGCCGTTTTCGAGGTAAGATCAGCCGTGAGCAGATCAAGCAGATTGCGCATATACTGGGCGGCAGCAGGATAGTCAGAGGAGCGCAAGAGCGTCACAAAGAGGTCGTGATCCGAACCGGCGTGGTCAACCAGGACGCTGTTGAGCAGACGCTTTCCCAACTGTTCTGGGGGTCCTTGCATTGTCTGGGCAACACGATTGCGATCAAAAGCGATCACGGTTTGAAAGAGTCCTTCCTTCGACCCAAAGTAGCGAGAGATGAGGGCTACGTTCACTCCGACGTCAGCGGCGATATCTCGCAGGTTGGTGGCCTCATAGCCATCGCGGGCAAAACGTACCCGAGCGGCGGCAAGCAAAGCTGCTCGCGTTTCCGCTGCGTTGCGAGAACGAATGACCTTCTGAGACGAAGGCCCCTGGCTCTGTGGATAGAACGTCTTCTGGCTGTGTTTGTTGGACATATTGCCCCCAACTCAAGAGAACATAGACGGAGTGATGACCTTCTCATTGTAGACAAGGTGTTCACAGTTGTCAACGCTTGTTGACATTACGATTCTCTCAAATCGGTGGTTGAAAAGGACGATGTGCTCGTTATCGTAGACGGAGTAAGAATCTCTTCAATCCTCGCTCAGATCACGAAGCTTTGCCGCTCCTTTCCTAAAAAACCTGTACCTGAAAGAAGTCATACACCCCTCCCGTGTACGAGCATTAGTGCGATCCGCTGACCAGACTGGATTTCACTAAGGGTGCTTTGCCGGCAATGGTTTGGGGAATCGCATCGACCCGATGCACCTGGATTGGTGGGACCACTGCTTCCTGCGCTGCCAACGCGCTCTTCACCGAACTCTCGATCTGGCTATCATCGAGCGCGCCATGCACCTTTGCCAGGAGGATATGCAAGCCGTCGGCCTCCTGCACCACCTGCCACCCGCTGACCGGAAGCATGTCCAGGAGGGTGTGGAAGATGAGCGGGTGAACACGTACCTCTCCACCACCTGCTCTGGGGAAGGAGAGGACCTCCTGAATCCTGCCCTCGATAGCATCGATGAGCTTGAAAGGTCTCCCGCAGGGGCACGGTTCGCTGGAAAAACGCACGCGGTCTTCGATCACGTAGCGAATCAGCGGTTGTGCGTGCTTGTAGAGAGGGGTGATCAGGAGCTTGTCGCCGAAGACTCCGGGTGGGACCGGCTGGTTGTCCTTGTCCACATTCTCGACCAGCACCAGATCTTCCATCACATGCATTCCCCGGTGCTGGTCGCATTCGATCGCGATCCCGCCTGCTTCGGTCGTCGCATAGTTGTTGAAGACGCTGCTTCCCCATGCCTCCTCGATGCGCCGGCGTGTTTCTGCGGTCAGCACTTCGGAACCCACCATCACGGTCTGCGGGGCGATCCCCAGGTGTCCGGCCAGTTGCTCATCAGCCAGGAGACGTCCCATCGACGCGTAGACAATCAACACGTCCGGCTGCCAGGCATTCAGACGCCTCAGCATGCTGTCCAGGGGCTCAGTCGCAGCCAATAGCAAGGTGGGCAGAAGCAGGTTTTGGGCGGAGGTTCCTCCCTGAGCCGACATATGGAAGGTGGTCGTCGAGGTAATCTGCGCCAGTTTCTTTTTGTGGAGGAAACTGAATGGGATTGGGGTGCGCACGAAGGCGGAAGCCATCGTCGCCGCCCACTCGCCTCGACTCCAGAGAACCACAGCAGGATGCCCGCTACTTCCAGAGGTGGCGTTGATCACATAGCGCCCCAGGAAGTAGTGGCTTCTTTCCGGGTCTTGCATATACCTCGTGATGTCTTCAAGATGCACGGCCCTGTCGGTGACGAGGCGGTCAAACTGATCCATCATCTGGGCTTTGGTGAGCATCGGCAAGTGGTCCAGCGGGGCATCCTCCAGACCGGTGTGGAAGTGCTGGTAGAATGGCGAGTGCTCGTAGGCGTGCCTGCGCAAGCTGTGCATCATGCGTTGTTGGTGCGCTTCCAGCAGATGTCGGTTCCAGTGATCCTGTGATTTGAATTGCCTCTGTTTTACTACCACATCCAGCATGAACTTGATGTCGACCATGATTTTTCCTTTCCTCAACATCTATTAGCGGTTCCTCAGCGATTCCTCAATGAACGCTTTTGAACGCTTTTTGTCTTTCCTTGTCTTTCGATCATTCTCGCCCCTTGCAGGCCATTCCCACAGACGGAACTCCGTCGCCATGTGGGAATGGGCATGCTGGTCCGATCTGGTGTTTTTTCCGACGTGCGTCTTAGCTCTCGGACGCTCCCATGATTCCCGCCACAACAAAATCAGCCAGGTATGCCCTTGCCTGGGCCAACGCGTGGGCCTCGGAAAGATCCGAACCTGGAAGCAAGGTCTGGTACAGGGGAAGAGAGACCAGGTACGTCTGACAGATTTGCAAGAGCATCGTAAACTGGATTGCCGGAAAGAATTCAGATCGGAGCAGTCCGGCGCTTCGTGCCCGATGACAGGGCATCTCGAACTGGTCCGTATATTCGGGTGGAAAGCGTGCGGTGAATCTGCGTGAAGGTCTGCCAGCCCTCGGCCATTTCCCAGGTCAACATGCGCATGAAGCGTGGATGGTCGAGCAGGTAATCAAACAGGGTTTGCACCATCGTGGTAAGAAAGTGCCTCCACTGTTGTGTCTGGAGGACAGCGCTTTCGTCTTCCAGCAAAGGGGCAAAGACGCCTGCCAGGAGGGCATGGGCTTCCTGGTCAGCACGTTTGAGGACCTCGGCATAGAGGCCAAGCTTATCTCCATAGTAGCGAAAGAGCAGCTTTTTATCATAGCCAGAAAGGTGCGCGATGGCATCGACCCGCGCGCCATCGAAGCCGTGTTCCGCGAAGACAATCTCCGCTGCCTCCAGAATCGCCTCACGACTGGTTTCTCCCCGTTTTCTTTCAGTTTCAGACATGGCTCCTCTTCTCCCTGTACACTGTCACTAGTTAGTGACAGTGTACAGGGAGAAACGTATGCTGTCAAGAAGAGAGTACTGTTATCTTCTCATGTATCCGATTTGGTAGATCGAGTGATGACTGGATGTCAGGGAAAAGGGGAAGAGAGATACTCTCAAGCTAGATCATTGCTGAGATAAAACTCGTTGCGCAACTCGTGGGATTGTGCGGATATTTGGCGGCGGCGGGCTTGTAAACCGCGCCCCTACCAATAACCGCGCCCCTACAATTATTTAATGACTACAGCAGTTTGTTCTTTATCTACCTATCTAACTGCGAAATAGAGCGTTTGCGCAAGTGTCTGGGTGCCTGCCTGGTCGCTCCAGTAAAGTTCTACTTTTCCCTCGGCTGGAACCGAATAGACCATTTTTGCGTCACCACTGATTGATGGCTGGGTCTTAGGATCAATCGTCTTGTCACTTACTGTATCTATGTAATGCTGATTGTTCATATACCACTTAATGATGATATGTCCTGGTTTTGGTGGTTTGGCGCTGTAAGTGACGTAGAAAGGAACATTCACCTGGAAGATCTGGTCTGATTGTCGCGGCGTTAAGTTATTCGGGTCGACATGCGCGGTAGTAGCAGCAGCCGTAATAATGTTGACTGCGGGTCCTGTATCTACCTTGTTAGGTGGATCTGGTATCTGGGGTGCGGGAGCTGCACTGACAGAAGCTGGCGGCTTAGTACCGATCAGGCGCTGAAGTCCAGTGAACTTCCCTGTCGCTTTCGCATAATAGACACTTCCTCCACAAAGCAATACCGCCATGATCAAGACACTCAAAAATCCACTGATAATGCGATATGCAGGAATGATTGGGCGTGGTTTTGTGTACATGGGTGGGACGTAGATTGATTCTTGTGCTCCCATCTCGTCCGGGATGGCGGGCAGCATCTGGCTCCCGTTCTGCATTGGCACAAGTTGCATCTGATTTTGCGGGTATCCTTGATATCCTATCTGTGCATTTTCCTGATAGGGGATCGGTAGCAAGGATTGCCTGGCTGACTGTTGAACTCCTGGCTGCTCCTGTACCTGAGTCATTGAATAAGAACCCCATACTTGCTGTTGGGACATTGCAGGTGAGCCGAATGAAAATCGAGACCCCTGATCATTCCACGGTTCATTGGACGGTGTCGCGGGTCCACCCCATGTCGTCGATACTGGTCCCGCCGTTCCCCAACTTCCAGCTTGTGTTTGTCCCAGTAGCGACGAAGGCGATCCGCAATACGGACAAGGAGCTTCATTTTCTGGTCTTGCTGATTTACAATAGTTACAGAACATCTTCTTCGCCTACCTCTTTGTATATTGCTACCATCCCACACTATCACTACATCTGCCAACAATCAAGTATTGCTGGGGCTTCTAGGGCAAAATGGCTATATCTTTGTTGTTTTCTTTCATTTTGTATAAACGTGTGTCAGCAGGATTGTGGGCCAGTGAGTCGGTAGTGCACTTGAATCGCGTCGCTGTCAGATGCTACCATTATCCGTAGGAGTATGCTTTATGGCAGAGACACAAGAGCAATGGTATAACAGGCAGGCCATCGAGCAACTGGCGCAGCATATCCCGTTTGAGCGGGATAGTGCCAGTAAAGCGGAACAGATCGAGATGCTGCGTGGTCTGGTTATTCATCATGGCCGTGATATGGACCCGGACCTGTTTGGCTTTGAGGCGCGTAATGAACTGGTGCGGCTGGGACTGTGGAATCGTATCGGGCGCGGCCAATAAATCCAGAGTGAGTGTAGCATACGCAAAAATCAGACACCTTGATGGCTGACGGCATTCCAGATAAGCGATGCAGCAATAGTCCACATAATACAGCATACAACAGCATCGAGAATACGCCAGGCTATGGGACGACGGAAGAGCGGTGCCAGCCTGCCAGCTCCATAGGCGAGTCCGAAGAACCAGATGAGCGAAGCAAGCATTGCGCCCAGAGCAAATTCCAGACGTTCCTGTGCCGGGTAGTGTGCTCCTACGCTGCCCACCAGGACGACTGTGTCAAGGTACACATGTGGATTAAGTAGGCTAATAGCCAGCGCGGCCAGAATGGTATCGCGTAGATGAGTTGCTTGCCGCGAACTGTTGTCTGCATCTAGTGTTGATGGCTTCAATGCTGAGCGAAATGAGCGGAAGCCATAGTACAGCAGGAATGCAGCTCCGCCCCATGTCGCGATTATTGTGAGTACAGGTACGGCAGCTATAAGTGTACCAAGTCCGCCCACGCCGAGTGCTATCAGGACAACATCACAGAGCGTGCAGAGAAATGCGGTAGCAAACACATGTTGTCGCTTGAGTCCCTGTCGTAATACGAAAGCGTTTTGTGCGCCTATGGCGATGATAAGGCTGGCTCCAAGGCCAAATCCCTGGATGAGTGGGAGTAGAGAAATGCTGGTCATATCCAATACCTTGTCTATTTAACTGTCTTCTATGCAGAGATTACCCAATATAGAACGGAAATACAAGGCAGCCTCTCAGAGGCTGCGGGGCGATTCAAAAGTCCCGTAGAGGCATGCCTTGCGTGTGCCGGACGAGCGGGCGCAGCTCACGAGGAGTTTGCTACCGGGACGCTGCGGCACACGCAAGGCATGCCTCTACGGGTCAACGCGGGCAACTTTTAAATAGCCCTCTCAGAGGCTGGATTTGTGCTATGATAGAGGTAGGATCGTTGTGTAGCATGACTGTATGTTACGTGGAATACAGGTGGCACTTGATCATCTCGGTGAAAATGTCTCGGATGATAAGGAGGCCAGGGCTGCGACTCAGGACTATATAACGGCTATTGATCTGGTTAAGCAGACGGGAGTCGATGCTAATATCTCTGTGAAGCTGACTGCACTTGGTCTGGATGTCTCTAGAGAACTGTGTGAAGAAAATCTGCGCACCATTCTAGAGCGTGCTAACAAATATCCGATCTTTGTGTGTGTCGATATGGAGGCATCAGACTATACTGAAAGGACGATCGACATCACTCTGCGCATGCATCAGCAGTTTGAGCATGTTGGAACCGTTATCCAGTCGTACCTGTATCGGAGTAAGAAGGATGTGGAACAGCTCATCGCCGCTGGTGTGCGCGTGCGCCTGGTCAAGGGAGCATATAAGGAGCCGCATCCCATCGCCTATCAGAGTAAGAGCGATGTTGATTACAATTATATGTTGCTTATGAAGATGCTACTTGCGCGTGGCAACTTCCCGGCTATTGCTACGCATGATGAAGCGATTATCGATGCCGCAAGCAGATTTGTGCGCGATTATGGAATCAGCAAAGATGCCTTTGAGTTCCAGACGCTCTATGGGATACGGCGTGATTTACAAGAGAGGCTGGTGAAGCAGGGCTACAAGGTGCGTGTCTATGTGCCCTATGGTTCACAGTGGTATCCTTATCTTATGCGTAGACTGGCAGAACGGCCCGCTAACCTGATCTTCGTTTTGAGCAATACGTTCCGTTGATCATGTTGTCGCGCCACGGGCTTATAAATCGCGCCCCTACACCATCGCGCCCCTACAGGAATTATGACAGGGATAGTATGGGACGGCTCTATCCCAACAATCCTACCGTTTATGACGTTTATTTGAACGCATGGTAGAATAAATTTCAATCCCCTCAAGGAGCCGAAAAGAACAGGACCCCTCCCGCTGAAGTGCGATATACTAATGCGAACCGAAAAGGCCAGGTGGAAATGCACCAGGAAAGGGAGATTACGCCAGGGAGGTACAGAGGTGCTGGACCTATGTGACGCTCTCTGATTATGCTGGTTGGATACATAGCGATGAACTTGCGGAACGGAGTGTGAAGGGCTTCTGCAAGATTGGTGAACATTGCGCTACACCACTTGACCTGGTTGCTGTAGTGATAGCGACTCACACACCTCTTTATGTCGATGCTACAGGCGATGAGAAGCTGGATACGATCTATCTTTCAACGGGTCTTCCTCTGCTAGATACAACGCACCAGGAGCGTCTGCAGGTGGCTCTACCAGGCGGGTGCGCTGCCTGGGTTCCACGGTCGGCTGTCAGTATACGTCGAGGTGAGAGTACTTATCCACAGGAAGGAGTTAGCGCTGTTACAAATTGTGCACGAGCCTTTCTGGGTGTACCTTATCTCTGGGGTGGTACATGTTGGGAGGGGATCGATTGTAGTGGTCTTGTTCAGCTCTGTTACCGTATGGGAGGCTATATCCTGCCACGCGATGCCGACCAGCAACACGATGCTCTTTCACAGGTTGTGGAGCGAGAGGAGATGCAGGAGGGCGACCTGATCTTCTTTGGAGAGAAGGACATTATCCATGTAGCCCTGGCTCTTAACCGCAAAGAGTATATTCATGCCGAAGGTGCAAGGTATGGGAGTGTCTTGATTAATAGCTTTGATCCAGTAGATGAGCATTATGATCGGCGACTGACTGCAATTGCGCGAGCTATCAAACGGGTGGTGTCTTAAATGCAAAAAACTACTGAGCTAGCTCTTACAGCGCTTGGCGGACGTTCAGCCTGTATTGTTATGCAATTGGATAAATCTGCTCCAAGAGAACTGGTCTCCATCAATTCTGATATGCTTTTCCCTGCCGCGAGTCTGGCCAAGCTGCCTATCCTGGTAGAAATTGCGCGCCAGGTGCAGCAAGGAACCCTTTCATGGGAGACCCGCTACAAGGTGCTGGAGACTGCTAGCGTAAACAGTGCAGGCGTGCTGGCAGACCTCTTGCCTGATCTGCAGCCCA
>WNFX01002733.1_pt1 | contig 17778 bp, 15 predicted proteins | sample 5400111 | NCBI WGS metagenome assembly WNFX01 (sample SAMN13153363, study PRJNA577476) | soil metagenome | isolation source: 40 cm soil or saprolite under grassland replicate 1 | place: USA:California | collected 2016-06-15 | reverse complement strand
CAATCGTTGATACATCGCAACTCGCCATTGACCTTTTGACAGACGAGGACTCCTCGACGAGCCAGTTGCTCGAGGGCAGTGGATGCAGCAGCAACTTCTTTGCGACCTGCTGTTCTCTGTGGAGGGGTAAACATGCGGGCCGCCTCAGAGGAAGTGAAGATCATGAGCTTCTCAGGATGCTCACGCAGGGAGTGCGTAATGGCCTCCTGATACCATGCGACGAGATTGTGGGGACTAGGGATCTGAGGAAGAGTAGCAATCATGACGGGACAAGAGCCTCGCTTGACGACTTGATGGGACGTACTTCCCATCAACACACGACGGATCTTCTGTTTCAGGGAGTTTCCCCGACTTCCAATCATGATGAAATCAGCTTCGAGTTCTTGTGCCGCCTTGACAATCTCGTCAGGAGGTGCGCCACTGCGAAGCAGGAGTTCTATCCGTTCTGGAACAATACCCTGTTTCTGCAGTTCGCTACGTGCTTTATGAAGAGCCTGTTCTGCCAGTTCATATTGCCCAACAGTTGGCGTTACCTTCGTCACGCCGATTTTGGTCCGAGGTATATCTGGCACGGGAATAACGTGGAGAAGAACAATGCCTAGTTGGGGTGAGGCTACCTCAAGCAGCGAGCTCGCTACATGCAGCACATGCTGTGTTGGAGGGGAAAAATACGCATCGATAGCTACTACTATGCGCCTGTTCATGGTCGTTCCACGTGTTTGTTTTCAATGACTCACACTGTGCTGATAGCGTCCTCTATCAGCTTGCCGACCAGACTTCCCGGCGCACCTGGCTCTGCTCATTTAGGCATTTCTGTGTCATGTAACTCAATTGTATTGTAGCATGAAGCGCTGAAGACTACAAGTGAAGCTCACAGCCGACACCATCCTGTATTGTGTGTAAAGAGTAGAGGGTTCCCAAAGAAGAGAAATTGAAGAGATAATACAGGCATAACTTGTCCCTTTTACCCAAAACATTCCATTTCAAACAGGAGGGAACGATTATGCCTGTACCCAAGAAAAAGAGTACCACATCCAACACGGACCCCTTAGCGTTGGAACAAGCATCCCCACCATTGCCAGAACAGCAGATGTTCCGTGAGCATTTGCGCGCGTTGACGCGGGATGCGGTGCGAGTGGTGATCGAAGAAGTCATGCGCGAGGAACTGAAGCAGTTCCTGGGAGCCGCCTGGGGAGAGTATACTCCTGAGCGGAAAGGATACCGCAATGGCACCTACACTCGCGATCTGGCGACCTCATCCGGTCCCATCGAAGATCTTGAGGTCCCCCGAGATCGAGAAGGGCACTTCCATACCCAGGTCTTTGATCGCTACAATCACTATGAACCGCAGGTGGCCGATGGGATAACGCAGATGTTTGTGGCAGGGGTCAGTACACAAAAAGTGGGAGAAGTGACCCAAACGCTGATGGGAGTCGCCCCCAGCGCTAGCGCGGTCAGTCGTCTCAATCAAACCTTGACTGAGCAATTTGAAGCCTGGCGAGAGCGCCCACTGCTCCCCCACTATCGCATTGTCTACCTCGATGGTGTCCATTTTACCGTTCGGCATGGAGTACAAACCGACTCGACCATCATTTTAACCGCGCTCGGTGTCGACCTGGAGGGGAACAAAGACGTGCTAGCACTACGAGCGTGTGCGGAGGAAGACAAAGATGGGTGGAGTTGTCTCTTACAAGATTTGCGCCGCCGTGGGGCCACTCAGGTGGATCTGATCGTCACCGATGGGCATGAAGGCCTGCTTGCCGCCGTCTCCGCTCTCTTTACCGCGACGCCGCGCCAACGCTGTGTCGTGCATAAACAACGCAATGTGCTGAACGCCATTCCCCATCGCGAGCGCAAAGAGGTCAGCGCAGAATTAGCTGGGATCTTCAAGCAGGAGAAGAAAGAGGATGCGCTGCTCAATCTGACGGCCTTTCAAGCCAAATACCAGAAGCGCTATCCTGAAGCTATCCGCAGCCTGGTCGAAGATGAAGAGCATCTTTTAACCTTTTATGCTTTTCCGCCGGTGATGCATCGGTACATCCGAAGTACCAATGCCATTGAAAGCTTCTTTAGCAACGTTCGGCAGCGGACTGATCAGATTGACGCTTTCACGACGGAAACCAGTTGCTTGACCATCGTCTGGGCGGTAATGCAGGATATCCACTTGCCCAGGATACCGGTCTCCTAAGAGATGCATGAGGATCGCTAGCGGATCAAAATCGCCAGCCCAAACGGCTGGGTCAGGGGAAGGTTGCCATTGCAAATGATCCTGTGTAACAAGAACCCTTTCCCATCTTTTTCTTCACATCTGTGGTAGACTTGGCACCTCTTTTTCTCTTCTCTCAGATCTTGTGGGCAGCGGTTACCAGCCTCACACCTCTGGTTGCTTGTTTATTGCTGATCTTTACTTGGTTGACTGACAAATTGAATGTGCCTGAAAAAGGGGAAGAGTGCTCAGCAAAAGGAATAAAAGTCCTCAAACCGGTGTATAGATTCCTAAGAGGGGCCCCATATCAATCGCCGAATTACAGGCCCGGAGAGGGTTTTGTGCCGATTTTGCTGAAGGAAGCAGAAATCCATTCAAGGCACTTTTGCTCATGGAAAACTCATCATCTCATGTAAACAAGACAGATTCTCTGTCTAGGGGAAAAGCAATGCCAAATATGGGCACAGCACCTGCTCGACCCGCCTCATTATGGCACAATCGCGACTTCTTGCTGCTGTGGAGTGGGCAGATCGTCTCAGCAATCGGATCGCAGGTCTCGTTGATCGCTTTTCCATGGGTGATTTTGGCGGTCACCGGCTCCCCTGCGCAAGCGGGTCTGATCGCCGCCATGCGCACGCTGCCTTACATCCTCTTTGGCCTTCCCGCTGGAGCGTTGATTGACCGCTGGAATCGCAAGCGGGTCATGATTCTCTGCGATACAGGACGCGCCCTTGCCCTGGGGAGTATTCCAATTGCGTTCGCTTTCGGATTGCTTACAGCCGTGCAACTCTACCTCGTCTCATTCATCGAGGGCACGCTTTTCATCTTTTTCGGTCTGGCCGAAGCGGCGGCTCTGCCACGCGTCGTGTCGCAGGAACAACTTTCTGGTGCTACTGCGCAGAATGAGTTCGTGTACTCCGTCTCCGGACTGCTCGGACCATCCTTCAGTGGCATCCTCTATTCCATTAGCAACACCATGCCATTTCTGGCTGACGCCGTGTCGTATGTCGTTTCGGTCTGCTCATTGCTCTTTATCAAAACGCAGTTTCAACAAGAGCGAACCGCCGCGTCTGGTGTAGGAGGTCGATTCATCGTGCGCTTCTGGACAGAGATCCTGGATGGCATGCACTGGCTGTGGCATCACACTGTTATTCGCTTTCTGGCGGTGCTGGTAAGTGGACTCGACCTCTGTGGCGCTGGGTATGTATTGATCGTGCTCGTCCTTGTCCAACAACACCATGCATCCAAGCTTACAACCGGCCTCATCCTGGCAAGTGGCGGCATCGGCAGCATTCTTGGCGCGCTCATCGCCGGTCCACTCGCTAAGAGGTTCCGCGTCGGGCAACTCATGATCATCGCAAGCTGGCTCCTAGCCTTGACGTGGTTGCCCTTCGCCTTCGCGCCCAATCCAGTTGTTTTAGGTTTGATCGTGGCATCTGCCTTCATCGTCGTTCCAATCCACTCCTCGGTACAATACGGCTTCCGATTAGCCTCGATCCCAGACAAGTTGCAGGGCCGGGTGAACAGTCTCTACCGCGTCGTCTTGTTCGGCTGCCAATCTGTTGGGTTGTTGCTCACAGGTGTGCTCCTCCAGGCAATTGGTCCCGTTCTCACCGTTCTGTTACTCTTCGTCCCGCAATTCATCCTGGCACTCGCTGCCACCCTCCATAAGCCTTTGCGAAACACGCCACGATTGAGCGAGGTACAACCTTCATGAGTTTGGGCCCGGGCGGATTCGTCATCCTTTTGCTGAGCACTCTTCTCCCTTTTTCAGGCACATTCAATTTGTCAGTCAACCAGGGTCTTTACACAACACTCGGCATGGTGTCTTCTATCCGGTTTTGCTTGTCCCTTTTAGGTGTATTTTTATCGCAAAGCCCGAGATTGCTTCACTAGCCACTTTCCTATTCTCCCCCCCCAATAACGCGCAGATTCGACCGTTGCCACCGAAGCAGGAAGAGGGTCTCTCAAATCAAGGTAGTCATACCTTATTGGAGTGAAGCATGAGACGAAGAAATCAAATGAAGCCCTGGTTGGTGATGGCATTCCTGGCCTGCCAGAGTTCTGTACGGCCTCAAGCGTTGTCGCGATGTCACCACCGAGATGTCGCATCCATTTACCAACACGATAACCTGTCAGTGGTGTGAGCTGATCACCATTCGCCCATTGATAGAGAAGGTAGGGAAAATCAACCCCAGCTCGTACCGCAATCTCAACCGAGGCTGAGAGGCGTGGATTAATTTCCATCAAGTAGGGATTTCCATCGCTGTCCCGCCGAAATTCTACTTCGGAGTAGCCCTCCAACTCTATTTCACGCACTAATCGTTCCGCTTGGTCATCTATATCCGGAGGAATTGCAATACTCTGACGTAATACCGATGTACCACCTAATTGAGGTACCGTCCGCCTGGCCCACTGAGCGAAGCGTGCATAGAATTGACCTTGAGCATACAAAAAGCTCACTGCCTCTCTTCTGCCTGAAAGATACTGCTGAAAGAGTATTGCTACTCCTTGACCTTGACAGGTCAATTCTTCAACTGCGTATCGTGCTTCATCGAGCGTTGTTACCAGCATACAACTCAGTTTAATGCTCTGTCCTTCGCTCCATACCCACGATTGCACAGGTTTGACGACGGCTGGCAATCCAACATACTGTATTGCAGCCTCGACCTCATCCAAGGTCTTGACATGCATACTTCTTGGAATGCCCAAACCTAGTCGCCTGGCAATTTCCAGTGTCTGCTCTTTATTCAATGCTATGCCCAGAGCGGGCTCCCTGGCCAGCGCAATACTTGCACGTCGCTCAAGGCGCTCACGATACATGCATAGCAATGCCGCAGTGGAATCCGACGAAGTGATGAGGACCTTCACCCTGGTGCGATCGAGAATCTGCTCTAGATAGTTGAGAAATGCTTCCGAACTTCCGTCTGTTGGACAGACGAATGCTCTCTGACACCATCGTGATGAAAAGGCAGGAACTCTATCAAATGTTTCAAGAGCAGCCACATTCAATCCGTGTCTACCAAGTGAGCGGACCGTCACTAACGATTGTCGCAGATTTGCTTCAAGCACCAGTGCATCGAACGCTTGTTGAGGTGTTTCAGGTAATAAGGAGTTATTTGCAAACTTGCTTTTCCTCAACTTTGGCTGCAGATTGGTATCGTGTGATTCCTCCAGAAGAAAATCTTGCATTATGCTTTACCTCAAAACGACTGCCGTTTTAGCTGTGATAATCTAGGACGTAAATGTACGAATCTTCTGCTGGCTGATAGCAAATTGCTTGCATAGGAGAACACCGGCACGAGGGGTTTCCTTAAGCCTGCTACATCCGCTGCTAACAACAACCAGTGGCGTTCCATGTCAATCTCAATACGGCGAAGTTGGAGCGGATTGCTTTTCGGGGTATTGAAACCATAGATGGTTGTTACAGCCCAATCGTATCCTGCCGACCGCACTGCTTCTACAGCTACCTCATTGATGTGCTCAGCCTTTCCAATAGGATAAGCAAATATACGAACGTGCTGGCCCAATTGCTGTTCCATGATGGCAGAGCATTCGATTACCTGATGTTGCACTTCACCTGGGTCATTTAGATAGCTGAGCACAGGATGATGCATCGTATGTCCACCAAATGAAACCCATCCGCTTGCAGCCATCTCACGGATTTCAGCCCAGTTCAAGACGACCCCCTTGTCGCGGAGAATCGAAGATGGCACCATCAACTCTTCACGAACCATTCCCAGGAATTCTTCACGCTCTGCAACTGACCTGGCATTCCGTGCATGCAGATAGATCACATGCGCAAGTGCTTTCCGCTCCTCCTGTCTGTTCAGTTGATAAGTACGGCTCTCAATTGTTATTTTGCCCGCGCGTGCATGTTCTACGAAGTGGCTACCTATAAGCCACCAGAAACAGTTACCACTGTCGATATAGCCAGGAATAATAAATACAGTGATAGGAACTTGTAGCTTACTCACTATTGGAAAAGCTTCTGTATAAAGATCACTGAATCCGTCATCAAAGGTCAATACCAATGGAGTTCGCCGATCGCGTTTCTGCACAGCTGCTTTATTCGATGCGTATAGCTCCTCTAGAGCCTCCTCTAGATGCATGATGCGATAATTTCGACGCAGGTAGAGCAGATGACGGTATAAATCCCCTGACGCACGATGGTAATTGAGAATAATTAAGTGCCGTCCCAAGAGCTGTCTCCACCAGACCATAAGTTTCAACACGCCGGTATAATAGCATATGGCAAAGAAAAGAAGTTGCTTTTTCAGAGCCTGTCTCCTTACTATCGACTTACCCTTAACACCTTCTGAGACATCTTATGTCCTACCTGTTTTGCTACCGAATCAGCCACTCGTTTTGCAGCCGCGTCGGTACCGACTACAAAGCGGTAGAGTGGTCCGAAGCTCAGCAGTGAGGAGTATCCTACAAAGTAGAGTTTTGGCACGCTGCTTTCGAACCCGTTGTTCAATATGGGAGCATTCTGATACGTCTGCACTTTTGTTAATAACTGTGGATCCAGCATGGGCAATTTACGAATATCTAAGTGATACCCCGTTCCCAATATAACGTGATCAGCTTTCAACTTCATATGGTTTGACAGCGACAGTATCACCCCATCATCCAATTCCCTTGCCTCCTGTACATGCTGCAACTCATGTAGGATAACCTGACCTTCGATCCGCGGCTTCAGCCATGCCGCCCCTATTGGGCCATTGCGACCAGGGCCATGTAGCAGTTTATCTTTTCTAGATCGAGGGAGCCGTTGGAAAAGATAAGGAAAATGTTCTAGCCTCCAGTTAAACCAGCCAGGAGAAATGCCTGCTTTTGGATTACGAAGCCGCTCCATGAGCGGACGATGCTCCGGGAATGAACCAGATCCCTTTATCCAGGTGAGGGGACTTCGGCTCACCAATTGTACATGAGCGCCGCTCTCATGTGCTAAGGCGGCTGTCTCTAATGCACTTTGTCCTCCACCTATAATAATTACCTGTTTACCGACGAAACGGTCAAACAACTGATGCTCGGCTGTATGTGTTACTAATTCAGACTCCAGATGGTCGTACTCTGGCGGTCGGTAGGTGTAGTAGCCCAACCCAGGGGCCATCACAACAGCAGAACTTCGAATCACACGACCATGTGTAAGCATTAAGATGAATTTGTCCCCTTTCAACTCGATCGTCTTTATAAAAGTCTCATCGATATTGGGAACCAGTTGCTTTTGGAACCAGAGACCATATGCAATGAAAGTCTTAGATGCAAGAGGATCATATGCTTCCATGCCTTTTTCTTGAAAGTATTGCGCCAAACCATATTGTTTGTGAGGATCAGAGAGATTACTCGCCCACCAATATGAGCGAAGTAACATATCTCTTGGCATATTCTCACGCCAAAAACTTAAAGGTCGGCCATAGACTGCTACATTAATCCCACGTTCTAACAAGTGGGCTGCGATTGAAAGACCATACGGACCGGCTCCAACAATTACAACATCATAGTCGGTAAGTGAATGAGCGCTAGTTGATTTCGGTGCGTCTAAAGATAGACTCATGCATTTCCCCCCAAATTATGATATTCAGCCTTTACTGACAGAATCCAACAGAATGAGTGATTTGTTCAGATTACTCATTTTATTTTAATCTGACATTGAATATATGTTGGTGGAATTTCAATGTTGATTTGGTTAATAAACCTGCAAATTGGTTATGAAATCATAATTGTGTATGGCTTTTTCGTATCCATGAACATTTTAGATGTTATGATTGAAGTTTTGAGACGTTGTGATTGATGAGTCAATATTACATAATCTAGTTTAACTGTTAGGAGCAAGATTTACACATGCAAATACCTTTAGTTGGCTTACAAGCTCAATATCAGACAATCAAACACGAGGTTCTGGCAGCTTTCGAAGAGGTACTTGACCATATGCAGCTTTTTCTCGGTCCGCACTCGCGGGCATTTGAAAACGAATTCGCCACCTACTGCGGATGTAAGTATGGGATAGGTCTTTCCTCTGGTACCGATGCGCTCGTACTCGCTCTACGTGCCTGCGAGGTCGGACCAGGCGATGAAGTCATCACTGTGGCTAACTCTTTTATTGCCACAGTTGAGGCTATTGCTCTGGTAGGTGCAACGCCAGTCTTTGTCGATATTGATCCTGATACCTATATGATGGACTATCGGCAGCTAGAAAGCGCTCTGACTTCCCAAACACGTGCCATTATTCCCGTTCATCTTTATGGCCATTCTGTCGAAATGCAACCAGTGTTGCAGTTTGCGCGTACACACGGACTGCGAGTGATTGAGGATGCTTCTCAGGCTCATGGGGCAACGTATGAGGGACAACGAGTTGGCAGTTTTGGAGATATTGGTTGTTTTAGTCTCTATTACAGCAAGAATCTGGGAGCCTATGGTGAAGCAGGTATCTGTGTGACCAACGATCCTGTTCTAGCCGAATCGCTACGCATTTTACGCGATCACGGATCGCTCGTACGCTATCAACATGAGGTATTAGGCGTCAATGCACGTTTAGATGAGTTACAAGCAGCCGTCCTTCGGATAAAACTAGGCTATCTAGAGCAGTGGAATGCATCCCGGCAGGCGCATGCGCATGTCTATTCGGAGCAATTGCAAGGAATAGTCGAGGCAGTACCGATCGTACAACCGGGGGTAAGCCATGTCTATTATGTATATGTCGTGCGAGTACGGGAACGCGATCGGTTCCGTACACTCCTTGAGCAAGAAGGCATAGCCACTAGTATCCACTATCCGATTCCCATCCATCTGCAACCAGCTTGCGCTAGGTATGGCTATACGCGAGGCATGTTGCCTGTGACAGAAGATGTGGCAGAACGTGTCGTCTCGTTACCCATGTACCCAGAGTTGACAACTGAGCAGATACAGAGGGTTGTCAATGCAGTGAAGAAAAGTATCACACTAAAGGTCTCGAGTGTACATATAAGTGGCTAATAAGAGGCTAAAGAGGATCCAAGGGGCCTTCAAATCCCCCTTGGCGGGATGCAAATAGCGGGTCTCCGCTATACGCCTTCTCTTAGCCGCCAGAGGCGGCACAAAAGACAAATGACCTGAATAGTTACCTTAAAAATTATGTTAGGGGGAATATAATGACCGACCTAAGTTTTGGAGTGATCGGCTGGGGATATTGGGGACCGAAGATTACGCGGAACCTTTCAACTATAGCACATTCAGCAGTAAGAATAGTAGCAGACACAGATGTGCATCGGCTGGCATCTTTGAGCGTTTCACAGCCGGGATTACAAACGTCGACACGGGCGGAAGATGTCTTTCGTTCAGATGTTGATGGAGTGGTGATCGCCACTCCTGTGCGAACCCACTATCAATTGGCAAAAGAGGCATTGTTACACGGCAAACATGTACTTGTTGAGAAGCCCCTTACGGCTAACATTGCCGAAGCTGAAGAACTAGTTGCTCTGGCAGAGCAACGGCAATGTATTTTGATGGTTGGCCACACCTTTGAGTACAGCCCCGCTGTCAACGAGTTGCGTAAAATGATTCAAAATGGTGACCTGGGCAACATCTTTTGTGTAGAAACCGAGCGGGTTAATTTAGGCTTGTTTCGTAGTGACATTGATGTGATCTGGGATCTCGCTCCTCATGATATATCGATCCTGCTCTACGTACTTGGCAAAAAGCCGAATCAAATCAAAGTACAGGCGCATGCTCACCTTCTACCACACATCCACGATATCGCACATCTTGACCTCGGTTTTGCCAACGGTATGACGGCTCATATACACGTCAGTTGGCTTCACCCTTGTAAAATTCGTCGAGTTACGGTAATTGGGGATGAGCGGATGGCGGTCTATGACGATACCAATCCAGCAGAAATGCTCAAAATCTACAATAAAGGAGCAGATGTGAATGCGGACCCCGTTGTTTCTTATCGCTATGGCGCGATCAGTATTCCCCATATTGATTGGATTGAGCCGCTACACCTGGAATGCCAAGATTTCGTCAATGCCATTCTGACAGGCGTACAGCCTCGCGCCCATGGAGGCGTTGGTGTTGAGGTTGTGAGAATTCTTACTGCCGTACATGAGGCGCTGGAGTTACAAGAGAAGCAGGCAACCAGTGCCCTAAGAAATTAGAAAAGAGGCTCTTTTCTTAGAGGATTTTTATATAGCAGATTATCTTTATAAAGATAATCTGCACCCCAATACTAGCATGTCAGACTTCTATTCCATTGGCCAATGGAATAGAAGTCTGACATCCACTCAAAACCCTATTTGTGGGCAGCAGGTCCGCAAGATACACAAGAAGCGAGGGACCCACTCTTGCATCCCCCAGATGCGCGGCCCTCACGCTCCCAGCAAAGGGCTTTTGCCATCTACACTCCCAGTTCAGAATAGGAGTACAATAGGTGTTGGAGTAAGTGAATGCGTTGGTGCTATTTTGATGGGTTTATTAAGAAGTTGGTGAGGGCGTCGGTGTGCTATTGGCACCTGGGTTATAGGCATCATGACGCTTTAAATCATCAAAATAAAGAATGTTAGATCCTGACTTCGCGCCTGGCCTATAGATGTCCTGTTGCATATACACCCCTCCACTAGTATCGAGTGTACGCACATGAGTCAAGGGAAAAACGTTTACTCCATTCATCCATACTTGTACAAAACCCACTTTTGGATTTGAGGACCATTTCACATAAACAGTAAAGTCAGTCCACCGGTTATACACTACCGGGCCCAAATTCCAATCATGACTTGGACCCAATGATGCGCATCCACGTTTGTTATCGAAGAGACGGGAGTCTAACGTATACCATAGTCCATTCTTCAAAGGCGTAATATCTATTTGTAAGGGCGGCGAGCATTGATATAATAAGTCCATCCATTGTGTTACCAAATTCCAGCTCCCCCATCCTGTCTGTTTGTTAGGGGTTGAAGGAGCATACATAGACCAGGAATAATACCATTCTTGTCCTGCATATCCACCAGTTTGTGCCTGAGTTGCTTCGGTTTCAGCACGCACATGAGCGCCATTCCCACCTGTAAGAGTAAACTTTGCTGCATATTTGCCTTGTCGTACAGGATTTGTAACGACTTTTATCGAGCTATTGCCCCAGGATCCTCCAGTGTTAATTGCATTCCACTGGCTCAAATTTCCTGTCTCATAATCTACTTTCCAATATACATGGCCATAAACCGGGTCACCATTTCCAGCAGCATGCGTGTTAATCGATCGATTTCCTGTTGCTATATTGGCAAAGTTAACAATCGAGACTAGCAATAGAAACATTAACGCTCCAACCCTAAATAGTTGCCGATAATTCTTCTTCATATGACGCCCCATTATGTTAACTTATTATTCAAACTAAAAATTCCTTGTAAAGTATAAGAGACATTTAGAGCGAGAGGCAGGGAGAGTAGGTTAAGATCTGGTTGAGATCTGGTTGAGATTCTAAGAAAATTCTTTCTTTTTCCCTCTCTTGCGTGGCCCCAGCTCTTGGAGGGGTATCTGTGCAAGAGTCTGATCTCTGATGCGAGGCAAGAGGCAACCGACTGAACGCGCTACGTTTGTTGTGTTTGAAGAGAAATATCAACCATCTTGATCTTTTCGCAATCAAATCTTAACCAGATCAGCACCACTCTCTGGATCTGTTTCTGCTATGCTTGAAAGGAATGAGCCTGGGAAGGTGCCTTGAGGTTTAGCGTATGTATTAATGAGAAAGAGCTATTACGCGCGATTCAGCAGTTCCAGAGACTAAGACAACATCGGCAGTTGCAACTTTTGACCCATCAACAGCAACCACTACGAGGACGGCTGCGGAGAAAGGCCCTTCTGGTCGTCGTAAGCACTGGGGAGGCAGGACATTCCGTTTCAGCCCCTCGAGTTTTCGTCTGGGTTCCAACATCTTACTACGTCGCTTCAGCATCACGGAGGGGGCCTTCTTATTCTCGATGGCCTATATTGCTTCGAAGATGTTGGGTGTGCTACGACAGGTGATATTTAACGCCCTCTTCGGCACCGGTTCAGAAGCAACTGCGTACTACGCGGCATTTCGCCTGCCGGATACCTTATTCAATCTGATCGCCGGTGGTGCGCTTATCCACGCGTTTATTCCCATCTTCTTGAGCTATGATACACAGCGCGGTGAAAGGGAGGCTTGGCGTCTTGCAAGCCTGGTTTTCAATGTGCTGTTGGTGAGCTTGACTGCCCTGGTCCTGTTTGCCGAAATATTGGCACCCGCTTTCGTCAATAAACTACTCGTACCCGGGTTACCACCTTCGGAAAGAGCTCTGACTACAACGCTGACGCGTATCATGCTTTTGCATCCACTGATCCTGGGTCTTGGTACTGTTGCTACTGCCATTCTGAATAGCAGACGTCAATTCTTGCGGCCTGCACTGTCGATTGCAATCTACGATGTGGGGCTGATCGGAGGTCTGCTGTTCTCGTTTGCCATACCGGGTGTGGGTATTTACGGACCAACTTTTGGCCTGCTGGCATCTGCAATGTGCCAGGTAGGAATCCTGATCCCTGCTTTAGTGAGACAGGGGATTCAGTATACATTTATATGGAATCTGAAGCACCCTGGATTGTACGAGGTAATGGGCCTGCTTGTCCCCAATCTTTTCGCTGTAGGTATTGCGTCGGTAGGCGTCATTATCGATACCGCATTTGCATCTTATCTTCCCGATAAGTCCAGCATTCCCGCAATCGCCAATGCCTTGATGCTCTTTGGACTACCCTCGGTGCTCCTGACACAGGCGGTCAGTCAATCACTGCTCCCGCAAATAACGATGCAGGCAACGCATGGTCGTTACCTGCGTATGAGTCAGACGATCCTGAAGATCGTTGGAGGAGTCGTTCTGCTCTGCATACCCGCTGCGCTAGCCTTGTACTTCTTGGGAAAACCAGCTATTCATCTCCTCTTCCAACACGGGGCATTCAATGCACATTCATCTGCTCTCACCTCAATGGCACTGTTCGGTTACGCCATTGGTTTACCAGGACTCACCGCAGGTATGCTGCTCGTGACATGCTTCTACGCCATGAAAGATGCCCGAACGCCGCTTTTCACGAACATAGTAACTGTAGTAGCGCGTATTGCTTTACTTCTATTTCTCTTTAAACTGCTCACTAGCAAATACGCCATTTTAGCAATTCCCCTGGCTGCATCGATTGTTGGTACTGTCGAAGCTGCATGCTTAAGTTTGATCCTTTTTGTGCGATTACGTAAGAATTGACGTTTAAACTAAATTAACCTCAGCAATCCCCTCACAAGGATTGCTGAGGGGGAGTAATGTATCCACAAGAACCAAACTCAGGAGCATTACTTTCATGAACCTTAACACACTGAAAGAATTTCGTCACGAGATGTACAACTGCTTTGGCAACGCGAAAGACGCCCTGTTCAATCTGGTGGATGCGCTCTCCAGTGAAGCAGGAGCGAGCAGCTTCCCCGAATTGTCGTTCTCGCCGTTTTTTGAGCGGACCTGGGCCAGCTTGTACGAAGCTCTGGAAGACGGCCAGATCGATGCCGAGCGACTGCGCCAGGTCTTTGTGGACTTCGCGCCACTGCCTGCGGCAGGTGAGATCGTTTTTCTGGGGGTGGACACCAGCAACCTGTACCGCCCGGAGGCCGAGACCGCCGAGGATCGCACGTTGGTTCCCATTGCCAATTTGCCCAAGAACACGCACGAGGCCCTCCCTGGGTGGGTCATGAGTCACGTGGTCCTCTTGCCCAAACAAGCCGGTCAAGGCACCTTCGTGCTGGACACGGCGCGGGTGCGTTCGACGGAACTGGCCACTGAGGTTGCCGCCCGCCAACTGCGTGCAGTCGTGGCATTGTTGGTGGCTCGTGGGTTGCATCCCATCATTGTCGGCGACCGCTGGTACGCCTGCACGCCGTTCCTGGCTCGCTTGGCCGACGTCGAGGCGTGTAGCCTGTTGCGGGTCAAAAGTAATCGCGTCTTCTACCGTCCAGCCCCGGCGCGTCTTCCCGGCCAGTTGGGAGCCAGTCGCAAGGATGGGGACCGCTTTCAATGCAAAGACGAGAGCAGCCACGGCGAACCGGATGAGACCTGGGAAGGTCTCGACGCCAAAGGGGCGCGGATCGAGGTGCGGTGTTGGAACCACTTGCACCTGCGCACGGCACGCTGGGTGGAGGTTTCGGTGATCCAGATCATCCGTCATGGGGCCAGTGGCAAGGCTCGTGACCCCAAGATCAGTTGGTTTGTCTGGAAAGGCGATCGCTCTGCTCCTCTGGCCGAGATCAGCCCGACGTATCGGTTGCGCTACTCGCATGAGCATGGCTATCGCTTTGACAAACAGGAGTTGCTCTGGGATGTGCCACGGCTGAGTACCCCGCAACGGACTGAACGCTGGACGCAAATAGTCGCTTGCGCTCACAATCTGCTGGTGCTGGCTCATCCTCTGGTGGAGGGTTGCTATCGACCGTGGGAGACACGCTACTCGGTTCGGACGTTGGCGCAGGTGCGACGGGCTATGCCCACCCTTTTGTACCAGTTGGGGACGCCTGCTCGACCGCCACAACTGCGTGGAAAAGCGCCGGGACGGGCCAAAGGCTTTCATCCCAAGCCCAGGACACCTCATCCGGCGATTCGTAAAACGAGCAAAAAGCAGAAAACGAGCAAAAAGAGAGCCTCTGCCTGAGGTGGTTCGACGGATCTTTTTCATTTCTCCTCGTCTTTCTTGGTTCTGAGCCATCGATCATATGGCTCAGCTAGGTTCGTGTTAGTTTAAACGTCAATTTCTTGGTAATGGCGTGCATACTCTTCATAGGTTATGAGGAAGGCCATCAGACCGGCAAAAAGCCCAACAAGCATACCTATAAAGAGAAAAGTAGTCATCATACCTTGTAGTCCTTTTCACAACAACTGCCGTTCCTCCAGCCCTCTACGTTCTGTCGTCACAACCTCTTTGAAGTATCATCATCTCTGTAGAGTATGTGCTTCCAGTAAAGCCAGGAGAGAGATGAATGTCAATTCACTTTGAGTGTGTTGTGCCAGCGAGATCGCACTGCTCTCTCATCATTCTATACTCTCAACGGGCACGACTTAACGCGGGACAGATAAGACGTTGGTGCCGACACGCGTCGACGCGATCGTCACGTACAGCCATCTGCTCTCGATCGATGCAGAGTTCGGAACGAGCATGCTCGGCGAGCTTCACCGCCTTCTCCACTGTGCCGACCCTCATGCGTCGGTTCCTGTATACTGTGCGACTGCACGGCGCCACGCAGCCTGCTCGTCGCCTTTGGGCTCCCAGCGGTGCGTCCAGTCGCGCTTCCGCCAGTACTCCTCCAGTTCCCAGTGCATGACTGCTACTCGTGTGTACTGGGTACGCAGCAGGAGCCTCACGTGGCTGGGTTCCGTGCAACGCCTGATCGCCAAGGGGAGGTGACGGAAGCAGACACCGGGGGCGTCTTCGTAGCGGCGTGCGATGCCCGCGTCACCCAGGGCGCAATCCAGCAAGTCAGCCAGACGATCCGCGTGTTCGCGTTGGAACCAACATGCCGGACACAGGCGCGTCTGCACCATCGGCTCGCGCAGCTCAGCCAGACGTTTCGTCATCGACCGCCTGCCCTCCGCTACGCCTTCCCACAGCGCGTGCCAGCCAGTTACACGCGGCGTCCGCTGCCGCGCGTTGATCATGCCCTGCCAGCATCTGGCTGCAAAGGACGTCGACGGTGGCCGATCTAAGCCGGAGACCAGGGCCTGCACCATGCCCGTCCAGTACGCACAGACGCTCCTGAGCAGGCCCCTGATGGCCTTGTCGTCCCCGATCCAGATAAAGCGCCAGAGATGGTTCCGGCACAGCCAACGGGCGTCGTCGACGGTCTGGGATGGCGTCCTTTCCGACAGCTCCTCTGAGAGCCAGCGCAGGTACGTTGCCGCCGCGGCCTCCTCCTCTCGACAGAGCGGACAACCAGATGCGTTAAGCAGCGTCTCCAGGCGGGCAACCGCAGGTGACCAGGAAGACGGTTCCGTGGGCAAGTGGTCACTTCCCGCCGCTTCCCGTGCATCTCGCGCCCTCATCGCGTCCGCGGCTGGCGTGTCTGCTGGGCTTGCCATGGACGGCCGTGACGGCGGCGCGAGGAACGCCTCGTCGGAGTGGGCTCCGATCAGAAGCCTGACGAGCTCGCTCGGTGGGGCACCGCTGTCGTACTCCACCCATGCTGCCGCCAGCGAGGCGAACTGGGCGTGCGCGAGCAGCTGCGCAGCCTCCCAATCAAGAGAGGGGAGCAGGTGTAGGAAGTGTGGCAGGCACAAGGCCGAGGGGCGCACGATGGCTGCACGCACCTGGCTGTCGGTGAGCCCCAGCGGCAGACCGCGGGCGATCCAATCGGCTGCCGTCTCCTGGTGCTTGCACGCTAAACACGCAGCCTGCGGGCGTATCCGGTCGGCCAGCATCCCTGGCAGCACTGACGCTTCACGCGCTACCGACCTCAGCAGGTGGGCAGCGGGGGCGAGCAGCTCCCGGTACACCGTCGACACGAGATGGGGCGACGCGATGGCAACGAACTGGCGGGTGTGTTCCGGACAGAAACCGCGTGCCTCCTGCATGCGTTGGATGATCGACGGCTCGTTGTTTTGCTCGATGAGATACCAGGCGAAGAACCGGTCAACCGCGGCGTGTGCGGCGCGGCAGACGACACAGCCGGGTTCGCGCGCCAAATGCAGGAGCTCGCTGCGTTGGATGTTGTCGGGAATGGATCGACCCATGATCTGTACGTCTCGCCTCCCTGTTTCTCTTGGGCACCCGGACGTCTCGGCGCAACTTCGTGCTTTTGCGGCTTCGAAGAGACGCCCACGATCCGGCCTAGCTCCGCTTGCTACTCTTGCGTAGGGAGCGGGCGAAGGCCCGGCAGTACGCGATCTGCGCATCGCCCCGACACACGGCAAGTGCCTCTTTGTAGCGGCGAAGGCAGAGGAGTGCCTCGACCTTGAACGTCCAGGCGGGCATCGCCCGCGGGTTGAACGCAAGCGCCCGCTCGCTGGAAGCTCGCGACTCTTCGTGGCACGCAAGCTTCCAGCAGGTGTGGACCGCAGTACAGGTCACTCCCCATATCGCCACTACACTGTTCCTTGATCGACCATCATGGCGCCACCGCGTGCTGCACGCTCGCCCACCAGTTAGACCAGCGCACGCCGCCACGCATCCGCTTCCTCTCGATGCAAGAGTCCACGGCGGAGCGCGTCGCGCTTGAGCGTGTAGCTGCGCAGATCGTCGGCAAGGTCCTCGAGCCGTCGCACTTGCTCGCGCAGCAAGAACTCGGCGACCGCTCTGCGCTCGATGGTCCCGTCGACGCTGTCCTCCACGTGGGCGAGTGTCGCCTGGAGATGGGGGAGACAGAGCCCTGCGGAGGATGCGTAGTCTTCCCGGCCCTCCGCCGTGACCAGACGTGTGAGGAGTTGCTCGACCTGCTCGGTGGCTGTCTCACGCACGAGGCGGCACACGGCACACGTTGCGGTGCCCGCGAGGAGCGCCGCCAGAGGTGCCGCCGCGTGCTCGAGCGTGCGCTCAATCAGACGAGACAGCTCGACTGCCAGCGT
>WNFX01011233.1_pt1 | contig 17782 bp, 21 predicted proteins | sample 5400111 | NCBI WGS metagenome assembly WNFX01 (sample SAMN13153363, study PRJNA577476) | soil metagenome | isolation source: 40 cm soil or saprolite under grassland replicate 1 | place: USA:California | collected 2016-06-15 | reverse complement strand
GATCGTTACGCCCGGTGTAAGGCCAAAAGAAAATTTCGCGGCGTCCGACCAGGATGATCAATCCCGCAAGGCGACACCCGCCGAGGCCATTCGCGCGGGCGCGGATTTTCTGGTGGTTGGCAGACCCATCCTAGCGGCAGCTGACCCACGCGCCGCCGCGCAGGCCATTGTCGACGAAATCGCCGCGGCCGAGTAGGCTTCGCAATTTGACCCCTGATTCGTTCCTCCATTAGCATCCAAAGCGAACCAAGTTTTTGCGCGCTTCCGAAGATGTCTACCGCCACGAAAAGCGTGATTGTCGGCACGGCCGGGCACATCGACCACGGCAAGTCCACATTGGTCGAAGCGTTGACCGGCACCAACCCGGACCGGCTGGCCGAGGAAAAGCGGCGCGGCATCACGATCGACCTGGGATTTGCCTTCCTGGAAGAAAATGGCGTGCGATTCGGTTTCGTCGATGTGCCCGGACACGAGCGCTTTGTCAGCAACATGCTGGCGGGAGCGGCGGGCGTTGACATACTGTTGCTGGTGATTGCCGCGGATGAATCCATCAAGCCGCAGACGCGGGAACACTTCGACATCTGCCGGTTGCTGGGAGTGCAGCGCGGCGTGGTCACGCTGACGAAAAGCGATCTGGTGGACACGGAAACGCTCGAGTTGGTGCGGCTCGAAGTAGAGGAGTTTTTGCGCGGATCGTTCCTCGAACAGGCGCCGATTGTGCCGGTGAGCGCAAAAACTGGAGCCGGCCTGGGCGAGCTGAAGAAAGCATTGATCGACGCCGCAATGACCGCGCCGGTGAAAGATGCGGCGCGATACTTCCGGCTGCCGATTGATCGAGCGTTCGCCATGAAAGGATTTGGCTCGGTGGTGACGGGCACGCTGATTTCCGGAAGCGTTGCCGCGGGCGACGAAGTGGAACTGTTTCCAAGCGGCCAACGGCTGCGCGTGCGCGGCGTACAGTCCGGCGGAAAGTCCGTGGAGCGCGCCACACCGGGACAGCGAACCGCCGTGAACCTGGCGGGAATCGAGCACACCGCGCTGACGCGCGGCATGGTGCTGGCCACGCCGGGAAAATTCCGCAAGACGCGGCGGATCGACGTTCGGCTGGAATTGCTGGCGTCGGCCAGAAAGATGAAGCAGAGGACGAGGGCGCACTTTCACGCCGGAACGGCGGAAACCATCGCCGAAATATTTTTCCACGGCGAAAAAGAATTGCCGCCGGGCGGAAGAGCTTTCGCAAATCTGAAACTCCAGGACGAAATATTGGTGTTGCCGGGCGACCGATTCATCGTGCGGCAGTTTTCGCCGGTGGTGACGATTGGCGGCGGCGCGGTACTGGATCCATTGGCGCGGCGGCCGATGCTCAGAGATACGGGACGCGTCGCTTTTCTCGAATCGCTCGAGAAAGGAAACCACGAGGAAATCCTTGCGGCGATGACGGAGCGCGCCTTGCTCGGACTCGGGATCGAAGAAATCGTGGCGCGAACAGGCTGGGCCGAAAAAGAAATCCACGAAGCCTCGGAAAAACTGTCGGGAGCGGGACTCGTCAAAAGCGTATCGGCAGAACCGCTGGTTTTGGTCTCCGGAGAATTGTTTGAAGAAACGCGCAAGAGAATTGTGGAAAAGGTCGAGAAATTTCAAAAGGAAAATCCTTTGCTTCCGGGAATTGCGCGCGAAGATTTGCGAGCGAGTCTCGGAAAACGCGTGCGCGCCGAAACCTTTCGCGCCGCGCTGGAAGAATTAGTGTCGCAAAAAAAACTCGACGCGTACGGCGAATTGGTAAAGAAAGCGGGCTCGGAGATCGCGCTCCAGCCCGAAGAAGCCAGGGCCAAAGAACAAATCGAGGCGGCGTTCGCCTCCGCGAGCCTGACTGTTCCGTCAGTGAAAGAGGTGCTGGCAAGACTTCCGGTCGAAGCGAGGAGAGCGGAAAAGCTGTTGCAGATTTTGCTGCGCGAAAAAAGCCTCGTGCGCGTTTCGCCGGAACTGATTTTTCACCGCCAAGCGCTGGCGCAGTTGAAGGAGCAACTTGGTGCTTACAAAAATGCAAAAGGCGACCGCATCTCGGTCCCCACATTCAAGGAGCTGACGGGGATCACGCGCAAGTACGCCATCCCGCTGCTCGAATACCTGGACCGGGAGCGGGTGACGCGCCGCGCGTGATCGTTCTGGCCGTGGTGCTGATTTTCTTTGGCGGCCGGCGCATCCCGGAAGTCATGAAGGGATTGGGGGAAGGCATTCGCAGCTTCAAGGAAGGCATGTCCGGTAATTCGCACACGCCTGCGCCGCCGGCACAGACGCCGGCCCCGACTCCCACCGAGAAGCCTTCCGAAGAAAAGAAATAGCGCTGACGCTCGCAGGAATTCTCACGCGATTTGAGATGGGGCGGCCATTGTGGCCGCCCTTTTTGTTTTTCTTTGGAGTATAGAATCACTACGAAATCGATCCGGCTGTGGTTTGTCTCGTCAAACGGGAGTGGGGTCTGAGTGGCGGGAGGTCGGGGGGAACGGCGGTAAGTGGAGGGAATTGTTGTTGTTGCGAGGTTTTTGCGTGCGGCTGGCGCGATCGGGCGGTGAGCGCGCCAAACGGGAGTAAAGGTCGGAAGACGGTCGAATCTAAAGGATTTAGAGCAAGGTCGGAAGATGGAAAGGTCGGAAGGTCGGAAGATGGCCCGGCCAGCCGTTCGCGGCCCATCGCTCTCCGGCAAATCCCCGGCTCGCCAGGCGCGATGTTTGCGCTATTTTTTCGCACCATCCAGAAAGCGAGTAAGCGACTCGCACTCGATCTTCCACCAGCCGCGCGCCGAGGTGCGCCCGATCGCGCCTTCCTCGATCTTGTGCAATATTGTGTCCACCGAGCAGCCCGCGATCCGCGCCGCCACGCTGACACTCACCGTCTCGCGCTCACGCAGGAGGAGGGGCTGGCGCGCCGCGCTCAGCTTCATGTCCACCTCCTGGCGGTGTTTGCGTTATTTTCGCCAAGGTACTTCCATCATCTGGGCGGCCCCCGCGAGATCAATCCGAGCGCGCATCCGCCTCGGCTTTCACGGGCAGCGGTCTGCCCGAATAGCACCTTTGGCAGAGATTGGCGCGGAACGCGGGAACCTCTCGACCGCGCCGCTCCCAGTGAGCTTCACACGCCCCTGGCGGGCATGGCAACGCGCGCTGTTCTTCGCCCGCAGCCAGCAGCCTATCCTCGTCTCCATAGTTCGGATTCGCTTCATGCCAACGGACGAGAAAAATCTCGTCGATCTTCCAACTCCCATGCCGGTTGCATCGTGCGCGAAGCGCGCCCGTCTTGCACAGCCGGATCACCTCATCCGATTCGATCCGCAAGAGATGAGCCGCGAAGCCGATGTGCACTTCCTGAGGTGACGCTTTCGGGATCGGGGGAGAGGAGTTCATGGGCGAGCCTCCCGGCGGCGGCTGGCGAGCTTCCAGACAGATAGAGCGACAAAGGGGTGAGTCAGTTCCGGCAGACTGCGCAGCGAGCGGCGCATTTTAGAACCGGGTCAGGATATCAGATTGGATGCAGGAAAAAAAAGGGCGGCAGGCGCAAGGCGTCGTCAAACCCTCAAGAGCTTGGAAAGTTCACGCGGCGTGGCAAGGAACTCTTTTTCGTTCCTGCCGCTGGCGTCAATGTACGCCAGCACGTCCTTTCTTGCGATGATGGCTCTGTAGACCGCCGGATTCGGTAGACCGAATCTCTGCGCTCGAACGGCAGCGAAGTCTTTTGCAATGCTTTCGTCGCCGGTCCATGAGTAGCCACGCACGCATCGCCGCGCTCCGGTTCCGGCGACGCCACGGTATACGGTAAAGGAATCGCCGGGCGGCAGAGGATCGCCCGCTTTCAGAAGTGCGGCCCGGTCGAGATGCGCGAAAACCGCACGGGTAAAGGGCCGCGTCCAATTCATGGTTCCCCACTTCTGAGTAGACCATGCCTCTATGAAAGCCTCTTCGAGCAGGCCCGCCTTTTTGAGCACGCGCCAGTTGTCCAGCACGATGTCCAGCACTTCGTCTGTACTCGCCCACGAATATGAGCGCAACACTTCTTCAAGCGCCGTCCGGGGTTGGCAATGCTTCATTTCGTAGGCTCTATCTAAAAACGTCATTGCTCACCTTCGCGCGTCTGAGCGCAGCGATGGCGGAGACGATCCTCTGAAATCGAAGCCGCAGGATTTGCATTTCAGCGCCTCGTTCTTTACAAACTCCGCGCAGGCCGGGCATTTTTTAAGTCCCTTTTTGGAAGAAGGTACAACGACCAACACCACGATGATGAGGAGGATGCCCAAAAGAACGATTACGATCTCTTCCACAAAAACCTCCTTCGGCGAGACGCGCCGTCAGTCTACTCGCTTCGACTATGAACTACGCAAATTCCGCAAGGCCCGACTCATGCCATCTTCCCGGCGCGCTGCGCGCGGCACCTCACTCACCGGACCATGAACTCGACGACCCACAGTCGCGTCCTGCTAATGGCTGCCTTCTTGTCCTTCTTCGTGACGATGAGTGAACGATTCGCATTTTTTTTTTATTTTTGCTGCCCTCTTTGTCGCTGGTGTGCCTTTGCCGCCGAAATCTACGACTGATTCATCCGGCGCGCTTCAGCGTCGCCGCATCGTCGCCGCCTGGATCGGAGGCTGAACCGTTCTTCGCATGTTTGCCTCGCCGGAGCATCCGGCGCATCGCCCACACAACGCGGTTGGCTTCGGCGAGCGTGCGGATCGCGCCGCTGCGAACCGGGCTGCGCTTCGAATGAAGAAATGCGTCGAGGCGCTCGCGGGTCCAACCAAGTTCCCCGCGTAGCCGGTCCAGCAGCTCCAAAGTCGGCGCGTCCACCAGCCGAATTTCATTCGAGGACTCGCTGCTCCGCCGCCCCGAAGTCCCATACGCAAGCGCCAGGTCGCGGCCTGGCCGCTGGCGGGACCGCTTGGGCGGATTGATTTCCTGGCCGAGCGCCAGCTTCATTCGCTCAATCAACTGCCCGGCTTCGTCTGGCTGAAGTTCGCTGAACGAGGAGAGCTCGCGTCCGACGATTCCCGAAGCCCACGCCAGCCGCGCGCTGCGCGCGGCATCGTTGCTGCCAGCGCCGCCAGTTGAGGCGTCTAGGAAGCGCGGCGCGTAGAGATGAAAGAGCGAATGCAGCGCCTGAAGCTGCCCCTTCGATAATTTTGGCGAGATGGTCATGCGACCTCCTCGGCCAGCACTCTTCCGATGCCAGCCTGCTTCTTCCGCTCGGCGATGTAGTGAGCGAGCATGCGGGACGAGTAATATGTGGGCATTTCGGCGAGGGGCTTCCCTCCCGCGTCCATCGCGTAAGGGTCAGTCACGCGGCAAGATTCGAGAAGCATCTTCTCCTGCTCCGCGCTGAACTTGGCCTTCTTTCCGTTGCCCCAGGCGGTGCCGGCGAGCTCCAGGACCTCCTCGCGAGTCATCCCCGCGAGCTGAACGCGGATCGTCAACCGTTGCAACCACTGTTCCAGCCGAGGCCGCCGCGACGGATGCATGAAATCACGGAAGAGCGTGTGGGAACCGGCCAAGATGATTCCGCATCCGGGACGATCCCGGCGGCGCGTGCGATCGTGCAAACCGCGAATGATCTCCAAAGTTTCGATAGGCAAGTGTTGCGCCTCGTCGAAAATGAGCGCGGGCGGATAGGGCCTCCGGCCGAATGCTTCGATGAGCCTCCCGAGATAGTGTTCACGGGTCCACGCGCGACCGATCCAGACTTCAGCTTCGCTCGCGATTCTTTCGAGCAACGGGAACGGCGCGATGTTTGCATCGCAATAGATGTAGTGAGCGTCATTCTTACCGGACTGATACCGCTGCGCCACGAGCGTTTCGAGCACGAACGATTTTTCGCTGGCAGGCGGCCCGTAAACCAAGGAATTGGTTCCCTCCCCGATCGCGGCGGTGAAGGACTTGCAGAGACGGCCGTAGCCCCTGCTTTTCAGCAAAGGCTCGGCGTAGCCGCGCTCCTTCAGCTTGGGGAAATTGCTGTTGCAGAAGTCCGTCACGAGCTCATCCATGTAGGAGACTTCCTCGGCTTTCGCCCGCGCCAGGCGTTCCCCGCGCAGATAGAACATCCAGAGGATCGAAGTCCGCATCGTCGATCGGGCGCCGCGCCCATATTCCTTGCGGAGCTGCTCCGCCAACTGCGTTGCGGACAGGCCCATGCGCGCGCAGAACTCTTTGGCGCGCTTCACGCAGTCCTCGTGCGATGGAGGACGGCCCGAACGAAGAGAACATTTCACGTCGGATGGCGCTGGCATCTAGCCCTCCTCCATCTTCACAGGACCAAAATCTTCATCGAGAAAGTCCGACGTGATTACCCGCGCGGATTTCACGGTCGAAGCGCCTGCAAGATTGAGCGGGCGTCCGGGCGGCAACGCGCGCATTCCATCCGTGCCGGTCGCGCGGAGAGCCTCCTCCCCGAGAAAACCGAACGCGCTCTTTGCCGCGTGATGCGGACTCTGAAGCTGTTTCAGATACTCGCGAGTCGCTTTCGCAGCGCGATGCTGACGCCGCACGTTGCCCCGAATCGAATCACTATCCGCGTCCCAAGCGAGCAACTTCTTGCACTGGAGAGCGCCCAGGCGTTCGCCCGTGTTCGGATCGAATGCCACGGCGTCGCCCACCTTATGGGAATCCGCAGCGACCAATACTTTCTGTCCTATGCAGGCAAAGAGTCGGCCGAGACTCTTCTCATCCGCGGGCTCGTATTCATGCTTGAACATCCGCACGCAGCCGCCGTTGAAAACCTTGCGAGACTCGCGATGGCGTAGAAACACGTCGAGCGCCGCGCGGTCGAGCTTCGCCAGTGCCTCTTGCCGCTCAGAATCGGGGTAGCCGCGCCGAAAAACTTCATCCGGCTTTCTTCGTCCCATGCCCTGGCCGGTATGGCGATGCTGCCGGTTATACCAAGTCTCGATCCAGTAGGCCGTTGCCTTAATCGCTTCGCTGGCACGCGGCAACGGAGACTCCGCACGTTTCCCGAGCAGAAATTGCTCGTGCTGTTTGAGCAGCTCCGTGCAATGGTCGGGGCGGTCCGCTGGAGACCGTCCGCAGTAGGAATCTACCTGCGAATCAAAGCGCGTTCGCTTCGTTCCAAACCAGCGTTCAACCGGCTTCGATTGCGGATGCTCGCCGATTGAAAAAACGATTCGCCCGCTCTCTCCCCACGCCGCCTGGATCAGGCGGCGGAATGCACCTTGAGCTTCCTGCGGCAGCTTTGGCTTCTCCTCACCGACCTTTTTGAAATCCTCGCCACGATCGATGAGGCCAAATTGTGGCGCGCGGCCCGTGCGTAGGATGCTCAACCGCAATGCCGAACAAATCTGGTCGGAACTCGGATGGGCAGAGAAGGCATAGCCCAGGATGAAGCGCGAGCGAACGTCCATCACGACCGTAATCCACATCCGCAGTTTCGCGCCGCGTGGCTCCCCTGGGAATGCCAGCCGGTCGAGCTCCTCGATGTAATCGTTGCGGACAAAGAAGTCGTCCTGGCCGTGGTCCAGCACCCACCATTGCATCACCTGGCACGTCGTGTAGTCCCGGAGAGCGTAAGGCGCGCACTGATCGTGGAAATCCTTCGCGCGGCCGCGTGACCACATACGCAGCGGAATTTTCTTGTAAAAGTCATTCACAGCACGGTAGGACAGCGTATCTGGAAGTCCAAGTTCCGCGCGCTCACGAAAGAGAGTCTCCCACGTCATCTGAACGCTGCGCTTTTCAATCAGCGCGAGCTCGGCCAGGCGCTTCCCTGCTGGAGGCATTCGCTCGAACTCGGCCGCTATCTTGGCCCCGTCGTAGAAATCGAGCGTGCGCGGAGCTTCGCCGAAAAGTTTGGACTTCCCTGCATTCGCGGTGGGGGCGTCCTGCAACGCAGCGATCCCCGGTGCAAACTTGAATGCCTTCGTCTGTTTGCCGTTCTTGTGCCAGCCGTGCCAATCCCAGAGTCTTCTCTTGAAGGCGCTCTCTGATCGTTCGTCGCCTTTCCGCGTTCCTTGCGCGAGTTCCGCATGGCTCGCGTTCCAGTCCACGAGGCACGCCTGGCCGCGCGCTGCGAGCTTGTAGTCGCGCGCGAGCACGGCAATGAAATCAGCTTTCACCCTGACGGCGATGCCGTGGATGCTCTGGCCTTCCCACTTGCGCCAGTTGTCTCCGATCGCGTGCTCAATCGCGCGGAACCTTGCGTCCGCCAGCGGACGCGCACGCTCCGGGATTTCGTGAAGTTCCGCGATCTCCTTTGGAAACGGCAGCGCGAGAGTCTGCCCGTCAATCGGCGCTGGCTGAAGGGCGACGGCGGTGACGGGTTCGAGCGCGAGCTGCTCCGGGCTTTCCCGCGTGGAATACTTTTCGATTGCGGCGCGCAGCGCCTCGGGCTTCACCGCGCCGGGAAAATCTTCGGCCAGGAGTGAGTAATTGAATTCGTAGCTAGTGCCGCCGTTGGCGGCGATGGACCGCTGATAGCGGTCGCGCGTTCCGTTCACGCCATCGAGCAGATGTTTGAGGCGGGAACGTACTGCGCGAGAACCGATCTTCCCTTCGCAGGAGGCGATTTCTTTCGCCGTCAGCCAGAGGTCTGCGCCCTTCGTCTCTGGGATGGGTTGGCTGCGTCCCACGCTCGCCGCGCTCATGGCTGCGGCCTCTTCGAGTCCCGTGGGTCCAGTTCACCGGCTCGCAGCTTGCGCAGCTCTTCCGCCTCGGCTGCGAAATCCGGTGCACTGCCACAGCCCGCGATCGCTCGCCGAACCTCTTCGGCCTCGGCTGCGAAATCCGGCGCGCTGCCCGCGAGCACTGTTCTGATTACTTCTCGCGCGATCTGAGGATTGGATTTACCCGCGTCCTTCTTCGCTCCGCCCCTACCGATGCGATTCAAGAAGTTGAGGTTCTTGTGCACGCCGTCGAGTTGGCACTTCAGAATCCATGCCGTTCCCCGGTCGTCGTCCTGCTCAAGAACCACGGAATGCTTTTTCAGGTAGTCGTCGATCAAACCCGCGAGCGCGCGGGCTCGTTTTTCGACCTGTTCCACAAACCCCGGCAGATCGGCTGGGCGAATCCATTCCTCTGCGATCTGAATCGGAAGGGTCAAGTCATTGAGAGTACGCGAGAGGTAGACCAACGCCGCAAGCCGCGTCTTATCCTGTTCGCGCGCGCGCCTCGCTTTCATGGCCGCACCTTTTTTGCGACGCGCGTGGGGATGGCCGATTTCAGGAACACGCGCAGGGTATCCAAACAAGGAAACGGCGAGGTGCCGCAACCGCGACAGAGGCGTCCCCACACTTGCCTGAGAGCTTCATGAATGGTGACGACGTTCCAGCCCTCAAGGTAGCGGGTGACGACAAAAGCGATGACGAGCGGGCGCTTCGAAAAAAATCGAGAAAGGCCACGGTCCTTGCGGGGACGATCCGCGAGCGCCGCGTAGCCGCCGCGGTCGAAAAGTTCGAGCCAACGGAAAATCTGTCGCTCCGAAACATGGAACTGACGGGCGCGGTATCGAGCGAAATCGGTGAAAGTGAGAATCTCCGCGCCCGATGGCAGGAACACTTTCGGGTGCTCGCCTACCGCCTGACGTGACCGGAAGCGGAGCAGCGGAAGAATCACGCGGAAACGGCCGCCCGGCGTGCAAGGCCCGACGATGCGCAATCGCTTCGTTTGCCGCCCAAGCCGAATTGGTTCGCCCTGTTCCATCGCTATCCCGCTAGTTCGACCCGAGACATTCCGTTCACTGCGTCCTTTGGTCGGGCCGCAAGCTGAGTGCTTTTTCAACCACATCGACCGGAAAAAGCAGTTCCTCGCCGTCAGGAGCTTTCAGCACTATCCGGTTGACGTACCTGGCGGCCCGGAATCCCACGACAGTCAGCACCTGGCCCTCGAACGAAGTCTTTCTGGACCTAGGCCCAAGCACGTCGGTCGTTCGAAAAACGAACTTCTCCCCCAGCATCACAGAGCCGAGACTTGTCAGTTTCGTTTCCATTTTTTCATCCTCATCCCGCGAGCTCGATCCGAGACCGGGCCGGGCTTTCGACTGCCGCCAGCAGATTCAGCAAAATCTCTGGGTTGGTGCGCGCGATCAGTTCCAGCGCTTTTCGAATGCAGCCGGTCTCCACGTAGCGCCTGGAGTAAACCCGTGCCGGTATGCCCGCCAATTTCGCCTTCGGCATGCTTCGCTGGAGAATCTATGCCAGGGCTTGCTCGGCTCGAACTTCCGGCCGCATCCGCACGCGCAGGAAATTTCCTCGCGTGCCGCTTCGCGGACCACCGCCGTCTCTTGCGTGGCGGAGACATTCGGCTCGGGTTGGGTTAATCCGCGCATGACCCATTTCCGTTTCTCTTCTCATTGGCGGCAGCTCCGCTGCGGGGAACTTTGAGGACGCGGCGTCGCGCGCGCTCGTCCAGAATTACAGCCGCGCGCTCACCGAGCTCTAGTAGCTCGCGGAGCTGCGCGCCGAGTACGAGACGCTTCAACGCGTCGCAGCCAGTGGCCTCGCAAAAAGCCTCAACGTAGACCACGGGGAACAGTGCGCGGGAACTGCCTGGCGCGAGCCAGGCATTTAGCATGTGTATGGAGATCGTCCGGCCGGTGATTTTTTCCATGCGGGCGTGGACTTCTTTGCGGCCCAAGTGTCGAACTGAGGAATCGAGCGCCTCGCGGATGTTCGCGTCGTGCTGAATGAAGGCATCAAGAGCAGCTCGGTCCTCGCCGCGCTCAAGGATCGGGCCGGAAATTGTCTTGCGGTCCGAATCGGTCGTGGTACGCTGAGTCTGCATTTTGGCTAAGGCGTTTTACAGCTAAACGTATTTAGCCATAAATCCATTTAGTATGTCAACTATAAAAACTTCCGCGCAACTCGGAAGGAACATCGCCAAGCTGAGAGCAACTCTCGGTCTTAATAAGGAGGCGTTTGCCAGAGAGCTTGGCGCCTCCTCGGTTGCCGTCATGTACTGGGAGAAGGGCCGTTCTCCGTCTGCCGATACCTACATCAAATTGGCGAAGCTTGCGGAGGAAAAACTGCCTGCGCTTACCGCTTGGTTTTGGGAGCAAATAGGACTCGACAAATCTGCCCTGCGAGCGATCGTCCCTGTGATCGACAAATCCATAAAGCAGTATCTAGGGCAGATCGGGCGTGGCGAGACCGTTCCCGTTCCGCCCATGCAAAAAGTCCTCACAGGGAAAGAAGATGCGGGATCACTGCCTCCTTTGCCGTTCCCCGCCTCGCTCGTTCCGCGTCCGTTGACCACTGAGTACGCTCTCGTTTCAGACCCGGTGATGCGGCCGCTGTTCGAAGTTGGCGACGTTCTCTTCATCGATACATCCGAAACGGATTTGCGTAAGTTGGAGGGGAGATGTGTAGCCCTTTTTCGGCCCCCGGAGTACGGAGCCGAGCAGAGGGCGCGCAACGAGCAGACTCCGTCGGGCATCGCGGCTACGGAAGACGGCCTGTTTGACGTTCTGCACGTCGGCGTGTTCGCGGCCTGGTTGCGCGTCAGCCCGGTTCTCGCATACGGAGGAGCGAAACGCGACGAGCGGTTGGTGCAAATCGGCTTCGACGTGTTAAACCGAAATGGCAGCGCAGTGTCATTAGCAATCGCTGCTTTCGAAGGGTCTGACCGCGAGCTGGCGCGGAATAAAAGCTACATCGTGCTCGGCCGCGTCCTTGGGTGGGCTAAGCCGGATCGGAGAAAGTAGGCGACGTGGCACTCAAGGACATCAAGGCACGACTCAGGGATCGGATGCAGACTGTGGCAGGTGTCACGAAAGTCTATACATACTGCCGGAATCTGACCGCCGAAGTGGACGCGAGCCAACTGATGGCCGCCGACGGGAAATTTCACTTCTGGCAAATGTATCGCGAATCGTCCGATCTCACCGACCTTGTGGTCAACCAGGAGTTCACGGAGCAGGAAGATACGCTGGTGATCGAGGGCTTCTATGGCGTGAAGGACGCTGACGATTCCGATGAGACTTTCGATGGGATCATAGATGCAGTGCTCCAGGCCATCAATAACGATCGCCGCGCCGGACCCAATGGAACGAAACTGAATGGCACGGTGCAGACGGCCGGAGCTCCGGCCAGACGATCGTCCTCCCGCTATGTGATGGTCGGCCCGAACCAGGTGCTTTGCCACCATGCGGAGATTGTAATAAAGGTGACACCGCGCTACTTGCAGTGAGGCCGAGCGAAACGCGAGGAGGGGAGAGCAGGCTGATGAGCGAGAACGAATTGCTTGGCGTCGGAGAATCTCGAACCGGCACAGAGCGCGCGGGGCGCGGCGGCTCGAAGCCCGGATGGGATGAGGTATATACCAAGGCGTTGATTGAAAGCTCGACCATTTACCCGAACGATGACCTTGCTGCGCATCGGGCGGCGACGGCGACGGCCGACCGCGTGATGCGAATGAGCGCCGGTCGCACTTCCTCCCGAAGCTCGCAGGAAATTCTCGTGGACTCAGCGTTTATTGAAATCTTCGGCGGGATCAGCGGCGGCGCAGGCTCGCGGTTCATCATGGTCGAAACTTTTCCCGATCGGATCATTGCGCGTGGCCTAGATGGGAAGTTCTATAGGATCACCTACTCCGTGGGAATCGATGGCGTGACATTCGGCGCTCCACAAGCGATCGATGATCTCGCGGATGAGCAGCAACGCGTGGCGATGGGGAGCGTCGAGCTCGCGGAAATGCAACTGGCCGTAGCCCGACGAATCCTGCGCGCGCAGGAGCTCCTGCGAGAGGCGGTGGACGCCAGGCGTCGCGACGAAGCCAGCGCCTTTACGGTGGTGTGCTCTGCGCTGCTCGAATGGGGAGAGCACCTGGCCGCTGCGGGGAATGCTGATGGCGTGATTCTGTGCGGCGTCCAGCAGTCAGAAGGCTCATCCAAATTTTTGGCGAGAGAAGCAGCGGCGACAGGCGACGGCTGGACTTGGCAGGTTCAGGTGATGCGTTCCGGCTGGGCGGCCGGGGTCCTCGATGGCGCGAACGGCACAGAGACAACTCCGCACTTTTTTCCGCGTGAAGTTGTGGCCAGCGTCGCGGAGGCCGTGAACGGCGCGCGGTTCCGGCGCAAACATCCCGCGACCGGCGACGGCAGCGATGCTCCGGAGCTGACTGCTGGATGGGTGTCGGGCGGCCACATGTCAGGCTCGGCCGCGATGGCCACGATCAATCTGCTGAAGAGCGCCGAGGATGTGCGTTCAATACTGCTCGCCGCGCAGGAAGCTGCAAAACTTAACCTTTTCAGCGTTTCCATCTTCGGATATTTTTCGTTCAAGAGATCGCAGATCGACGGAAAGCCCGCGCTCGTTGCCGATCGACTTCAAAAATTTGTCGGGCTCGATATGTGCGCCGAGCCGGGCGCGGGCGGCCGATTTCTTGCGAGCGCGGAGGCGAACTGAAATGTCGAACGTCGCCGAAATACGCCGGGGGTTCGCTGCCGCGGACCTGCTGGCGGCTGCCGTAACGCTCACCAGAGCCACAATCGCGGAAGAGTGTGCGGCGCAATGCCTTGAGAACGAAAGCGTGTTGCTTTGCATACGTGAATCGCTCTTCGATGGCTACTTGGTCCGAGGAGAACTGTGCGCGCGACGAGGGCTTCAGCCCTCCACGTCCGATGGCTGGCCTGTCCGCGTCATTGAATCCGGCTATGCCCTTGGACGTATCGGCGGAAAAAGAACGAAGCATTATTTCCCGAGCGAGATTCTGCCTTCCCTCGCGCGAGCGATCGAGGGCGCATGCTTCCGCAGGCGGCATCCGATGCCAGGCGACGCCAATTTCGAACTTGCTGCTGGGTGGATTTCCGGCGCTCGCATCGAGGGTTCGGCCATTTACGCGAACGTGGTCCTGTTCAAACGCGAGCATGCCCTTCGCGCGGCCCTCTCGATGGCTAGAGAAGATGGAAGGCTGGACCTGTTCTGTCTTTCGATTGAAGGTTCATTCCGATTTCAGCAACGCATACGCGACGGAATGCCGAGCACGCCCATCGCTACATCTCTTGATAAACTCGATGGAGTGGACCTGGTTTGCGAGGGCGGCGCTGGCGGACGTTTCTTGGGTTGAAGGGAAGGAGCGAAAGATGAATGGGAAAAGCAAAACGGAAGGCTCCGCAGGCGCGCCAGATAAAGGCAATTCGAGAGAAAGCGGCACTAGCTCGTCGGCTATCGATTCGGCGACGGGAGAGTTTCAGGCAGGGGAGAGGCATGACAGATTTCTTCGGACTGCATCGGAAAGCGGCGCAGCGATCGTGCGGGTAGCCGCGAGTGACGGGCGCAGGCCATAACAGGCGCAGGTTCGAACACGCGGAGCTTGCGGAGTTTGCGGAATTCAGAAAGCGACGCAAATACCGCAAGGAATGTTTTCTAGTTGTCGGGGTTAAAGCAGCATCCCGGAACGGGCGCATCCTCACACGCGCAAACAAGCTGGCCGGGAAGAAAAAAACTCAGGGCCTCGGGACTTGACCCAGGATGGCCGCCGCAACTCCCGCGACGCCACTCGCCTGAGACACACTCAAAGAAAAGAGAGGTGTGTCTCATGGACCGTTTCCGAAAGCAACTTCTCGAACAGATCGAACGCTGGCAAGCCGGTATCGCAACGCTCGCGCCGATGCCGACCGGAGCAATGGACCGTCTGCGCGAAGAAGCTCTCGCGCAGATCGAAACGGCATCACCGCTCAAGGCATCGGTGCTCGCTCAGATCGAAGAAGTGCGGCGCAGCCAAGACGAAGCCCGCCGCTTGGGGTTCTCGTTTCCCGAATAAATTCAAATCGAGGAGGCAACGCAAATGAACGAGTCAGCAGCTTCAAACGCGGGCGTAGACGCTGGAGGTGAGGGGCAGGGAATCGCTGCCACTCAGGAGCACCAGCTTCTTCCGCTCGATTTGGCAGAGCGCGTCGTGGTGCTAAAGATGCGGGAGAGCGATTCGATTCGCCGCCATATTTTTCGCCGGATCGAACGCGCGGACGTGGACGCCTATTTTGCGGCCACAGTGGTCGCGACGCAGCGCAGTGGCCAGACAATCGAGAACGAAATCGACATCGGAAGCGCCGAGATAAAGCTCTATGAACGCGTCATCCTGCGTGTCAGCGGATACAAACTGGACGACGGGCGCGATTTGATGGAACTACCTAACTGGAAGGACCGCGTGCCCGGCGGACATCGGATTCGCGCCGCCGATTTGCTCACGAAGGTGACGAGGTCCGCGGGAGCAGGCGACCAGCTCCTCAACGCAGAATTTGACGTGATATCGCTTGACGCCTGCTGGACCGAGAAGGAAGGGAGCATGAGCTGGTACCGCGGCTTGCTCCATCGCTTCACGCCGCCAACGGCCGTCCATTGGAAGCGGTTCAATAATTTTAAGACGCGCTCTGTCGGCGTCGGGGGCTCACGCATGCAGAAAACCATCTACCCAAGGCTCGACGGCGTTCTCAGCGATCTATACGACGAGCTGGCCGTTTCAGTTGAGGGCTACAGTTTCCAAGGCGCTCCTTTCTCGGACAGGGCCGCCATCGTCTCGCATATGGATCGATTTCACAAAGTCGCGGCGATCGCCGCGCTGTTCGATAAATCTGGATTGGATGAGGAAGCCGAACAGGGATGAACGCGGTATCGATTGCGCATGATTACGGGGGCCTGAAGCGCGCCACTCTTGAGTTGCTGGAGGAGGCGCGGCTGGAGCCCCAGCGCCAGCGAAACGAACGCATTGCCGAGCACGCCGCGGAGAATGCCGAGCGTGTTCTCGCAGCGACGGCCGCGGAGAGGAGCTTGGCGGATGGTTACTACCAGCGCATCGGCTACTTGCTCGAACTGGAATCAGTGCTGCAACTCGGGGCCGGGCTTTCCATGCTCCTCTTAGACATGAGCGAGATGCACGGCCTCGCAGCAGTCGTGGCCGCGCGGAGACAATTCGATGTGCTGCATCCGCCATGCAGAAAGTGCGGAGTTCGCCTGGAATATGAGTGGGAAACGGAATGCCGCGGCTGCATGAACGCGGCCGCCGCTGACGCGCGGCGGACGGAGTAGAAGCCGGGAAGAAAAAAGATGGCATCGATCGCGCAAATCATAATCGAGGTGGACTCGAAGGGCGCGGTAACTTCGCTGAACAATGTCGAGGGTGCCGTAAAGGGAATCGAACCCTCCCTCCAGAAAGTCGGGCAGACCGGCAACGTCGTCATGACGAAGATGAGAGAGGACCATCACCGTGCGCTAGACTCCGTGCGGTTGCTGAACGAGGGCATTGGAATTGGAATCCCTCGCGCTTTGCAGAACGTGATCGCGAAATCGCCCGTGGCTGCTGCGGCTCTCGCGAGTGCTTTCAGCGGCGTGGCCATTGCTTCCTTTGCATCCGTCGCGTTGGCGGCCATGGGAGACATGATCGAGAAGATCGTCGAATTTCGCGATGCGGCAAAAAAGGCTTTCCGGGAAATCCAGAAACAGGCGCGGGAGCAGGAACTCTCCATGCTCGAAAGCGAGCAGGCGCAGAGTCGCGAGCTACGAGTCAAGACTGAGATCGCCACAGCCAATGAACTCCTAAAAATTCAGATTCAATATCACGCGCAGCGAGAGGCGCTGATCGAGCAGGAATTAAAGGCCGAGGAACTAGCCCGCCTCACCGGCGAAACCGACATCGTGAAGCTGGCCAATCGGAATCTGCTCCAGCTCGATAAAGCATACCAGGCCGAGAAGAAAATGCTGCTGCTGAAGGCCGCAGGTGATGTGCGCTCTGCGAAAGATGCCGAAGTCGCTGCTTCCAAGCTGGGCATGGACAAAATCCGCGCTGATGAACGCACGGCGCTGGACGACGTTCAGGCGAAAGAGAAGGAAGGGGCGATGCTTCATGTAGTCGCCGAAGCCAAACGCGCCCAAATACACGAAGAAACTAACCGGAAGATCAGGGACTTCGACAGAGCGCAGTTCGAGTTCATGAGGAACCTGGCGGCGCAGGAGGCAAATGCGCTTTTGCAGGCAACGGCGAGCGCAGCGAGCGGGCGTCAGCAAATTGAGCTCCAGTACGCGGCCAGGATTAAGGAGATCGAGACGAAGGAGCTGGCGCTGGAGGCGCAGCAAAGGAAAGAGGGAATCATCGAGGAAATCAGGTTGGACGGTGAACGCACCGCCGCCGAAATTGAGAGGAACAGCAAACTCCGCGATCTGGCGCAGCAGCGCGCGGATGAGGAAATCCAGATCAACACGGAAGCAGCGATCGCGATGCTTCCTCCGTGGCAGCGCGCGGACGCGCAGATCGTGGCCGACGCCGAAGCGCGCATTCGAAAAATCCGGGAGATGGAGGCGAAGGACCGCACCTTTGAAGAACAAGGCGAGCGGGAGGTTACAGCGATCATGCGGAAAGAGTGGGCGGAGCGCGTCCAGAGCATGGCGAACCAACTGGAAAGCCTCTATGACGAGATCACCACTGGGGGGATCAAACAGTTCTTCATCAAACGGTTCAAGCACATGATTTTCGAAATGGTCGCGGCCTGGATCATCGGCATGCAGCAGATGCGCTCCGCTTCGCAGCAGCAGATGGGTTCGGGCGGAGGAATTCTCGGCGCTATCTTCGGGGGAATTTTTGGCGGCGGCGGAGGAGGCTTTGGATTTCCAACTCCCGGCTCCGGGCCAGGCGGCACTCCTCCCTTCGTCGGCAATTTCGCTGGCGGCCAGTTCGTCAGCGGCGATACGGGTGGCGGATTAGGCGCGGGCCTGGGCTCAAGCTTGTTCGGCTCGCTCGGGCTTTCCGCTGGACAGGGGGGGGCCTGGCGTCAGCTTGCCAGCGGGCGCTGGTCCTGGCGGGCCGCT
>WNFX01004525.1_pt1 | contig 17791 bp, 13 predicted proteins | sample 5400111 | NCBI WGS metagenome assembly WNFX01 (sample SAMN13153363, study PRJNA577476) | soil metagenome | isolation source: 40 cm soil or saprolite under grassland replicate 1 | place: USA:California | collected 2016-06-15 | reverse complement strand
ACGGTCACGCCGGTTCGCGTACTCGCTCATGAGCGTGGCACTGAGGGGATAGTCTCCCCCGATGCCAAGTCCAAGAATAAAGCGGAAGATCAGCAACCAGAATACATTGGGAGACAGGGACGAAGCGATAGCTCCGGCTGCCAGCACAATCAGCGTAAAGCCGTAAATCGACCTACGGCCTACATAATCTGCCATGCGGCCGAATAAGATCGAGCCAAGTGCCGCTGCGATCAACGAGGTGCTGCCTATCAAGGATATTTCAAATTTGTTGAGGTTCCAGATAGGCGTCAGTATTGCCAGTACAACACCGATGATGAAGAGGTCATAGGCATCGGTGAAAAAGCCCATGCCGGATGTAAGCATCGCTTTCAAATGAAAACCTGAAAGCGAACTGTTGTCCAATGCAGCCAGCACATGATGATGGTGATGGTGGTGTGTTTCAGTTACTACTTCACTTCCCTGATAGTCAGCTACCTTTTTTTCTTCTAACATATTAAGTTCCTGTCTCCTTGCCCTAAAGATAGGTTTCAAGCATAAAACAATCTGTATTTAGAGCATATCGCGCTTATATTATGGGAGTGTTAAGTAGAGGTTAACAGGAGTTTATTTACAGGTTAATTTTTTGCTGGTATTAGATCTGTGACCGGATTGTGATTGCGCGTTTATTCTATTCTTCTTCCAGGGGCACAATTGGTTGTTCAGCGCCTTTCGTAGGTGTGGCTGAAAGTGCTTTCCAGGGGATACGTGTCGTTGAGTGTATATCCCGCAAGTGCATTTCATCATTGTAGCATTTCAATCTCCAACGGGCAGGTCTCCCGCTGACCGAACGCCTGACCCAATGCGTAATAGAGGTATTATCAGTATCGAAACCTGCCTGTGGGTATTGCAATGAACCTGCACCAAAAAAGTAGACAAAAGAGACTCCAATAACACCGCCGTGGCACACAATTACGATAGTTTTGCCATCATACTCGCGAATGATGCGATCAAGAGCAGTGGCCACGCGCAGCACGAATTGTCCCCAGTTCTCCCCAGCAGGCGCTACCTTGCGGAAAGGAGTTTCTCGAAAATTTACTTCACCAAACTTAGCTCTATACTCATCTACTCTCATTCCCTCCGCGACACCATCACGCAACTCCTGCATTTCATCATCGAAAAGAATAGGCAATCCTAACGCAGGGGCGATGATTTCAGTAGTCTGGCGAGCGCGCTTGAACGTACTGGATATAAGCACATCGGCAGCAATCTCACCCGTTGCCGCCAATCGATCACGCAGGTGTTCAGCCTGGAGTATACCAAGAGGAGATAAAGCTGTATCCCCTATAATATTATGTACTGCGCCTAGAGCTTCACCGTGTCGTATTAAGTACAGGTCAGTCATAAAGATAATATCCTCCAACTGTGATTTGTTTCCTTGTGATGGATCCTGGTGACGAATACTTATGAAGTTAATCCGTGCATGGCACCCATTGTGTGGCAAAGATCATGGAGATCTAAAGCTTCTTCTGGCATTATTTCTTCTAGAAGAATGTTAATAGTATTGTAACATCCTCACAAAGCTCATGCAGTTCAATAATGCATTTCAATTCTCATCTTATTTCTCATCGCCCTTTCATCAAAACTTATCCCTGAGGCAAAGTTTAACACAAATTTAACACCACTTAACATATCCATAAAGCATAGTTAATGCATGAGTGTTACGGTATGAATGCAATGGCAAAAACAGAAATTTCACGCTGTTGTCCGCCATAGATATGAAGTTTGTTATTACGTAGGAAAGCGAGGGCTATCATGGTATCTCAAAGATTATCGCAAACTCGAAATGGGCAACATCTCCTTACTCGTCTAGGTGTACTGGGGCTGCTTAGTCTCACATTGATCCTGGCCGCTTGTGGGGGATCATCGTCCACTAATGGATCGGGAACCCCGAGTGCGCAAACGTGCCCTTCGACGAGTCAGTTGAATGCCGCAGGTTCGACGTTCATCAATCCATTGTTTTCTAAAATGTTCTCGGAATATCCCAATGCAAAGTGTGGTCTTAATGTCAACTACCAGTCGGTTGGCAGTGGTGCAGGCATTAATGACTTACTCACGGGCATCGTTGATTTTGGGGCAACCGATGCACCTATGACTGATGCACAGCTTGCCAAGAGTACGAAAGGTCTCATTCTGCATATTCCGGTGACCATCGGTGCAGTCGCAGTCTCGTACAACCTGTCGGGCGTCTCCGGACACGTCAATCTGACAGGGCCTGTCATCGCCAATATCTACCTGGGCAACGTCAAATTCTGGGATGATGCTACGATCAAGGCGCTCAATGCGGGCGTGAGCATTCCGCATCAAAGCATCACCGTGGTGCATCGCTCAGATGGTAGTGGCACCACCGGCATCTTCACACACTATCTTGCGGCTGTGAGTCCTCAATGGCAGTCACAGGTGGGTGCAGGCACGACCGTCAACTGGCCGACAGGCGTTGGTGGTAAAGGCAATGCCGGGGTCGCCGCACAGGTCAAATCGACCGCGGGGGCTATCGGCTACAATGAGCTAGCCTATGTACTTGCTAACAATATCCAGTATGCAGCCGTGCAAAATGCGAGTATGAAGTACGTACTGCCGTCGGTCGATAGCGCTGCAGCGGCTGCCCAGAATATCACCACCTTCCCTGACGATCTGCGCTTCTACTTTGTCAATGCGCCTGGCGATGCCTCCTATCCCATCACCGGTTTTACCTGGGCGGTTGTCTACCAGAATCAGACGAATGCCGAAAAAGGGATGGCCATTGCGAACACACTCTGGTGGGTCACGCATGATGGCCAGCAGTATGCGACAGCCCTCAACTATGTACCGCTCCCACAGAACATTGTCACCAGGGATGAGGTCAAGATCAAATCCATGAAATGTGGGAGTGGACCCTGCTACACTGGTGCCTAGCGAACCATTTACCTGAAGTACGAATTGTCTCTGTCCGTGCTTCAGAAGTGGAGTTAGACCGGCTACAGTTCCAGGAAGAGCAGTCTGCTCTCTTCCTGGAAGACAGGGTAGAGTGCTATGAAAGAGAGAGGATATGCAGCAAGTAACCGTATCGGAGGAACGCAGCGTCATACAACGCAGCCTGGATTGGATAACCACACGCTTTGGCAGGAAACCGACTGATCTCGTCTTTCGTGGCATCACCCTGCTCTTAGTCTTCATCGTCATCGCTACGGTGATCGGCGTGGCAGCCGTGCTGGTGGTCTACTCATGGCCGACCATCACCACCTTTGGCTTGAGCTTTCTGACGAATCAGGCGTTTGATCCCGTGCATAATATCTTTGGCGTTGCACCCGCCATCTTCGGCACGTTGTATACCTCACTGTTTGCCATGGTCTTCGCCATACCCATCGGCATTTTAGCAGCCATTTTCGTGGTGGATTTCTGCCCGCGTCCACTGCGTATCCCGCTGGCCTTCTTCACCGACTTGCTGGCGGCCATTCCCAGTGTGATCATTGGACTTTTTGGTTTCTTGCTCCTGGCACCCTGGTTACAGCAAACAGGTGAGCCCTGGCTCCAGAAGCACCTCGGATTCTTGCCGTTCTTCCAGGGTCCCATTCAAGGTGTGGGCATACTTGCTGCGGGGATAGTCTTGACGATCATGGTCCTCCCGCTCATCATCGCCGTTTCACGTGAGGTGATGCTGACGGTGCCGACCGCGCAACGTGAGGCGATGCTGGCGCTGGGAGCCACCCGTTGGGAGGTGATCCGCTACGCCGTCCTGCCATTCTCACGTGTTGGCATCCTGGGTGGGATCATCCTGGCGCTCGGACGCGCGCTCGGCGAGACAATGGCGGTGACCATGGTCATTGGGAATCAGGCCTCGCCACCAAGCTTGAGCCTGTTCCAGACGGGGTATACGCTCTCCAGTGTGATCGCAAATCAATTTGGGGAGGCGACTCCCGGCCTCTTCCTTTCAGCCGTGATCGAGGCCGGCTTGATCGTATTTATCATCACCCTGATCACGAATATCCTGGCTCGCATACTGATCAGTAGTATGCAGCGTAGGGGCGTGAAAGGAGCACGTGTATGAGCATAATGGTCAGCGATCGCATATCGAGCGCATCCAACCCGTTTCAGCCGCCTCAATCAGTGCATGGGATACGACGTCAATTCAGCAATGGCTGTTTGGTCGTGCTTTCAACGCTGTTCGCTTTACTTGCCGTAGGTGTGTTGATCTTCCTGCTCCTCTATGTCATCCTAAATGGCATCCGCTACATCAACCTGGATTTCTTCACCAAATTGCCCACGCCAAATGGAGAGCCAGGTGGTGGTATGGGGCCTGCAATTCAGGGCACGCTCATCCTGGTTGGGCTGGCTTCGCTTATCGGCATACCGCTGGGGATCTTCACTGCCATCTATCTCTCTGAATTTGGGCGCGGACGCCTGGCGAACGCGGTACGTTCCCTGGTCGATCTACTGACCGGTGTGCCTACCATCATTTTCGGGCTCTTCGCCTGGGTGATAATCGTCGTACCCCAGGGAACTTTTTCTGGGTTCTCGGGCGGAGTAGCACTGGGAATCATCATGATTCCGATCGTGGCACGGACGACCGAGGATGTGCTGCACCTGGTGCCCAGGGAACAGCGTGAGGCTTCACTCGCACTGGGTGCTACGGAGGCGCGTACCACCTTTCGAGTGGTCATACCCGCTGCCCTCAGCGGTATCGTCACGGGCATTGTGCTAGCCATGGCGCGTGTGGCCGGTGAGACGGCTCCGCTGTTAATGACTGCCTTTGGCACCACGTTCAGGAACACGAGTATCTTCGAGCCAATGGATGCCCTGACGCTGCGCATCTACAATTTCACTTTAAGCCCGTACCAGCTGCAGATCAACCAGGCCTACGCGGGCGCGTTGGTCTTAATTCTGCTCATCCTCATCACGTCATTTACGGTGCGCTGGTTCACCGGGGGATTCAAGCGCAGGTTCTGATGCATGAGTCATGGAGGCTGGTAGAAAGCGCACGATGGAAATGCGTCTATGAGAAAGGAGGAAACTAGGGATGGCTTTCACGGTACAACACCTGGACGCCTGGTATGGACGGAAGCAGGCGCTCTTTGATATCAATCTCTCGATTGAGCCGCAGACGGTCACTGCGATGATCGGGCCTTCGGGGTGTGGCAAGTCTACCTTCGTCCGCTGCCTCAATCGCATGCACGAGGAGGTGCCAGATGCTCGCGTCACAGGTACCGTGCTGGTTGATGGCTTCGAAATCTACGCCCGGTCCATCAAGCCAAGGCATGTGCGCCAACATGTTGGCATGGTCTTCCAACAGCCAAATGTCTTGCCCACCCGCAGCATTTTTGACAATGTGGCGATGGGGCCTCGTATCAATGGCACGGCACATGGCTCCGCGCTGAAAGAACTGGTTGAAAGTAGCCTGCGGCAAGCGGCGCTATGGGACGAAGTCAAGGATATACTTGATGCTCCTGCGACCGATCTCTCTGGAGGACAGCAGCAAAGGCTCTGCATCGCACGGGCAGTAGCGAACAAGCCGCAGATCCTGCTGATGGATGAACCATGTTCAGCTCTCGACCCTATCTCCACCTTGCAGGTAGAGGAACTGATCGGCCAGCTCAAAGAGTCTTATACCATCATCATTGTGACGCATAACATGTCACAGGCAGGGCGTGTAGCGGATCGCACTGTCTTTTTTCTGCTGGGAAAATTGATCGAAGAGGCAGAAACCAGGCAATTGTTCTCTCATCCGCACAAGAAAGAAACCGAGGACTATATTTCTGGGCGTTTCGGGTGATGGGAAGCTTGTGGGCAAAAAAAAGTTGTACTGTGTATGAAAAACCGTCGAGCGAAGTCCTTTCACTTCATTTAAGAGAAACGAGGATATTGCCATCATGAATGTTCTATTGAATCCAAGTGGAAATGAAAATGCGAAGCTCCCGGAAGGCGCAAATATCTTCTCTCGCAAGGTAGCGCGAAGTGGTCATATCTCTTTTGAAGGTCACCCATATTTTATCAGTAAAGCGCTCGCTGGACGATATATTCGTCTCGTGGTGTTGGCTGACCGTCTGATTGTTGATGCCTCTATTCCATTGCACAAGGAGTACCCACTAGTATAATATATGGGAGTGATTAGAGGCTGGAGGTTCGTTTCTTGTGTGCCAGCAAAGCATGTGCAAAGAAGATTGAGCACCTATAGCTTTCAGCCGCACTTCGTAGTGAAGCAAGAAGGAGGTCCAATGGACACTCGTCTCAATAGATCTCAGGGATCGGCGTCGGATTCAAATCAGGCAAATATTGGCACTGATGCAACTGCCGATTCTGTATCTACAGGAGCAAGGAAAAGGCAAGTCCTTGAGACAACCACTGCTAAATATCTCAATCGTGAACCAGACGTAAAAATACATGTGAAAAATGTCAACTTCTACTATGGCGCAAAGCAGGCGTTGTACGATGTAACCCTGCTCATTGCTGAACTACAGGTAACAGCGCTGATTGGGCCATCAGGTTGCGGTAAAACAACATTTTTACGCACACTCAATCGCATGAATGATCTCATACCTGGGACGCGTACAGAGGGTGAGGCTATTATGGATGGACGGAACATTTACGATCCAGCAATCGATGTGGTCTCTTTACGCCAGCACATTGGCATGGTATTCCAGCGTCCTAACCCATTCCGGAAATCGATCTTTGACAATGTCGCCTATGGCCTTCACGTACAGAGGAAATCCAGGCAAGTTATTCAGGAGGCAGTCGAGCGGAGTTTGAGGGAGGCCGCCCTCTGGGACGAGGTGAAAGATCGCTTGAAAGCACCGGCAATGGGCCTCTCCGGTGGTCAACAACAGCGCCTGTGTATCGCTCGCGCCATCGCAATCAGACCAGAAGTGATTCTCATGGATGAACCCTGTTCCGCCCTTGATCCTATCGCGACCCTGAAAATTGAGGAGTTGATTACCGAGTTAAGCAAAGACTATACGATTGTGATCGTGACTCACAACATGCAACAGGCAGCACGTGTCTCACATTACACTGGTTTTTTCCTGAACGGGAGACTCGTTGAGTACGCTCCTACCACAGAGTTGTTTGAACGCCCAACAAAAAAAGAAACCGAAGACTACATCAGCGGGCGCTTCGGCTAAAATATCGGAGGCTACCAGTGAGCCGTAAAATACTTGTCGTGGACGATGAACCAGTACTCGTTGAAACAATTGCCTATAATTTGCAGCAGGCAGGCTACCAGGTTACAACTGCAGCAGACGGAGCCAGCGCCTTAGAAGCAGCTCGTCGTGAGACCCCTGACCTGGTCATCCTGGATATCATGCTACCAGAAATGGATGGCTTAGAAGTATGCCGCCAGTTGCGCCGCGAGAAAAACACCGCCACCACCCCTATCATGATGCTCACTGCTAAAATTGACGAAATCGATAAAGTAGTCGGCCTGGAAGTCGGCGCTGACGATTACGTCACCAAGCCCTTTGGTCGGCGAGAATTGCTGGCGCGTGTTCGCGCACTATTGCGCCGCGCTGATTACCCCCTTGCCGGTGAAAAACAACCCGCTCAGCAAGCAACCGGTGAGGGTCCGCGCCCTGGTCGTGAATTAGTAGCAGGTCCGCTGCGCATCGACATTGCCGGGCGACGTGTCTTCTGTCGTGGGCAGGAGATTGAATTGCAGCCCAAACAATTCGATCTCCTGACCTATCTCGTACGCAATCGTGGCACGGTGCTGACCCGCGATCAACTGCTCCAGAATGTATGGGGCTATGATTACGTTGGCGACACACGCACAGTAGATGTGCATGTACGCTGGCTGCGCGAAAAGCTCGAGGAAGACCCTGCCAACCCCCGCCTCATTCAAACCGTTCGAGGTGTAGGTTACTGTTTTAGATGGTAAGCCAAACCTCAATTCCTCACATATTCTGAGATAGCGCTCACATAGCGCTCATTTTGAGCAGTAGTTTATTGATGGGCTTTGTTTTGACGAGCATCACATCCAAGTGTCGTGTTTCATGTGATACCATTATAGTAAAAATATATCAACAATGAACTTTGTATGCCCTTTAAGGAGTCCATTTTGCAGCCATTGACTACAAACCTGACACTTTCCCCCGATGCCACTATTGATCTACACATGCACACAACCTACAGCGACGGTCGCTGGTCTGCCCAGCAACTGATAGATTTTCTAGTCACCGAAGGCTTTGAGCTAGTAGCCGTGACGGACCATGACCGGGTCGACACCATTGCCGGTATCCAGGAGTTTGCCGCACAACAGCATCTGCCCGTACTGGCCGGAGTGGAGATGAGTACAGAGTGGCATGGCAAAATGGGACACGTCCTCTGCTATGGCTTCGACCCACAGCAAAACTACTTGCTCGAAATTACAGAGATGGTGGTCAGTCGCCAGCTACAGAATACCTACGAAGTGAACGAAGAACTGCGCCGCAAAGGCTATCAATTCCCGCGCCAGGCAGAAGTGCTCGCCGAAAATGGCGGCAAGTTACGCAGACCTGCCGATAATGGTCGCCTGTTACGCGAACACGGCTATGCACCTGATTGGCAGACCGCCATGCATATCATTCGTGAAGCAGGCTTTTATTCAATCATGGCGGACATGGCAACGACCGTCGATGCCGCTCACCGCAGCGGCGCTGTCTGTCTCATCGCCCACCCTGGACGCAACGAGCGGAATTTCACTTTCTACGACATTGACCTGCTCAACCAGGTACGCACTGAAGTGCCCCTTGATGGCATTGAGGTCTACCATCCCTACAACAGCCCGGAAATGGTTAAGGCTTACCTGGAATATGTGCGCAAGCACAACCTCTTGCTTAGCACCGGCTCCGATTCTCACTGCATTCCTGGCCGTATGCCTATCAAATATCGCGCAGAAACCAGCCGCGAGTTATTAGAACGTATGGGCATACAAGTAGGGTAATCGCATTGGGCGAGGGCAAGCCTCATGTTATTCACCGGGCGAGGGCAAGCCTCGCCCCTACATATCCCCTGATAACCATCGTCACAAAAATGTAGGGGCGAGGCTTGCCCTCGCCCAGTATGCGGTCCCCTCGTGGCGGGATGGCGCCTCTACCACCACGCCGCATCCACCACCACCTCATTATCAGGCGGAGGAGGGAACGCAAAACTATAACTGGCTGGACAGTAGGAATTAGGCAATGGCTCAGATGGAGTTGGACTACCACCGCCAGGGTCAGGCGTAGGGGTATCACCAGATGTAGGAGTAGGTGAATCGCCAGGTGTAGGGGTAGGCGTTTGAGCAAAAGTGGGCACAGTACCTGGCAGGAACCAGTCAGTTGTTTGCACGCCATCGGGATAGGTCACAGTCGCTCGCTCCAATCCTCCTGGGTTGACAAAGTCGTTGATAGGATGTCCCTTTTCTGCCAACAGCATCGAATCGTGCCAGATAGGGGCAGCACCAGCGATACCCGACACATCAATCATTGGCGAATTATCATCATTACCAGCCCACACACCCATCACATAATCGGTTGTATAGCCAACGGTCCAGTTGTCTCGGAAATCATTCGTCGTTCCTGTCTTGGCTGCCGCCGGGCGTACAACCCCCCGATTGCCGTTCCAACAATTCCGTTGTGAGTTCGCATAGAGTTGCAGTACATTACAATCATAAAACTCAGGTATTCGGTCGGTGTTGTCGCTTAACACATTCGTCATCATATACGCCATTTGTGGGCTGATGACCTGCGTCCCTGTATCGAGTTGATGTTGATACAGGACTTTCCCGGTGCTACCGGAAACCACCTTATTGATGGCATAGTAAGGGACACGCACTCCACCATTAGCAAAAACGCCCATTGCCGAGGTATGATCGATCAGGCGAATGCCCAATCCGCCAAGCACAAGCGAATAGCCAGGAGTCCCCTGATAGCTGGTGATGCCCATGTTATGCGCTGTCTGCATTGCCTCATCGATACCCACATGTTGCAATACCTTCACTCCAGGCACATTCAGCGAATTTTGCAAGGCGCAGCGCAGCGTCATATGCCCGTGAAATTTATGATCATAATTGACGGGCGTAAACGTCGATGGATTTGAGTCGGGCACCGGGATCGTGATAGATTGATCATCAATGGCCTGGGCTGGCGATGCTCCCTGCTGAAAAGCCGTTACATAGACGTAGGGCTTGAATGACGATCCAGGCTGTCGATAGGCCTGGGTCACATCGAACTGTCCATCAATAGAGGCATTGTTGTAATCAATGCTGCCGAGCATCGACGTGATCGCTCCGGTATGAAAGTCGATCAAGACCTCTGCCGCGTTCGTCAGGTGGTGCGTATCGCGCAATTCAGCAATATGCTGCTGCATAATCTTCTGTATTTTATCCTGCAGACCAATGTCAAGCGTTGTGTAAACAACCATGCCTGAGCGCGACAGATCGCTGCGATTTTGAATGTGGAACAGTTTTTGCAGTTGTCCCAGGACGAAATTGGCGAAGTGCGGCGCCCGATTTTGCAAAGCAGCCGCTGTCTTGAAGAAATTTTTTCCCTGTTCCTCGCGGATTGCATCATACTTGTCTACGGTGCTGACATACCCTTGTGTAACCATCAGGTTGAGTACATTCTCGAAGCGATTCTTGGCAGCTTGAGGATGAGCGAGCGGGTCGAACTGCGAGGGATTACTTGGCAGGGCAGCCAGCATCGCAGATTGCGCTAAGTCCAGTTGTGAAGCAGCAGAGTGGCCCGGTTTGTCCTGCAGGCCAAAGTACACGGTAGCTGCGGCATCGATGCCATACGCCTGGTGCCCATAATAAATGCTATTCAGGTACATTGCCAGGATATCGCTCTTCGTATAATCGTTATTGACCTGTGGAGCCAGGATAACCTCCTCGAGCTTACGCACAATCGTCGGTTGATTGCCCACAATCAGGTTCTTAATCAATTGTTGAGTAATCGTACTGCCGCCCTCCACTACCCGCCCGTGTTCCAGATCTGATAACATAGCGCGAATAATGCCCAGTACATCGACACCCCGGTTGGACCAGAAATTTTTATCCTCTGTGGCAACGGTCGCATCCCGCATAACAGGAGCTATCTGGTCAAACGTAACGGTCGTATGGATGCCATTGTCGGCCAACTGGTCGATCAGCACCCCTTTGCTATCATACATCTTCAGATTATCGGTCGGCAGCAAATCAGGCAATGTCAGCACCCGGTGCTCATAGGTCGTCTGGGTAGTATGAGCAAAGCGATAAGCAACATAACCGGTCGCGCCGCCCACAGAAAGACAAACAACCAGCAATGCCAGCACTGTACTGGTAATCGTGATCCACAACCGGTGATTTGCCCGCTGATCCATAACACGAGCCGCCCGCAAATGCTTGCGCGAAAAATGCCGTAATAGAACCTTACGCCGCCTCTTTGCACGCAGCGCATCCACTCCTAATGTTGAATGTGGCCTATACATCGGCAGAGTGGACAGGTCCACCATTGCAACCTTGTATAGTAGGGGCGACCCTTGCGGTCGCCCTTCCACGGGGTGTCGCCCTTCCACGGAGGATTGCCCTACCACAGGCGGTTGTCCTTCCACCGGCAGCAGTCCTTGAGCGGGGTTTGGGGTGTCCCCAACCTCGCCTATTTCCTCAACCACAAACTCAGGTAAAGGCGTAACCGGATCAGGAATCGGAGTGATCGCAAGATGAGTTGACTCCAGCAGCATTTCCACGGGTGGCAGCCCCTGGGAGGGGTCTGGAGTATCTCCCTTAAAAGCAGGCAAAGTATCACCAGCCTCACTTGTCATATCGATAGAATGTCCCGAATCTAGAGGTATACAAGCAACCTCAACTTTATTCTAAACATACCATATGAAGGCTGTGGTTGTACAGTCTAGAAAGGGAATGCACAGGTGTTGTGAAGATACAAATTGATCTGTTAATATTAGAGAGAAATTCAACGGCGTCGATTATGTGTAAAAATGTAGAGTAGTTGTTCTGAGCAGATTAATAAGCATACTCATTCTCTAAAAAAATGTTGCAATAACGTTAGTCATGTGATGGTAATATCACTACTATTGCCTATTCCCATCGTTCATCCCAGTTGGTGTGTCGATTTATCAAGCTTCAATACATCTGAATATATCAGGATAGCAGAACTGCGACCAACTTCCAAACGAATGATTATTTTGGAGGGCGTACATGGATCCGTTACTTTCTTCTAATCAAGAGGCTCTTAATGTGGCACCTGAAGCATCCTCAACCGCTTCCCTACTGGAACGTGGTATAGCATGCGCCAGGCAGGGGTCCTATGCCGAAGGAGTAGCTTACTTTGCGCTTGCGCGCGAACAACTTACTCCCGAACTGGCGTATTTTGCTGACGCGCTTGACGCCATCGTAAAGAGCAATGTCAACTACTGGCAGGCGCAACAAATGCTCCACCTCGCAAGCAAGCGCTTTGCTGAGGCCGACGCCGAACAGAAAAACACATTTCTCGCCATTGAAAAACTCCTGCCGACCATAAGTGAAGAGTCCGCGCTAGAAACGCAACCTCTTCAACAGCCTGAGCCGCTCCAACTCTCGCAGGAGCGGTTACAGCAGCCACTGAAGCCAGCGCAATCCTTCACGGCTTCGACCGGCACCCTGCCTTCTCATTTGATCGCCGATGAGCCAGCCCGGCATTCCAAAGAAAATGGTGCGCTGCCCGACCTCTACATCACCTGCTTCGGACAATTTGAGGTGAAGCGCCTGGATAAAGCTGTTCCACTTTGTCAAAATCGCAAGGGGCAGACAATTTTCCGCTACTTGATTGCGCAGCCCAAATACAGCGCAAGTAGAGATGTGTTGATGACGATATTATGGCCCGAAGATGCGCCGGAAGTGGCACTGCGTAAGCTGCAAATAGCTGTCAGCGCGCTGCGTCGTTCGCTCAATAGCGGCTATTCCTCCGACGCGGGCGGCGGATATATCTTATATAGAGACCCATTCTATTTGCTCAACCCGGCAGTCACCATGCACACCGATGTGGACGAATTTCTCTCATTGTGGCAGGCAGGACGCTCTGCGAGTGGAAGCGAAGCGGTGAAATCGTTTGAGCAGGCCAGCCGCCTGTATACAAATTCCTTCCTGTTAGAGGATATATACGCCGATTGGTCGTCTGCCAGAAGGGAAAAATTGAGCCAGGTGTACCTGGCCATGTGTCACATGCTGACCAGCTACTATCTGGAGGCCGGAAGTTACGAGGATGCTCAGAAGTGGGCCGGCGAAATTCTCAAGGGAGACCGCTGTGACGAGAAAGCTCACCGGCAACTCATGTACATTTACTCCGCGCGTGGTCAGCGCAGCGAGGTGCTGCGACAGTACCAACGCTGCAAGTGCATCCTCGCAGAAGAGCTGGCGATAGCACCCACACCAGAAACTTCAGAGGGTTCGCCTCTTCCCAGCCGTGCCTACCTGCGCACATACGCAGGTGGGGTAGCTTTGCCTGGCATGGATGGACACGCCCCTGAGCAGCGCGATAAACGGCTCTCCGTGCGCGACTTGCAGCGCTGGCCTGAACTCTCAATCATCCCCCCTCTAAGCACTGCTCGCTCTGCCGAACAAGGCCCCGCCGCGAATGCCACTTCCCTCTTGAAACCGCCTGCTGGCAAGCAAGGCGGTGCCGGTAAGCCTTCCATTGGCCACGACTTCAGCCAGGTACGTGTTAAGGCCGCGCCAGCGCCAGCGCTGCAAACAAAACTGGCGGTGAATCAGCCCGGAGACCAGTACGAGCAAGAAGCGGATCAGGTAGCCGACAATGTGCTGCGTATGGCCGCGCCTGGAACAGTAATGGCCCCCGCGACCCCAGACGACGACAAGCCAGAAGATGAAATACTGCTGCGCAAGGAGAGAAATGGCGCGCCTGCATTGTCTACGCAAGGCGCACCTCCTATCGTCAACGAAGTGTTGAGCGGCGGAAGTGGTCAGCCTCTTGATAGTACTACCCGTTCCTTTATGGAACAGCGCTTCGGGCACGATTTCAGCCGCGTACGCATTCATACCGGTGAGCAGGCGGAGGAGTCCGCCCAGGCTGTGAATGCCCTGGCCTACGCGATAGGGCGAGACGTGGTATTTGAGCGCGGCCAATATGCCCCGGAAACGGAAGCCGGTAGAAGATTGCTTGCGCACGAACTGACCCATGTTGTGCAGCAGCGCGAAGCTCCTGTCTTGCCACCATCACCTGGAATAAATACCGGCGCTGCGCTCACTCAACCATTACAGCAGACATCGCCCACCCACTTGTATGGGCGGGTTACTGTACGCGAGCAAACTGATGACCAACAGGTGCAGCGAGAGGATCAGCCGGCAAAGGAGGAGAAGAGCTGGTGGGATGATATCGTTGATTTTGCAGGCGATGCAATCTGGAGCATAGTCAAAGAATTTGCGCCCGAACTTGAGCCGGTGCTACGAGAAATTCTGGATAAAGGCATCGTGGAATGGCTGAAAGGGAAAATCTCTTCGGTGATTGATGGTTTTATCGATACACTTATGGCGCCGGTGCGTGCAGTAAAAGGCACCGCCGAGTGGCTCTCAACCCATTTTACGGAACTCCTCACATGGATGCAGGAAGCGGCCGCAAAACTTGCAAAGGGTGATTGCAGCGCTATTACCGAAGCCAGTGAGAAAATCCAGCAGGTCGTAAGTGGTATCGTCACACCGATCGTAGACCGGGTGAAAGAGCTTGCCGCTAAGGTAGGGAATTTCTTTAGCGGGTTATGGGATAGTTTCGGCGCACCAATCTGGGACTGGCTCAAGAAGGTTGGCGGAGCCGTCTGGGAGAAGATTCAGCAGCTCGGTAGTTGGATATGGGAAAAGACGGAGCCAATTCGCAACAAGATTACAAAGGCGTGGACATGGCTCAAAAACAAGCTCGGCATTGGCGAGGGACCGGAGGGACAGAACGGCCTCTTACAATGGGTGCAGAATAAGGCCTCAGAGGCCTGGGAGTGGATCAAGCAGAAGATCGAGCCGATCAAGAAACCACTGATGATTGTAGCGGGTGTAGCCGGCGGTATAGTGGTCATGCTCTCCCCCGCCGGTCCATTCATCGCTGCCGGTGCAGCGATTGGGGGGCTAATCGCAGGCATACGCTGGATACGCAAGCACTTGAATACGCCCGATGGCGTGGTCAGTAATCGCGACATACTGCAAAAGGTCATCATACCGGGCATTATCAATGCGATTCACAGCTTCACAGGAAAACTCGCCAGTGCTGCAGGAGCGATCACCGATAAGCTAAATGGGATTGTGTCAGGTCTGGGCCAGGTGATCGGTACGCTGAGCGGTTCGATCATCAATTTCGCGGTGAAAGCCGTACAGTGGATCGCCGACCAATTCCAGAACCTGGTCAACTGGGCCAGTGACAAGCTAATGGCGCTGGTTGACTGGGTGAGTAGAGGCTTGAAGCGCCTGGTCGACTTCTTACAGCCGGTCTTTGACGTACTCAAGCAGATTGGCGAAGTCATCTTTGATATCCTCAAACTGCCGTTCTTGATCCTCGGTAAGCTCTGGCATATGATTCCAGCCTGCATACGTGACCCATTTGTCAATTTCCTAATCGAGCATATGCTGAAGCATATCCCCATCCTTAACAAAATTATGGCTGTTCCCAACATCTGGGAAAAGATTCAGGCCAGAGCGATGGAGATTATCCACAAAATCTTCAAGGATGGCGATCTCACAGGGGCGATTGTCCTGATCTTCAAGACGATACTCGATGTCTTCGGCGTTCCGTTAGAACTCGTGACAGGCATCTTCGAGAAAGCCGCCAACGCCTTCGACCTGATCGTGAACGACCCGCTGGGTTTCCTGAAGAACGTGCTCGGTGCGCTCAAAGAAGGCTTCGTCAATTTCTTCAAGAACATCGCGACCCACCTGCTCACTGGCGTGGCCGACTGGTTATTCGGTGAACTGATCGAAAAGGGCATTCACCGCCCGCCCGACTTGAGTTTCATGTCCATCTTCAAGTTTGTGATGGAGATCATCGGCCTCACCGTGGAAACCATTTTCAAGAAATTAGAGGAGAAAGTCCCCGGGGCGGCTAAGGTGCTGCGCAGTGCAACGCGGACGCTCGGCAAGGCGTGGGATTGGGTCACCGACCTACTAAAAGATGGCCCGGCAGGTTTATGGAAGCATCTGACGGAAAAACTGAGCAACTTGTGGAACGCCTTCCTCGATGGCGTCATCGACTGGGTCACGAAGAACATTATCACTGCTATGTCGGAGCAACTTCTGAGCTTCCTCGATCCCACCGGCATCATGGAAATTATCCAGGGCATAGTAGACATTTACCGCATGATCAAGTCAGCCGTGAAGTACATGGAGAAGATGCTGCGCATCGTCAACACCATCCTTGACACGCTGGTAGGCATCGCGAGCGGCAATTTAGGGCCAGCAGCGAAGATGCTGGAAGACGCGATGGACAAAGGCCTACCCGTCGTACTCGGTTTCCTCGCGGGCGAGGTGGGACTAGATGACATCGGTGAACATCTCAAGGAGATTGTTGAAACTATCCGCGAGAAGGTGGAAGATGCTATAGACTGGTTGATCGATACAGCATTGAAGATGGGGCGTTCTGTGCTTAATGCGTTGGGGTTGGGTGGTGAGAAAGAAAAAGGAAAAGAAACAGACAAATCACAGCCGACAGGGTTAGAGGAAAGCTTTGACGTAGTAGAAGAACACCATAAAGTTTGGATTACTACAGCTGATGGTGAGCCACAACTGATGATTGCAAGTGCAGTACAGCCCATAGATAGTTTCATCGAGTGGAAAATAGGGGCGAAACTCACTAATACAGAGAAAAGGGAAAGTATGGAGCCTGAATTGCTAACTTATACAGATAATAGGTTTAGTGCATTGAAGGATCTTGTGAGTAAAATTAAAGTGGCGCCAGATGATAAAAAATCCCTAATTTTGCGTCAGGTAGTAATGCATATAAGAGAGCTTACGTTAATATTAGAGAGCATACCACGAGGTAAAAATATAGCTCTTGCATACTATGATATTAATGGAGAGAGTAATACTATTACTTCAATTAGTGGAGGAATACAAAAATATGCTTATGGAAAACCCAAAAAGCTTCGTATCAAAGATTTTATTCCAGGTGAGAATCTTTTCTTCCAAGCAATGGCTCTAGAAAAAGAAGGCGCTGGAGAAAATGTCCACCTAAGACATCAGGATAGTGAGATAAAACTCCTCGAGTACATTGCGCAACGCTTCACCGAGAAACATCTTAAAGAGATTAATTTAAAAGATACCCAGCTAGGGGGGGAGCAATTCCAAGACGTGATAGGTAAAGTTTACATTGCATCTGATTTCCTATATTGTCCTTCCTGTGCTTTTGTGATTAAACAGTTCCAACATTTGTTTCCTAAGGTAGATTTAGTTAATGTTGAAGAAAGACCACTAAAAAATTGAATGACTTATTCGCAAAAATAGGGATAAACCTTATAGTTATCCCTTTGGAAGAATTTCCCCACGGAAAGAAAACCCCAAAAATAGAGCCAAAATAGAGCCAAAATAGAGCCTCTCATGCTACTCTCTCCTAAAGGTGTCTATCAAGCACGGAAAGGCAAAGACATGTTATCCCTTGTTCACGAATGCCATTGTACAATGCTGGCGCTGCTGCAATGAGCAGGGAAACATTCTCCTTCATCGTATCGGGCTGGCACGACGAGTTGACAAGCGCTACCCACTTGAAGGTGGTGCAGGTCGATACAGGTGAAGAGGTACAGTTGAGCGATGGCAGCTTTCTGTTACGTATTTCGCGTGATGAAAATGCCTCGGTAGAACGCTGCT
>WNFX01002730.1_pt1 | contig 17791 bp, 15 predicted proteins | sample 5400111 | NCBI WGS metagenome assembly WNFX01 (sample SAMN13153363, study PRJNA577476) | soil metagenome | isolation source: 40 cm soil or saprolite under grassland replicate 1 | place: USA:California | collected 2016-06-15 | reverse complement strand
AACATCACCTCCGGGCGCCAAAGTTTTTGAAAAACGTGTTCTGACGCTGACATCTTAATTTCTGCCACCTCGGCGCCTGCGGTCTTGAGCGTCTTGCCATCCACCAGGCGACCATTCAATTTTTGTAACAGATCGGAGATATCCGAGGCGATTAGATCGATGACTTTTAATTGCAGCGCCTTGTCAGCGGTAATAGATGCACTTTCTTTTACGGCCGACTTGGCCCATTCAACATTGCGCTGCCGTTTTCCGGCAATTGTTTCGATATAGCTCACAGAAAAATTCTCCAATTTTTGCTTCATCGTCTCATCGGGCTTTTCCTCTCCGCCACTGGGAAAACCGCCTATCGAGACCGGATGCGCCGCGCCGATAGTGGTGGCGGGTGCCATTGCCGCAACGCTCGCCGCGATGGTGATGAAACACCCTGCGCTGGTCGCGGTCGCGCCGGTTGGGGCGACATAGACCACTATCGGCACGGGAGATCCCAGAAAACTTTGGACAATCTTCTGTGTCGAATCGAGCAGACCGCCCGGCGTGTTCAGTTGAATCACTAAACATTGGGCATTTTGCGTGCGGGCCTCGTCGATGCTGCGCGAAATGTAGCTGGCCGTTGCCGGTCCAATCGCTCCGTCGATGTTGATGAGAGAAACTTTTTCAGCCGCAAAACCCGCCGGCGCCATGGCCAACGCGACCCATAGAACAAGACTTATTAACGCAGTCTTCATTCGTCTATCCGCGCGCCTGCATTACGCTGCGAAAGGTCACGCTCCTTTCATCGGCTGAAGCTTGATCGCCAGATCTTTCACTTCTGGCTTCACGATTTTCTCGTAATCGCGATAACTCATTTTGATCGCGTCGGTGTGCGTGCCCGCTTCGAAAACAATGTAATCCTGCTCGGCGAGACTCTTGTCCGCGTACGTTGCTAACCCATAAAGATTGCCAAACGGCGGCATAGCACCGATGGCGCAGTCGGAGAACAGCGATTTGAATTCCTGTTCCTTGTCGAGCGAGACGGTTTTGCCGATCGCTTTTTCGGCCTTTTCCAGATCGATTTGATGGTCTGCAGGAAGCACTATCATGACATGATCGTTTCCAGATCTTATCATGACGACCTTCGCGTGATGGCGCCCCTTCACATGCTCGGCCTGGGCGATCCGTTGCGCCGTCACAGCTTCAGGATGATGCAGGACCTCGTACTGCGCTTTGTTTTGATCTAAGCAATCGATCAGTCGTTGTGGTATTTCCATAACCGCGTCCGATCTGAAAGTATCACTTTCTCGGAGCTATCTCTACTTCCCTGTTGACGTCTTTGCAGGGGAAGCTGTCAGCTCCCCTACAGAGCCGCGGGCGAACGGCAGCACTGCGAAAATGTGCGCAACTGGAATCTTCTCTTTTACAAATAAATTCACCACCGCCAGCAACCTCACGGCGCGCGAAACCTTTCTGTATGGCTACATGCGAAGTTTGCGAAAACGAATATGACAAGGCGTTCGAAGTAGTCGTTGGCGGGAAGCACCACACCTTCGACAGCTTCGAGTGCGCGATCCACGCGCTGGCGCCGGTTTGCCCGCATTGCGACTGCCGGATCGTTGGGCACGGTGTTGAAGCGGACGGACAAATTTTCTGTTGCGTCCACTGCGCGCGCACGGCCGGCAAAACGCAATTGCAAGACCGCGCCTAGGCGTTGCCACTGAAGAGTAGCGGCGCATAACGTGGATCCTCGCGCGGAGAGGCAACCCGAAAAGTTTTGGGTTTGCCTGTCGCCGGCCTTGCGGTGCTGCAAGTTAACCGTAGGTCAACTTGATGCGGCCGGACATCTCGAGCATTGCGAAATAGAGATGCTAATATGAATCAGTTGAAAGCTTCGCTTATCGCAGTGCCGTTCTTGTGTTTGGGAAGTTTCATTGCGCAAGCGCAAACGCCCGCAGAAAAGCCGTCCGCCCCGTTAAAAGCCATTGCGATGCTTTACCCCACCGCAGGCAATAATGTTAAAGGCATGGTCACATTCACTGAAGAGGCCGATGGCGTGCAGGTCCATGCAGAAATCACAGGCCTCACCCCCGGCAATCATGGCTTTCACGTTCACGAATTCGGCGATTGCAGCGCGGGAGATGCGAGTTCTGCCGGCGCTCATTTTAATCCGACCGGCAAACCGCACGCAGGGCCCGACGAAACCGAACGTCATGTCGGCGACATGGGAAATGTGGAAGCAGACGCTTCCGGCAAGGCGACATTGGATTATCTGGATCACCAAATCTCGCTCACGAACGACAAACAATCGGTGATTGGCCGTTCCGTGGTGGTGCATGCGAAAGCGGACGATCTGAAGTCGCAGCCAGCCGGCGACTCAGGCGCGCGTATCGCTTGTGGCGTGATCGGACGCGCAAGAAACCAGTGACCGCTCTGCGGCTGAGCTGATCAATCGCCGTACCGGAAGTCATCGCAACGGCGATCTGCTGCGCGGCGCCAGTTCCCTGCACGCGCACCGGGTTGACCAAGATCTGCAACCAGGGCGCGCGACGACGCAGCACATTGTCAAAAATCTCTTTGCTCGACAGCGCCTTTTCCATCTGTTCAAATGAAGGAGAACTTGCCGCTTATGAGACAAATACCGAAAACCGAACTGTCGCCGGACAACGGCTGTATAATTGATATGAAATGGAAACTCGGGGCGCTAAGCTATCACGCTTCCGCGGCTGGGAAAGAAGAGGTGCCGCTTGTCACGGAGGTAATCCGGCTACCGGAACTGGTGTTGTATGATCACACCGGTTTCAAGGGCGCCTTCGCGCGAACGAACCTGAGTTTCCATTATATCGGCGATTACTGGAATGACCGCATCAGTTGTCTCATTGTCGTGAACGGCGTCTGGCGTTTTTACCGTGACGATTATTACAAAGGCCCCTACTGGGATCTCGGTCCCGGCTATTACGAAAGCTTCTTTTCCGAAAAAGGCCCCGACGACGTGGTCAGCTCGTTCCAGTGCATCGCGCTGACGTAGGGTAGCGCACCCGTCTCGCGTGCTGGCGAAGCCGTCTCGGGTTCGCGAACTTTCTTCTGTCGGTTTCGATGCGAAAGGATAGCGCACTTCCACGCGGCGCTGCTTTGACAAAAGATTGTTTCGGCGGGACGCCGAAACCAGCACGCGGAACGCGTGCGCTACCCGGCGAGATCGACTACTTCACGCGCGCATCCCCATGAGAGCGTAAACCCGGAGCCGCCGTGCCCGTAGTTATGAATGACAGCGCGGCCATCGCTCAGTCGATCGCGTTCGAGTCGGACACCTGATTTCCGAAATGGTCGCAGGCCAACGCGCTCGGCGAGAACATTCGGTTTGTCGATGTTCAGCGCACGACTGCATTCAGCGACAATTCGATCTGTTGTTGCGGGATCGGCGGCGAGATCGCTGCTGAGATCGTTCGTTCCGCCGAACACGCAATCATTCCTGCGCGGGATTGCGTACATAAGCGGCGCGTCGTCACGAACAATCGCGCAGGAAAGAGCTTCGATTCTCGGCACGATCGCGACCTGACCGCGATGCGCCTCGAGGTCCGCATCCTGCACAAGGTCGCGCGCGCCGATTCCCGCGCAGTTAATCACGAGATCGAATTGTTGCTCGACCTCTTCGAGGTTGCTTAAAACACTCGCGTTAAGTGCGCCGCCTGCTTTCAGAAAACGCGCGGCGAGATAATCGAGATAGATTGTTGTGTCCATGAGCGGCACGGTGATGGCATAGCCGTTCGTAAATTCACGGGATTCCTCGACTTCGCTCGGAATGATGGGATGCGCGCCCAACGAGTAAGCCCAATCTGGAATTTGAAGTTCGCCCGCGCGCGAAAATTGGCACAGCTCGATAATCGAAACCCCGGTGCGCGAATCGCGGCTCAGATCGACCAGTGTTTCATAGCCATCGATTGCCCAGGGAATTACTCTTCGGGCTGGTTCAACATCGTAGGGAAACCAAAGCGCTGCGGCTGCGCCGGACGTTGTTTGCTGTCCGGTTTCTTTCGCAAAGATCGCTGTTCTATAGCCGTGCTCGGCAAACAGCACTCCGCAGGTCAATCCAGAAACGCCTGCGCCGATGACTGCGACTGTCCGGCTCATTTCCAGATGGTAGGAACGGAACGCGCAGCCGTCCGCAAAATTCTTTGACGCGCGGCGCTCGCGCCGCTCTCCCACAAATGAAGGTGCGTGCGAACTCCGTCAGGAGCGTCTAGGATTGACTCCACATGGTTTCTTTAAATCGAGACGCGCTGACGGAACGAATTCTCGGGGGCGAACGGATTTCGACAGACGACGCACTCGAACTCTATCGCTGGCCGCTGGAAGAGCTGGGGGCGCTGGCTGATGCTCGGCGCGATTTGGCGAAGGCGAAAAGTTATGGCGGACGCGGGCGCGAGATCGTGACGTACATCGTCGATCGGAATATCAACTACACAAACGTCTGCAACGTTTACTGCAAATTTTGCGCATTCTATCGGACCGAACGCGACGAAGATCATTACGTGCTGTCATTCGAGCAGATCGATCAGAAACTCGACGAACTTTCGGCAGTGGGCGGAGTTCAGATTCTGATGCAAGGCGGGCATCATCCGAAATTGCCGTTCCAATGGTACATCGATCTTTTGCAGCATATCCGGCAAAAATATCCGCACATCAACATTCACGGGTTCAGCCCGCCGGAGTTTCAACATTTCGCGGAGATCTTCGGGATGCCACTGCGAGATGTGATCTCGGAATTTACGAAGGCCGGGCTCGGCTCAATCCCTGGCGGCGGCGGTGAAATCCTGGTGGATCGCGTGCGGAAGAAGATTTCGCCTTTGAAAATTAACAGCGATGAATGGTTAGAGGTGATGCAGGTTGCACATGAGCTTGGATTGAAATCGAGCGCGACGATGATGTTCGGGCACGTCGAGACAATCGCAGATCGCGTCGAGCATTTGCGGCGCATTCGTGATCAACAGGACCGCAGCGGCGGATTTACTGCGTTCATCTGCTGGACTTTTCAGCCGCAGAATACGGTGCTCAAGGTGAAACAGCAGACAGGAGTCTCTGAATATTTGCGCACACAAGCGCTGGCCCGGATCTTCCTGGACAACATTGAAAACGTGCAAAGCTCCTGGGTTACCCAAGGCCCAGGCATCGGCCAGATCGCGCTAAGATATGGCGCAAACGATTTCGGCTCAGTAATGATGGAAGAAAATGTCGTGAGCAGCGCCGGGACAACGTTTCGGTTAAATGCCGCCGAAATTGAATCGCTCATTTGCGACGCCGGCTACGAACCGCGCCGGCGAAATAATTGGTACGAACTTTTGAATTGAAAAGTTCAAGCCAGCGCCTGGACGAATAGCCTGATTCTGTGAAATCTCGCCTTGACGATCTCTATCTTCTTCCCGATATAGCTCGCCTGTCTTGCGTGGGTTCGTTCCGCGGGGCTGCGCTTCTTAACCTATGAGACATTTTTCTGGATGGATGCGCCCCCCGCCGTTTGCAATTTGGGTCGCTTCCATCTGTGCGTTGGCTGGCCCCATAATCGTTCGGGCACAAGCTCCGCAATCAGCCCCGGGGCCTCCCATGATCCGTTCCGTCGAGGTGCATTACACAGGGCCCGAAACGGTCAGCAAGGAACGGATTCTGGCGCACATGCGCACAAAGGTCGGCCAGCCCTATTCCAACCAGGTAGTCGAGCAGGATATCGAAGCGCTTTATAAGACTGGCGCCATTCAGAACGTTCGCATTTTCGCTCAACCCGAAGGCGATGGCGTGAAGGTGATCGTGGCAGTGCAAACGCGAGCGATCGTGCGCGAGATCGAAATTACCGGAGCCGAACGAATCAAAGCAAAAAGATTGCGCAAAGAAATCAAAGTGAGACTCAACCAGGCGGTCAGCGAACAGCAACTGGAAGACGCGCGTCAAAAAATCATCGAAGTCTATCAGGGGCACGGATTCAATGATGTCAGCGTGCAATTTCGCGTTGATCCAATTGACGAAAAGCGTGGCACGGCGCGGGTTGTTTTCACAGTTAACGAAGGCGTGAGAGGAGCGGTGCGCCAGATCCATTTCGAAGGAAACACCCACTTCGGTGAAAAGATATTGCGCAAACAAATGAAAACGCGCGGCAGGACGCCAATTTACTTCATGGATAAATCGGGGCGCTTGGATGAGGTACAGTTAGAGCAGGACCTGGACAAACTGCGCGAGTTTTACCAAAACCACGGCTACATCGATGTGGAAATCAAAAATGTTCGCAGGGATCGCACCGAGAAGGGGCCGATGATCATTACGATCGTGATTGTCGAAGGCCCACAATACCACGTGCGCAAGCTGAGCGTTTCCGGGTACCAGGCGGCCAGCGAACAGAGAATTCGTGCGCTGCTAAAAATGAAGGAAGGCAGCGTCTATTCACCAAAACAACTGCGCGATGATGCGAAGGCAGTGGCCGACGCCTATGGCAGCGGCGGTTATGTTGATCTGGTGATATTGCCCGAAGGGGCGCCGGCGGGTCCCGCGCTGATCGATGTGAGCTATAACATCGAGGAGGGCACCCGCTCCTTCGTCAACCGCATCAATATTCAGGGCAATACGCGCACCAAAGACAAGGTAATCCGTCGGGAAGTGCTCGTCGCGCCGGGAGATGTCTTTAACACCGTTCGCGTGGACATAACCAAGAAACGGCTGGAAAACCTGGGTTACTTCGCCAAAGTCGAAACTTATCCGGAAGAGACAGACATACCCGGCCGCAAAGATCTAGACATTCTGGTGCAGGAAAAACGGACTGGCTCACTTAGCTTCGGCGGCGGCTTCAGCACAGTGGATAAGTTGGTGGGATTCGCGGAACTTACGCAAGGTAATCTCGATCTTTTTAACTGGCCGTCGTTTACCGGGGGAGGCCAAAAATTCCGGCTGCGCATCCAGTACGGCACGCAGCGAAAAGATTTTATTCTGACCTTGACCGAACCGTACTTCCTCGATCGACGCCTTGCACTTACCGGTCAGCTTTTTTTCAACGAGGCAAATTATTTGAGCGCCGACTATGACCAGCGCAATTACGGGTTCATGACCGAGCTGCGGAAGCCGATCAATGCTTATGTCTACGCGACCTTGGGATACACGCTGCAGGACGTTGATATTTTTAATGTGGCGGCCAACGCACCTGATTTTATCCAGTCACAAAGCGGATCGTTTGTCGAAAGCAAGATCTTTAGCAGCGTTGTGTTTGATTCACGCGACAATGCCTTGCTCTCGCACCGTGGACAACGCATCACCTTTTCACCCTTTATTAGCGGTGGTTTTCTTGGAGGCGATACGCAGGTTTATGGTTTGGACTTGGAGGGGTCCCAATACTTTCATCTGCCGAAGGACCTCATCTTGCTCATCAACGGCGAAATCGCGACTGTGAACACATGGGGGAACGGAACTCAAGTGCCAATTTTCGAGCGGCTCTTCCTTGGCGGCTCAAATAATCTCCGCGGCTTCCCGTTTCGCGAGGTCGGTCCGCAGCAGAACGGGGAGCCGATCGGCGGCCAATCAATGGCGCGCGCTACTGTAGAACTTACTTTCCCGATCGTCGAAAAAGCGCGCGGCGCAATCTTTTATGACACCGGCTTTGTTAACAGCAGCGACTGGGCTTTCGGTTTCGAGAACATTGCTTCCGATATCGGTGTGGGACTCCGGCTTGATTTGCCAATTGGTCCGCTGCGGCTTGATTATGGATACCCATTACAGCGCGACGGATACCACGGCGGTGGGCATTTCAACTTCAACGTAGGCTACCAATTTTGAACGAATATATGTGGTTGCAGTCTAACGCGATTCCGCTCACCGTATCGTCTGTTTTATGAAAAAATCCCTGTCCATACTGGTTGCGCTGATGCTCGCCATTCCGTTTGCGGCTTTCGCACAGGGCACACTGAAAATCGGAACGGTCGATATGCAGCGCGCATTTAAGGAATACAACAAGACCAAGGAAGCTGAGGCAAAAATCAACGACGCCAAAAATGCCGCCCGAAAAGAATATGACGACCGGGCGGAAGATTACAAAAAAGCGCTCGACGAAATCAATAATCTGAACAAGCAGCTCGAGTCGCCGGCCCTCAGCGCCGATAAGAAGACGCAGACGGCGAAGGATCGCGATGACAAGATTGCAAAAATCAAAAACATGGAGCGGGAGATCAGCGATTTTCGCCAGACGCGCGAACGGCAGTTGCAGGACCAGTTAATGCGCATGCGTGAAGGAATCGTAAAGGAAATCACCGACGTCGTGATCGAGAAGGTGAAAGCCAACAACCTCGACCTGGTATTCGATAAGTCAGGCATGAGCATCAATGGCGTGCCCGTTTTGATGTACTCACACGAAAACGTTGATTTTACTAACGACGTGATTGCCGTGCTCAACAAGCCTGGCCGTGCCACGGCGGCTGTAAAAACTTCGACTACTGCCTCTGCCACGCCGGCAAGAGCTGCCAAACCTTAACTGGCATTCGAGATTCGAAATGATACACGCGAGCTAAACTCGCGTGTATTTTTATGTACACATAAAGGCAAGTGCCCGCATCACGATTTGTGAGCGGCAGTGAACTGCAACAATGCTCATTGAGACCAAACTTCGACCGGCGCAATGCGCGATCACGATTCTAATCGCATTTTGCGGCGGTTCATTGGCGGCGAATTGGCAGCCGACGCTCAGTAAGGATCCGCCTGGGAGTTTCCCCGAGCTGCGCTCCCTGTATGCCTCGTACCGGTTCGGTTGGTCTGGACTTACGGCAGCTACGGGAGAGGTTCACTTTAACAAGCCGTCTGGGGACAAATTTGAGTTCGATGGCACGGGCCGAACCATTGGGTTCGTTCGCGCGCTATGGAGATTCGATGTGAACCATCGCGCGGTCGCCAACGCGGAAACGCTGCACCCGATCGAGACTCAGCAAACAGAGAATTATCGATCAAAAAAAATCGTTACTAATCTGACTTTTGCAAATGGCAGAGTAACGCGGGCAAGAACAGAAGGCGAAGGGGGGGATGCCGGAACAAAGACTCGCCAGTTTAGTTTCCCTAATCTATTCGATCTCCACTCGGCGGCGCTTTATTTGCGCAGTCAGCCGCTCAGAGATCGCAGTGTTTATCGCGTTGTGGTTTACCCGGCGACCAATGCTTATCTTGCTACCGTCACAGTAGTCGGGCGAGAGAAAATCTCCGTGCGCGCCGGCACCTACAAAGCGATCAAACTTGATTTGCAGTTGAAGCGCATCAACAAGCAATTTGAATTGGAGCCGCACCGGAAATTTCGTCGTGCGACAATCTGGGTGTCGGATGATGCGGATCGACTCTTGCTTCGAATTGAGGCGCAGGTTTTTGTCGGCACTGTCTTCGCCGAACTACAATCGATGCATTTCGATGCTCCGCGGTCTTGATGGAGATTACGACTGAATTTCGGAGCAAGATCACTTAGTATTCAGGAACCCATTCACCGCGAACTGGTGGCCGAGGGCGTCCGTGGCGAGACGGAGGAAAAACCGGCCCACGTGCCCCGGGCAACAACTGGAGAGCCGCCAGTGTTTCCAAATCCAACCGGCCGGTTACCGGAAGTCGTGTTCGCGCTTGATAGGCGCGCAGGGAAAATTCCATTGCCGGCCCATACAACCCGTTAATCTCTTCATGATAAAGGCCGCGACGGGCCAGCGCCATCTGCGCCGAGAGCACGACATTGCGCTGCACCGTGGAAGGGGCGGTCTCAAACGGTGTCCCGGCGAGCACGCCTCCTTGCGAAGTGCCTGGCGTCACGGGATTCGATGGGTAGATTTGTTGGTCTTTGGGTGGGTTGCCGAACGGTTGAAGCGGTGGCGCAGGATTCGCGTTCGGGTTCTCGTCGGGAGAGGTTTCGCTGGGCTTTGGTGCCGCTCCCGGGCCGGGCGATACTGGCTTCGTTGCCGGTCGCGCTGATGCAGAAGAGTCACCTCCAAGCGACTGAAGCGTCTCGCTATTGAGCTCGCCGCTAACCTGCAGTCCATTGCGAATTTGGTAACGGCGAATCGCCGCGGTTAAATTTGCATTCGTCTCACCGCTGATTTCGCCGTAGTAAAACCCCTGATCCTTCAACGCCTGTTGCACACGTTCGACCAACTGATCGGCGCGCAGCAACATCATGGATCCAATAAAGATCAGTGCAGCGATCCTGATTTTCATTCCTCGACGCTATTTTGACGCCTTGCCTTCCCGCCTATTCAAGGCTTTCCCGCACCTGTCGCCGCCAAGGTTGACTTCCGTTGGCTCGCCGCGTCACGATAACGCAAAATGCCGTCCGCGACGGCCGCGGCAATCTGATCGCGATAATCTTCGCTCGCCAGTTTGGAAATGTCCTCCTTGTTTGTGAGAAACCCTCCCTCAATCAAGACCGCAGGGGCAGTCACGTTTGCGATCACGAAAAATTGTCTGCCTTGTGTGCCGCGATCAATAGATCGGGTACGCGCAACCAATGCTTCCTGGATAAACCCTGCAAGATTTTGGCTTTCGGGATTCGGCGAATCGGAAAGCGGTCGCCATAGAAAGGGAAGCCACGAGGCCAGAAGCGAACCCGCAGTGATTTGGTGTCCGGCGTAGTACGTTTCGACGCCACTGGCTACCGGCTTGTTATCCTCATTGAAGTGAATACTGACGAAAATGCCTTTTCTAATTCGATTGGAGAATGCTGCGCGATCCGCCAGCGAAACGTACGTGTCTCCCACGCGGGTCATCAATGTCGCGATCCCTTCGGAGTTCAGGAGCCGGTCGATTCGCCGCGCCACGTCCAACGTCAGATCTTTTTCCAATACTCCGCCACAGGTCGCTCCGGAGTCTTGACCGCCGTGGCCGGGATCAAGAACAACTACTGCAAATGGCTTGGGCGCAGTTGAGCTCTTGGCGGCTCTGGGTGAGGGCTTAGCGACGGGTCGCTCGGCTTGACGGAGCTGCATCCAGACAAAGGATGCGACCATCAACGCCAAGCCGGACAGGGCCAGCACATTTCGAAACGTTCGTTTCATCCGTCACCTCTGAGATAAGATTTCTCTTCATAACTTTAATCGTTAATCAGAGGGCGCAATTCCGTATCTAATAACGCCCGATAACGAATTGCTCTGTTCGCATCGCGCTCGAGCAGTGCTGCTTCGATCCCGCCACTGGCGAGTTGTTCCTGTCGATGTTTCAAAACAGCAGACCGCTCCGGCAGCTCGTTTGCATCGCTAGCCTGCAAAGACATATGCCCGATACTCCATGCGTCGAGCGCAGAGTTCAGGGTCGCTTCAAAACTCGCGTCCGGCGCATGCTGGCTTTTTAGAAACGCTTCCATCAGTTCTCCCGATTGTCGGGTGCCGCTGAGCACTGCGAAGTCCTGCCGCACCTGGGCGTACGTCGTGCCATGGGTTGCAATTTCGCCGTCGTATTCCACCCGCAAAAACAAATCCTCCTCGGCTCGTTCACCTACCTCGGCAAAGAGCATCCGTGCCAGAAAAGGCGCACCATAAACCTGTTCAAATGCGCTCTTCATTACCGGACTAAGCGAATAATGCACCAGCCGCCGCAGTGAAACATCTGCAGCCGAGCGGGTGAACCCTTCCGTGCTGGCGAGCTCGATGGCCGCCATTCGCAACCGTTCGATATCCCCGGGATGACCAATCGCCCCCATGGCGATCCGATCGTAGACCTCGAAAAGTTTTTGCCGCGTTTGGGCGACAGTCAGAAACAGAATGCCGTCGCGATAGCCCAGCGCTGCGATCGGACTGCCGGGGGCGAGCTGCGCTTCGATGTACTCACGGCGGTTCGCGATCGCTTCCACCCAACGATACGGCTCTTCAATCATGCAACCGTTTCCTTGAATACCGCCGCGATTTTGCTCTCCGGCAAAGTAATGATGCCTTCGCGCGATACGATCTTAATGAGCGGATAAATCTTCCCGCTGCGATCCACGCCGCCCGTCGATGTGTCGGATTCCGCAGCGGTATCCAGCGCGCGCAATGCGATCGATATCGCTTCGTCTTCACTCAATTTGTGCAGCGATTTCGCGCCCCAATTGTTTTCGTAATACAGAATGCCGCGCACTGCGGGCGATCCCGATCCCGTTGCAGCGTAATCGGTCGCTTCAAATTGCGCGCCCATTGCATCGTAAAAATAAAGCCGCGCGTCGGGTTTCGAATCAGAATCATACGTTGCGAAAATCGGAACGACCACTCCGACGCCTTGCATTACGAACCCGAAATTATCACGCAACAGTTTGGATAGAGCGCGCACTTTGCCGTCGACGCTCATCTCTTGAAGTTGAGTTCGCCGAAAGTATTGGAACGAGTGTTCCAGCACGCGCGCCATCTCCCAAGCCGTCGCAGGCACGCCTGCGATTGCCATAATCGAGTGTCGATCGATTTCCAAAACTTTGTCGGCACGATCGTAGACAACTGTGTTGCCAGCCGTCGCACGGCGATCGCCCGCCACCAGCACGCCGCCTGAAAATTTGAATGCCAGAATTGTGGTTGCCTCCGTCGGTTGCCACGTTTTTTGTGCGCCCTGAGCTTGTGGCATCGGATTAATGACCGCCGACGCCAACAGGCCTTTGCGCCGCAGCAGCGCGGGGAAATCGCCGGCTGCGCCAGAAAAATTCTGGTCGAGCGCCACCGGTGAGCGTTCCATTATTGACCCGTGCGCTGGCGATAGCGCTTCGATTGGTTGGGGTCGACCTTGCGCATTTTTTTCAGGAGGTCCTTCGTGTCCGGCCGCGAAATATCCGGTGAACGTGGACCTCCGCCATCGCCTTGCTTTGGTCCCCAGGGAGCCGGTTCTACCGGCTTTTGAATGCGCTCAGGCATAAAAAAATCTAAGAGCAAAATATTGGAAAGCAAGCCGCACAACCGACGCCGAGTGCCCGCCTGCGCCGCCCCGAACGCTTTCGGGGCTGCCAGCACAGAAAGCAAATCCATTTAATGTCTCCGTAATTCTTTTCTGAGTTTTTGCGACTCAAACACAGGATTCCATTGCGCCAGCTTGAGTTTTCACAACAGATTCCTGACATTTTGTTGCACCAGCAGAAGATTTTGCTCTGCGGGCACAGACTGGAGCTACATTTTGTTGTGCTGGAGGAGCAAAGACACAACACAGAACTCTTGAGGCTTGACACGGAATGGCTCCTCAGAGCTCCGCGCCGGCCGCGCTCTGCACGACTGTGAGATCGCAAGACAGTTCGAGTGAACCGCCCCTACCGACTGTGAGCCGGCATTGCGGCTCAATCACTTACCGAACGAGCTGCGCTCTCACCGGCAACCCGGCCTTGTCGCCGATCGCCGCGCGGCTGGGTGAGCCGACCAGCTTACCCTCGCGACGTTCGACGTTAGCCAATCTTCCGGTTTCGCGAAGCTTTGGGAGTGCGACGCGTTCCCGCGTCGCTTTTTGGGGGAATCGCGTACCTCAAATCGAAAGCGGTGGTAGGACGCCCCGCACTCCTAAAGCACTCCGTACAAAATGTGGGAGGACTCACCGTTTTTCACGATCCCAGTAAAATTTGTGTTGCCATTCTCGCGCGAAGGACAGCAAGATCGCGTCGATTTGTTGGCGCTTAGTCGGTAGGCTTGATGAGCCTGTGAAAACGAAAAGCAAAATTAGCGCTTACATTCTCCGCAGCAGCGCAGCGGCGCTGCTTTTTTCGTGCGTGATTGTCGCCTTTTCCTCGGCGATTAACCTGCCTAACAAACATTCGAAGCTTCCAGCTCCGCAGAATGACACCACCCTCGGCGTGAGTGGACAAGATAACGCCTCGTCCGTAGCCAAGTCTGCGACCCGACGGAACCGCACGCTGACGTTTGCTGATCGAGTCGCTTATCAGCGCGCGATCGAGGAAGTCTATTGGCGGCATCGCATCTGGCCGGCGCCAAATGCCAGCCCCAAGCCGCCGCTGGACAAGGTGATGTCGCAGGCGCAGGTCGAGAAAAAGGTCGAAGAGTATCTACGCAACTCACAGGCGCTGGAGGATTACTGGCAACGGCCGATTACTCCCGATCAACTGCAAGCGGAGATGGAGCGGATCGCCAGTCATACGAAACAGCCCGCGGTGCTGCGCGAAATCTTCGCCGCGCTGGGCGACGATCCATTCGTGATTGCCGAGTGTCTGGCCAGACCTGTTCTGGCGGAGCGTTTAATCACGGACTTGTACGCTCACGACCAAAGATTTGACGGCGAGTTGAAGCGACGCGCCGAGGCCGAACTGCAAAATCATCGAAGTTTGAACCAGATGAAGCAGACCAGCGGGACGTACACCGAAATGGAGTGGATAAAAGGCGACTCTGCCGATCCTGGTCCGAGCGATGCGCCGGGAGTTGTAGCCACGCCCCTGCGGGGCGTCAGCCGAAACGTGCCACAGGCACGTGGCTACAGCGAACCACACGGCGCGCCAAACGCTATTCGAATGAACGGCAGCGAATGGAATGGGAGTGTAGGCAAGTTGGCCCAGCAGTTTAGCGAATCTCGGCAGCGCGAAGCGGCTGCTTTTGGAGTGCGGCGACACGTCGCCGCTTTCGAAAGCGCTGACATGTCAGCGCACTCCAAAAAGCCTGCTGCCGACGAGTACGAAACTTTGCCGCTAGGAAAGGTAAGCCCATTACAAGAGGATGAGGAGCATTACTACGCCGTAGCGGTAATGAAAAAGGGCAAAGACCGATTGAAACTGGCCACGATCGCGTGGCTCAAAGAACCGTTGCTATCATGGCTGGCTAAAGGCGAAGCGCAAGTGCCGGTGACAATGGCGGCCGTGACCGCGAACTACACGCTTCCTGTAATAGCGAGTCCGTCGGGTGGCTGCGCCGACGATACCTGGACTGCGACCACCATTGTGAATGCGCCAGACTTACGCGCTAGTCACACCGCAGTATGGACCGGTAGCGAAATGATTGTATGGGGTGGGAGTAACCAGAACGGCAGCCAAACACACACTTTGAACACCGGTGGCAGATACAGTCCCAGCACGGACAGCTGGACGGCCACGGCGATCGCCAACGCGCCGCTTGGCCGAGCCAGTCACACGGCGGTGTGGACCGGCAGCGAGATGATCGTCTGGGGCGGGAGCAACTTCCCGGTCGGTCCGTTGAACACCGGCGGGCGATACAATCCGGGCACGGACAGTTGGACAGCTACCAGCACCACTAATGCGCCTGACCCCCGAGAAGCGCACACGGTAGTTTGGACTGGCAATGAAATGATCATCTGGGGCGGCCTTGGCATTTCTAATACTGGCGGCAGATACAATCCTAGCACCGATAGCTGGGCAGCCACCACCACGACCAACGCCCCCGCTGGCCGATATGCTCACAGCGCAGTCTGGACCGGCAGCGAAATGATCGTCTGGGGCGGCACTGATTTCTCCACCCTCTTCAACACCGGCGGGAGATACAATCCTGGCACCAATAGTTGGATGGCCACCACCACGTCAAACGCGCCCTCTGGCCGAGAATTTCACACGGCAGTGTGGACCGGCAATGAAATGATCGTCTGGGCGGGTGATGATGGCTCGAAATTCGGCGTTAACGGCGGTGGCAGATATAATCCCGCCACCAATGGTTGGGTGACTACCAGCACGATCAACGCGCCCGCTGGCCGCTTTAGTCACACCGCAGTGTGGACCGGCAGTGAAATGATCGCTTGGGGCGGGACTAACATGTCTAATAATTTGAACACCGGCGGCAGATATAATCCGGGCACCGATAACTGGGTGGCTACTACCACGGCCAACGCGCCCGCTGGCCGAGTTGGTCACACGGCAATCTGGAGCGGCAGTGAAATGATCGTCTGGGGCGGAGTTACCTCCAACTATGTGAACACCGGCGGGAGATACTGCGCGCAGCCGCCTTCGTCCTGCACCGACGACACGTGGACTCCAACGAGCACTACCAACGCGCCCGCTGGCCGAACGTATCACACTGCAGTGTGGACCGGCAGCGAAATGATCGTCTGGGGTGGGGTTGATCTTAGCGGATATTTTAACACTGGCGGCAGATATAATCCTACCACCGACAGTTGGACACCTACCAGCACCGCCAGCGCGCCCGCTGGCCGGGAAATTCACACAGCGGTGTGGACCGGCAGCGAAATGATCGTCTGGGGCGGATATAACGGCAGTGATTTGAACACCGGCGGGACATACAATCCCAGCGGTGACAGTTGGACAGCCATCAGCACAACCAACGCGCCCGCTGCCCGAGACTCTCACACGGCAGTCTGGACTGGCAGTGAAATGATCGTCTGGGGCGGATTTAGCAGCGGCAGTTACTTCAACACCGGCGGTAGATATGACCCCAGCACCGACAATTGGGCAGCCACCAGCACCACCAACGCGCCCGATGCCCGCGCCTTACCCACAGCAGTGTGGACTGGCAGCGAAATGATCGTCTGGGGCGGATACAACTTCAGCAGTGATTTCAATACCGGTGCCAGATACAATCCCGGCACTGACAGTTGGATCGCCACCAGCACTACTAACGCGCCCGCTGCCCGAGACTCTCACACGGCAGTCTGGACTGGCAGTGAAATGATCATCTGGGGTGGAGAGACTTTTAACTTCAGCCGTTTGAATACCGGCGGCAGATACAACCCCGGTACCGACAGTTGGATAGCAACCAGCACCGACAGCGCGCCCGCTGCTCGTGACGCTCACACGGCAGTCTGGACGAGCAACCAAATGATCGTCTGGGGTGGATTCGGCGGCAGCTTTTTGAACACCGGCGGCAAGTACAACCCGAGTACCGACAGTTGGACAGCTACAAGTACCACCGGCGCGTCCGTCGCCCGAGACTTTCACACCGCAGTCTGGACCGGCAGCCAAATGATCATCTGGGGCGGAGCTGGTTCCGGCCCCACCTATTTTAACAGCGGCGGCAGATACTGCGCGGCTGCACCGAGTCCGACACCTACGCCTACTCCGACTCCAACATCTACCCCGACCGCTACTCCTACAGCGACAATCACACCTACGATCACCGCAACACCTACCGCGACACCGACCGGCACACCGAGACCCACACCGACGCCGAGGTTTGCACCGACACCGCGGCCGCGCCCGACTCCGGCACCGCGTCCTTAGAGGTACAAGAGAGCTAGTTGTGGCAATTGTCTCCGTCGCTACGCCATGGAACCCGTGAGCGAAGTCGAAGGAAACCGCGGCCCCTCAAGGTTCCATCACGGGATTCCTCGACTTCGCTCGGAATGACGGGAGTTAATTCGTTCTTCCTGATTCGGACTTCGTTATTCCAAGCGCTTGCCAGATAATTGTGCTAGTGGCAAGGTTTCGGCCCGATGAAGCTTCCAGCGATTCTCTGTACGAGCTTCTTTTTCGCACTTTGGACCGCTCCTGGTCAGACGCCTGCGCCGGAAGCTGCAAAGCCAGCTGACGCCGCTCAAGTCGAAGCGCTGGCAAAAAAAATCGACGAACAAAATACAAAAATCGACGCGCTGTCTCAGGAAATCCTCAAGCTCGAGCAAGAAATCTCACACATCCGGCCAGGAGTCATGATCGGAGAAAGTACGCCCGCGCCAGCGAATCCTGTCGTTCCAGCAGCATCTCCGTCACATCCGGCAGCGGGTAACACGCATACCGTCGCGCGCGGGGAGACGCTTACTTCGATTGCGAAAATGTACAAAGTGACGGTGGACGAGTTGCAAAAAGCTAACCACATCGAAGACGGCCGTAAATTGCAGGCTGGCCAAACGATCTCGATTCCAACGTCTGTCACGCCAACGCCGACACCCGCGGGATAATCAACCTCACGGTCGAGGGCGCGGAGTGCTCCGCATT
>WNFX01007331.1_pt1 | contig 17798 bp, 17 predicted proteins | sample 5400111 | NCBI WGS metagenome assembly WNFX01 (sample SAMN13153363, study PRJNA577476) | soil metagenome | isolation source: 40 cm soil or saprolite under grassland replicate 1 | place: USA:California | collected 2016-06-15 | reverse complement strand
CACTTCACCATGGGCATCCTCTTTGCCATTATCTATGCTGCTTTATGGAGTGTGGGGATCGGCAGCCCCACCTGGTGGTGGGGGCTCATCTTTGGTGCCATTCATGGCATACTGGTCATATTGCTGCTGCTAGTGGTTACGCGCAAGTTTCCTCAGCAGCCCGAATTATTCAACGGATTACCGATGATGGTCGCCATCATGCTGAATCACATGGTCTTTGGATTAGTCGTCGCACTCGTCTACTCAACCTAGCATTAGCAGCGTATGAACCCACATTCTGCATTATAACCCATTCCTTCTCAGTTATGATCCATCTCAGGGTTGAGAACATGCACGCGCGAATATCAACCCTGAGTCAACCCTGGAGCGGATGGAATCTGGCCTGTTATCCGCTATACTTCACTCCAGAAGAGACGAGCCGCTGAGAAACAAGAGACTTAAGGCAATGCTCGTTTAGAGCAGAGTTTAATCATTCTGAGGTCCTTTTGAACCGAAAGGAGAACACCTATGTCTAGAAAAAAGCTTTCTGGTGACTCAACTGGAATTGGTGGCAATTACCCCTGGTGGATATCCATAGTGGTGATTTTGGGCGCTATATTGCTCGCATCCGGCGCTGTGATCAGTAAGGTGGATCCCTCCCTTCTAGCGAACGGTGACCACATAACAGCTGCAACGAGAGTGTTAGGGGACTATACGTTTGCGCGTGACTTAGCGTTGGCTTTACTGTTGCTTCTTCTACTAGCGATAAAGGCTCGTCGGATATTAGCAGGAGTTATGGTTTTGATCGTGCTGATTCAGATTCTTGACATGATAAACGACCTGGTTCGCGGAGACTTTCTGCTCGTTCCGGTCGTGCTCGCGTTCGCCATCGTGTTCTTAGTTGGAGCATCTAAGGTGTTCGGCCAGCCAGTCTGGCATGTTGATGCCTGGCGTGAGCTGGATAGTCACTCGCCTGAGTCCCGCTGACAGGAAAGAGTGATGTCGAAAATTTTTCTCGTCTGCATCTTCTGCACGCCAAGGCGCGAGAAATATCAAAAGGGAGTTCATGTAGAGTCTTCACAATGATGAGCAGGTGGGGTACCCAATTCTTGAATACCCCACCTGCTCATCATTGTGAAGAGAGGTACTACGCTACTTCCAAGTCAGACACTGGAACTCATCGCAGGTCATCTCTTCTGTCAAAGCCCCTGACACCTGCACCTCATGTCCTTCAAACACATCTTGCGCCAGAGTCACAGCCTTGTTGATGTGTTCTAACGTACGTTGGGACGCCTGAAAGGCTTCACTCCATGCGGCTAAGGAGAGATCGGCACCATTTTGCAAGCCGCGTAAAATCTTCTGCAAGAACTCAGTCTGCGTCACGGCCACGTCGAGATACTCTCTCATTCCAGCCCCTGCCGCATCAGTAGCCCCTGCCTGCACCATCGGTGTTTCCTGCATGACATTGCCCTTCTTTCGGAAACGAGCGAGTTGCGCTCCTAAGTGTTCAATCTACAAATAACGGAAACTAAGAGCTTGCTCTACCTATATAGTATAGGGCATACATTGGGCGTACTACTACAGGACACCAGAGGGAGCTTTGCAGAGAGACCACCACAAGTATATTATAGTATATTGATCTCATGATGCTATCACAAAACTGTCACAGTTTCGCACCACCAACTAAAAAGGCGATGAGCGCAAAATGTATTTCACGAGGAATGAAGAGCTAGCGGAAGAGTTCTGTTACCGAGCGCCCGTCGTGAATACGGCTGATAGCGCCCGCGAAGAGTTCGGCCACCGAAAGAATGGTCATGTTGGGGAGGCGTTTCTGCTCAGAAAGCGGGATGGAGTCTGTGATGACGATTTCTTTGATGGGAGCATTGCTCAGACGTTCGATCGCGGGTCCGGACAAGACACCATGCGTGGCGCAACAATAGATGTCGCGCGCCCCGTGGTTATATACTACGCGTACTGCCTGTGTCAGTGAGCCGGCGGTGTCGATCTCGTCATCCACAATTAAGGCGTGCCTGCCTTCGACGCTGCCGATGATGCCCATTGCTTCTATGTGACCGTTGTTGCCGATGCGCCGCTTCTCGACGATTGCCAGAGGTGCATCGAGACGGTCAGCCAGCTTGCGAGCCTTTTTGGCAAAGCCCTCGTCCGCCGCGACAACCGTAAAGTCATCCAGTTCTTTTTCTGCAAAGTAACGAGCCTGGAGTATCTGTGCGGTCAGTTCATCGACGGGAATATTGAAAAAGCCCTGGATTTGCCCAGCGTGCATATCCATAGTGAGGACGCGCTGAGCTCCGGCAACGGTGATGCAATCAGCGATGAGGCGAGCTGTGATGGGAACGCGCGGCTGATCTTTCTTGTCGGTACGGCCATAGGCATAAAAAGGAATGACGGCGGTGATGCGAGCAGCAGAGGCGCGTTTCAGTGCGTCGATCATGATCAGGAGTTCCATGATCGAGCGGTTGACGGGGGAGCTGAAAGGCTGAATGATAAAGACATCGCGGCCACGTACATTGTCGTTGATTTTGACGAAGATGTTTTCGTTACTAAACTGAAAAACATCTGCATCGCCAAGCGGAATATGCAGATGTCGGCAGATTGAGGCTGCAAGTGGGCGGTTTGCATTACCTGTAAAGATACACAGCTCTTCCATTAGCTCCTCCTCGATGTATTGAGTATATCATATGGGCAATGTTTATGTAAACCAGGAGGGATTGCTACAATCGAAGGCCAACACTGCTCTTTTCTGGGTGCGATGATGTATCGCTAGCATTGCCATAGGCATCTACCAGCCTTTTCCAGGCTTCTTTGCCTCCAATAGGATAGATGGATAGACCTGCTAAACGGGCTGGTGAAGGATTGTCGCCGACAAACAGAATGGTTACCGCGTGACCTGATTGCTTGAGGCGCACCAGTGTGTCGAGCAGATGGTCGGTGACGGTTCTGGTGATAACGACGATAGTGGCTCCGGCGGGAAGATGCGATCGTTCAGCATGTATCACTTCCTCCAGCGTGCTTCCGAAGTAGGGTTGGATACGGGCAAGTACATCCATAATGCGCCTGCGCTGCTCCTCACTAGTGGCAGGGGGGAGATGGATGCGGCGGCGCTTTAATTGCGCGGCAACGGTCGCGTCTACCTCCTGTTTCTCTTCATCCTCGGACGTAGCGTTGCTATGTACCTGTTCTTCCGGCATAAACATAAGGGTATTGGCGTAGAGGCCAACGGCATAACCTTCATTGAGCGCCCAGTCGGAGGCGGATGCCGCAGCGCAAATAGCCAGTTCCAGTAGTTCTGGCTGGAGACCATGTAAAGTATCAAATTGTGTATTGACGTTGAGAAAGATGACCATGGTGTAGGTCGTAGTAGGCTCATAGACCTTACTTTGCAATTGCATCACGCGCGCTGTAGCTTTCCAGTGGATGCGGCGAAGGCTATCACCATAGGCATAGTCCCTCACGCCGATGACGCGAGATGGGTCCTCCACCAGGCGGCGCGGGGCGCGGCGGTCGCCAAAGGGATGGCGGGCTGGCAGGCTGAAGCGGGTTAAAGGTACTACTAATGGATAAACTAGCAGATACTGCCAGTTAGGCAGAGTTTCCTCGTTACTGATAAAACCGAAAACATCACCACTGCGCACGACGGTTGGGCCAAATTTATGCACGCCGCGCGCAGCACAATGCAAGGTATAGCGGCGTGTTACCCGTTCGTACCAGCGCGTACTGAAAAGGTTTTCTAACACAGCGGTATCACCTACGACACTGACGCTTATGTGCTGTCCCGTCATAGTGAGAGCTCGCGGAACTGTATCTTCGATTTCTAACCAGGGTAGTGGTAAAAGCTTGCCGTTTTCGACTGAGACCGACAGGGTAACCTGCTCACCAAACAATACACGCTGCTCGCTGAACTGCCGTTGATAGCGCAGCTGGCGCAGGCAAAAAGTTGCCCACATATCCGTCGTGCCGATGATTACGAGTACCAGTAACCCGGTGATGAATAGCAGCGGTTGATGAAATAGAATACTCGCAATTACAATTGCCAGGGCAATGTAGTATAAGCGTCTATTCATAACTCCACCGGCACAGGGACAGTATGCAGGACATCCTCTACAATTTGCTCCATGACTCGTCCATGCAGGCGGGCCTGGCTGGTAGCGATCATGCGATGAGAAAGGACAGGACGTGCCATATGTTTGACGTCATCAGGGATGGTGTAGTTTCGTCCAGAAATAGCGGCGTAGGCCTGGCTGGCACGGTAGAGAGCAAGTGTACCACGGGGACTGACACCCAATTCAATGGCGTTATGGTTGCGGGTGGCGCGCACCAGCTCAACAATATAGCTTTCAATGCTGGGATCAACGCGCACGCGCCGAATGAGCTTCTGCAGGCCCTGTAGGCGCTCAGCGCTCAGGACAGAGGACAAATCCTGTAATGGCTGATCCTCTCTAAAACGTTGCAGGATGAGGCGTTCTTCCGATTGACTGGGATAGTCAATGTGAACGCGCATGAGGAAGCGGTCGAGTTGCGCTTCGGGTAACGGGAAGGTTCCCTCCAACTCGATGGGATTCTGGGTGGCGATGACAATAAATGGGCGCGGTAATGCTATAGTCTCACGGTCGATGCTGACCTGCCGCTCATCCATTGCCTCCAGGAGAGCCGACTGTGTACGCGGCGTGGCGCGGTTAATTTCGTCAGCAAGCACTACCTGTGAGAGCAGCGGGCCTGGCCGGAATTCAAAATCACCCTTTTTCTGGTTGAAGAATGTGATGCCGGTGATATCCGAGGGAAGGAGGTCTGGGGTAAACTGGATGCGCTGAAAGGTACAGCCAAGGGATTTTGCGAGCGCTTTTGCCATGGTTGTTTTACCGATGCCCGGCACATCTTCAAAGAGGAGATGTCCTTCGCAGAGGAGAGCGACCATCAGCAGGTCTATGATTTTTTCTTTACCGACTATGACGCGGCCAGTGTTCTGGCGAATGGAGCGAGCGGCCTCTTGCACCTGGCGAATTTCATCTGTTTGTGTCATGCGTGGTGTAATCCTTGAGTCTCAGGAACCTGTAATAGTGGGTGGGAACCTACCTGGCTTTTGACACGAAATTTGGATACATGTACTTTGAAATGATACGCACAAAGAAATTATACGCACAAAAGGCAATAAATTTCACGTGCTCGCGACAAGTCGCTCGCCAAGAAGTATGATGTGTCGAGTGGGCGGGTCGCGGCTGCACCGCGACCCGCCCACTCGACACAGAGAGGATGGTGTTATTAGTTGCCGCGGGCTGCTATTTGGACAGTTACCGCCTGGGATTGGGCTTTTTGGCCGTTCTGGTTCTGGGCTACTGCGAAGACGAAGGCCCGGGTATGGCGACCATACATAATGACTGCCACTGACCAGGATAGGACGGCATTGCCATTGCCATCGGTAGTTACAGGGGGAGAGACATACCTGAAGGGAGCAACGGTATAATAGACCCCCAATGTGACAGTGATGTTCGGTAGGCTTGTGTTGACACTCACACTGACTACACTGTAATTCACTACTTGAGTAGGAATATTGGTAACGGTGATAGTTAATGGACCTCCTCCACCGGGATTGGGGGTTGGACTGGGATTAGCGTCGGGGGTTGATTGCAGCGCAGGAGTCCCTTGCGTCGGAGGCTGACTGCTGGAAGTGCTGCCGTTGCCACCACTGGGTGGTGGGAATGCCGGGCGGAGATCAACCGTTCCGGTAGGCACCACCGGTGTGGGAGGATTCGGCGAAAAGTTATTGCCTGTAGTCAAGAAATTTGGGCTGCGTACCAGTGCGTTTCCAATCAGTGAGACAAATAATACGCTTGAGATTAAGATCAGAACCACCGCGATCATCAGTACTTTGTATGCGGGATCTTTTTTCCAGAAATAGAGTAACCTGGCAAGAAGGTTTTGGGGAGGGGGCGTTGTCGTGCGACGAATAAGCTGATCAGGGCGAATCGGTTGGTAAGGCAAGGTACCAGTGTTATTACTTGCTACATGATTTTCAGGGTCAGGGTAGACTGGCGGCATTTGCCGGGGATAAGCCGGCAGTACTAAGTTTCCCTGTTCAGGTTGCTTTCCCTGTGTTTCAGGCTGATTAATCATCCGGGTGACATGCTCCTCCTCTTCTCCATTGTTTCGCTGATCTGTTCCAATACTGTTCAGTGTACACTTTCTTTTACGGTGTGTACAGTCATGTATACCAGAAGGGCTATATTTGCTTTTGCATTACTGTGTTATAACGTGACATTCCCTTCTGTCCATTACGGAAAACGGAGCAAGATGTAGTTCAGGACGGTTTGTACGGATAAGTTCTTCAATTGGTACTCCTGGATGATGGTTACAGCAGGTCCAACTGGCCTCCACATGTTGGGGTCGGTTGGCCCAAAGAGGGCGACGGTAGGTACATTGAGCATGGCCGCCAGGTGCGTGATGCCGGAGTCATTGCCGATGTAACACCAACACTGTAGCAAATGCTGTGCAACATCTATCAACGGCATATCTATCAAAGTGGAGAGCAGACCCGGCTGCGGTTGAGGTGAGAGCAGGCGCTGAATATCTTTGACGCGCTGGTGATCAGCAGGGCCTGCGAGTAGAAGAACAGGGTGATTACGCTGCCAGAGCTGTTCGATGAGGGCGGCGAAGTAGGGAACGGGCCAACATTTCTGGACGCTCCCACTCCCAGGATGAATGACTATGCGCCGGTTATCAGTCTCTGCTGTGGTTTGTTCAGCAGGTTTGAGGGAGAGCGTATAGGGCATCTCAACATGTTGTAGTTCGATGGTTTGCGCCAGGTATTGAACAATGTGTATTGCCTCGCCTTCTGGTGGGCGGCCAGCGGCGATAATTACTTTTTTGGCACCGGCCAGGCGCAGGTTTCGCTCTACCACGCTTTCGGGGTCGCGCAGCCAGCAGATGACAAGATCGGTATGTTGGAGCTGACTGAGCATGGCGGGTGAGAACGTGTTATTTGTTGAGAAGAGGCCGCTCCACTGGAGTTGTCCGTAATCGGAGGTTTTGTCCACGAGGTCAGAGGCCAGGGCGAGAGGCAGGACGGCGGGATTGCCAACCAGGGTGATATGAGGGTTGCTATATTGGTTTCTTATAGCCTGTATAATGGGAAATGTGAGCAGGGTGTCGCCGATAGCCCCGGGACGGATAATGAGAATGTGCATGAAATTTTCCCATACGATTACAGAGGCTGGATTCGAATGAGCGTATCACCCCTCTGCACCACCTCACCATTGGTGGCGACAAGCGCGCTGACATGGCCTGATACTTCTGCTTGAATCTCATTGAATACCTTCATTGCCTCTACCAGTGCGATTACCTGGCCGATCTGCACCGTGTCACCAATAGAGACAAAGGGTGGGGAGGAGGGCGAAGGAGAGGAATAGTAGACGCCCGTGAGCGGGGCAATGATAGCGACGCTGGTATCAGTTTTCACGGTGTGGGCAGGAGTGCCAGGAGGAAGTTGCGTGCCCCCCTGGCCCGGATTGCTCAATTGAGCAGGAGTTGAAACCATCACCATCCGCGGTTGCCGGCGGATGATGATCTCGGTGCCTCCCTCGGTCAGTTCTAGTTCGCCAATGGTACTCCCTTCGAGCATGTTTATCAAGTCTTCAACTCGCTTGATCCATGACGACACCTTCTGCTCGTGTGTATCCATCTTTTTTACTCTTCGTAGCGCTTAAAAATCAAACAGGCATTGTGGCCACCGAAACCCATCGAGTTGGACATAGCGACGTTGACCGTGCTTTGACGCGCCTTATTTGGTACATAGTCCAGATCGCAGTCGGGATCAGGGTGGTGCAGGTTAATGGTGGGAGGAATGATACCTGTTTGAATAGCCATGATGGAAACGACCGCTTCCACACCGCCAGCCGCTCCCAGGGTGTGGCCGGTCATCGACTTAGTGGAGCTGATCGCCAGGCGATAGGCATGATCGCCGAAACAGGTCTTGATGGCCTGCGTTTCAGTCCGATCATTGAACTGGGTTGATGTGCCATGAGCATTGATATAGTCCACCTGGTCGGGACGCAAGTTCGCTTTTTCCAGGGCGCGGCGCATCGCGCGTACCAGGCCTGTGCCGCCAGGGGCAGGTTCGGTGATGTGATGCGCATCACCCGTTGAAGCATAGCCCACCAATTCCGCCAGGATAGTAGCTCCTCTAGCTTTGGCGAAATCCAGGTCTTCCAGGATCAAAATGCCGGAGCCTTCTCCCATCACAAAGCCGTCGCGTGTAGCATCGAAGGGACGACTGGCTCCCTGGGGGTCGTCATTGCGGCGCGAGAGGGCGTGCATATTGTCGAAGGCGGCCATGGCAATAGGGGTAATGCCGCGCTCCGCACCACCAGCAATCATGGCTTTTGCATCACCGCGACGGATGGTTTCCCAGGCTTCTCCAATGGTATTGGCGCTAGTGGCGCAAGCGGAGACGGCGGCCCAGTTTGGACCTCTGGCCCCGGTCATGATGGAAACAATGCCGGGGGCGCCATCGATGATCATCATATTGATGAAGAATGGGCTAATACGTTCGGGGCCTTTTTCAAAGAGAACCTGGAATTGATCATGTAGTGTCACCAGCCCACCAATACCGCTGCCGATATATACGCCAATATCATCGGCATTCTCATCGCTGATTTGTAAGCCTGAGTGGGCAATCGCCTGTTTCGCAGTGGCGATGGCAATTTGCTCATAGGGGTCATTGCGACGTACTTCTTTGCGATCCATATAAAGGAGAGGATCAAAATCTTTGACCTGAGCGCCGAAGCGAACACGGAACCGGCTGTTATCATAGCCTGTGGTCTCTGCAACGCCGGATTTTCCCTGGCAGAGAGCTTCCCACGACGAAGCCAGATCATTACCCATCGAGGTAACTAATCCTAAGCCAGTTACAACTACACGAGACATGTTGTTCCCTCCTATGAAAGAGTGTTATCCCTTGATCATAAACCTAACGCGACGGCTTCTTCCTGGATGAAGCGGGTGTATGTTTCTCCACGGATGAAGCCTTCATGTTTAAGGAGCCTTTTATGAAATGGTATCGTTGTGACGATACCTTCAATGACGTACTCGTCAAGTGCTCGTAGCATACGAGCAATGGCTGCTTCGCGGGTTTCGGCCCAGACGATCAGCTTTGCCAGCAGCGAGTCGTAGTGCGGCGGTACGTGGTAGCCAGCATAGAGGTGGCTGTCGACACGCACGCCGGGACCGCCCGGCGGTAAGTAGCGTTCTATCGTGCCCGTTTGTGGACGGAAATCTGACTCGGCATCTTCGGCGGTGATACGGCATTCGATGGCATGACCGTGGAAGCGAATATCTTCCTGTTGAAGATGGAGCGGCAAGCCAGCCGCGATGCGGATCTGTTCCTTGACGAGATCGGTACTGGTGACCAGTTCTGTCACCGGGTGTTCAACTTGCAAGCGGGTGTTCATCTCCATGAAATAATAGCGGTTATCTTCGTCCAGCAGAAGTTCGAGCGTACCGGCGTTGCGATAGCCTATGGCCTGCACGGCGCGAAGAGCCTTCATGCCGATTTCCTGGCGCAGTTCTGGCGGCAAAGCCGGGCTGGGCGACTCTTCAAGGACTTTTTGATTGCGTCGCTGGCATGAACAGTTGCGTTCACCGAGGTGCACGCCGTGCCCGAAATTATCGACCAGGACCTGGATTTCCAGGTGGCGGGTGCGTTCCAGGTAGCGTTCGAGGTACAGCCCATCATCTCGGAAGGCTTCGCGCACTTCCATCTGCGCTACGGTAAAGACACGCTCAAATTCATCTGGACGTTTTACCAGGCGAATACCACGCCCACCGCCGCCAGCAGCGGCCTTGAGCATTAAGGGAAAGCCGATCTCACGCGCGGCGTCCAATCCTTCGGAGAGTGTGCGCAGGACGGGGGTGCCAGGAAGTATTGGTAATCCTAACTCGGCCATGGTTGTGCGCGCATCAACCTTGTCTCCCATAAGTGACATGACGGAGGCAGGAGGGCCAATGAAGGTGATCTGGACATCTGAGCAAATTTCGGCGAAACTGGTATTCTCTGAGAGAAAGCCATAGCCGGGATGAATGGCGATGCTTGGAATGCCCATTTCACGGCAGGCGCGGATGACTCGCAAGGCGATTTCACCACGATTAGCTATCAATATTTTACGAAACATCGACACACCTGTGCGGCTACACCTGCTGCGCAGGGTACCCATCCTTCCATTAAAGCGGTTAGAGTATTATATCATGCTGGTCTAGCAGGGTGCCAGATTTGAAAGAAAAGATGAGCTTAAAAATCGCCGGGGATGCCGCTTCTACCACCTTTCTCCCCTTTGCAAAAAAATGAACCGCATCCAATAATAAATCATATCGTCGTATCATGCTGCTTCGACCTGCTTGAGGAGAGTAAAAAGCGCCTCGTCAGCTTCACGCTGGTCCTTGTCGTTTTTGTCGATAATGAGCCTGAAGCAGTAGCCGCTATCGGCCTCCAGAACGGTACGCCCCTGTTGCGAGAAGGTAAGCTGGTAGGAAGGCACCCCTCTCACACACATATAGTTTATGGGAAAGTTGGCTGGCGGCAGCGATTGTATCTTTTCATACAGTTTTTCCACCATCGGTTGGGTAGTGATGATCTTATCAGTAACAATCTTTATCGTAGGAGGAGCATTGTTACTGTACACCAGAATGCTTTTGACGAGATGCAGCTTGTCAGGCTCTCCATGCGATGCGCGTGATATAGTGCTGTAGACACCCAAAAGTATGAAAGGCAAAACAAACAGAAGCACAAGGAAGGACAACGGTTTGATCTTCATAAAAAGTCCTCTTTTCTTGTAGTGTATTACTCCGACTTAGTTCTGAGTAGGAGTGGAACAAACGATATGATAGAAAGATATTCCATTCCATGACGATACCAAACGAACTTCAAACCGTCCTTTCTCAACGTCCCCTTGGCCTTGTCTTCGATATCGATGGCACGCTCAGCCCGATGGCGCCGACTTCTGACGAGGCGCGGCTCTTTCCTGGGGTTGTGCCCCTGTTGGAACGCGCTCGGGAGCGCGCCCACGTGGCGATTATGACGGGGCGAGCGATTGACGATGGGGCAAGGATGGTCAATGTGGATGGGTTGACATATATAGGCACGCACGGCCTGGAATGGTGCGATGGTTTGCCCTCGCTACATCCCGTGGAGATTGTGCCTGAGGCGTTGCAGTATATTGAACCTGGTACCTATCTGCTTGACCTGGTTGAAAGGGAGTTGCCTCAACTGGCGGGAGTCTATGTGCAGCGAAAGCGCGTGGGGGGAACGCTGCATTACCGGCTCTCACGTGATCCTGAGCGGTCAAGGCAGGGCATATTGTCGATTTTAGAAGTGCCTGCGCGGCGGCTGAATATGCGGTTGAGGGAGGGGAGAATGATGGTGGAGGTGCTGGCTCCGTTGGCGGTGGATAAGGGGAAGGCCCTGCGGCACTTTGTGGAGCATTTTCAGGTGCAGGGGGTTGTTTTTGCGGGCGATGATCTTACCGACCTGGATGCGGTGTTGGAGGTAGAGCGGCTGCGAGTTGAGAAGAAGGTGTTGGCGGGGGTGTCGGTTGTTGTGCAGCACGCGGATTCGTTACCTGCGATGTTGGAACACGCAGATGTAGTGGTACAGGAGGTTGAGGGAATGGTGAATTTGTTGCGTGAAATGGTGGGTATGCTCTTTTCCCAATAAAATAGACTCTTGCGGTGGGGCCTCTAATGGTGTATTATATGGGAGGTTCGCACTCTTGTTATGAGAGTGCTAACATTTGAAGGGACGAGGTATAGCTCGTCTGAAATTCACATAGTGAAAAATCAGGGAGAAAAAGGTATGTCAACAGTGAGCCTAAAAATTCAGCCGCTGGGTGACCGTGTGGTAGTCAAAGCATCAACGCGTGAAACCGTCACAAAGAGCGGCATTGTGCTACCGGATACCGCGAAAGAGAAGCCCCAGGAGGGCGAGGTTCTGGCAGTTGGTCCTGGCAAGATTCTGGACAATGGCAAGCGCACCACTTTGGAGGTCAAGGTGGGAGAGAAGGTGTTGTTTGCAAAGTATGCTGGCACCGAAGTCAAGATGGATGGCGAAGAGTATTTGATCCTACGCGAAAGCGACATTATGGGTATTGTGGAGTAATCAAATCACCCAATACAACTGTACCTTCCATTAAATCTTTTAGGAGAATGTTTCGTGGCAAAGAGACTACAATTTGATGAAGATGCGCGCCATTCCCTCAAAAAGGGCATCGACGCGTTGGCAGAAGCTGTCAAAGTCACACTTGGGCCAAAGGGCCGCAATGTCGTGCTGGACAAAAAGTTTGGCGCACCAACTATTACCAATGATGGTGTAACTATTGCTCGCGATATCGAACTGCCCGACCCATTTGAGAATATGGGCGCGCAGTTGCTTAAAGAAGTTGCGACCAAAACCAACGATGTGGCCGGTGACGGTACCACTACTGCAACCGTGCTGTCACAGGCCATCATTACCGAGGGCCTCAGGAATCTCGCCGCTGGCGCAAACCCCATGATTTTGCGCCGTGGCCTGGAGAAGGGTGTCGAGGCCGTCATCGATGAAATCAAGACGATGAGCAAACCGGTTGAGACACGCGAAGAGATCGCGCAGGTTGCCTCGATCTCTGCTGCCGATGCCGAAATTGGCGAACTTATCGCCGATGTGATGGACAAGGTTGGCAAAGACGGCGTCATCACCGTTGAAGAGGGCCGAGGCCTGGCGATGGAAAAAGAGTATACCGAGGGTATGCAGTTTGATCGCGGCTTCGTCTCTGCCTACATGACGACTAACAATGAGCATACTATTGCCGAACTGTCGAACCCATATATTCTTATTACCGATAAGAAGGTCAGTGCTATCGCGGACATCCTGCCCCTATTAGAGCGGGTTCTGCAGTCGGGCACCAAAGACATGGTGATTATTGCAGAGGATGTCGACGGCGAGGCTCTGGCGACACTGGTCGTGAATAAGCTGCGCGGTGCTTTTAACGTGGTGGCTGTCAAGGCCCCTGGCTTTGGTGACCGCCGCGAGGCTATGCTGGAGGATATCGCTATTCTCACCGGTGGTAAAGTCATCACTGAGAAGACTGGCCTCAAACTTGAGAATGCCACTCTGCGTGACCTGGGTCGCGCGCGTTCAGTGACGGCGAACAAAGACAACACCACGATTGTCGAAGGTGCAGGTACAAACGAGCATATCCAGGCTCGCGTGCGCCAGATCCGCGCACTGATTGAAGAGACAACCAGCGACTACGACCGCGAGAAGCTGCAGGAGCGCCTGGCAAAGCTGGCCGGCGGCGTAGGCGTGATTAAAGTCGGTGCTGCCACCGAGGTAGAACTGAAGGAGAAGAAGCACCGTGTAGAGGATGCTCTTTCCGCTACCCGTGCCGCTATTGAAGAAGGTATTGTGCCCGGTGGTGGCGCTGTCCTGATCGCCGCCATCCCTGTACTGGACAAAGTGCAGGTTGCCGCGGGTGATGAGCAGACGGGCGTCAACATTCTGCGCCGCGCACTTGAAGAGCCGCTGCGCCAGATTGCTATGAATGCTGGCCGCGATGGTGCCGTCACGGTTGCCGCTGTGCGCGCTCTTGCACATGGTTATGGCTTCGACGTGATGACCTTTGAGTACGTAGACATGTTCAAGGCTGGTATCGTTGACCCGGTGAAGGTGACACGCTCTGCCCTGCAGAACGCCGCCAGTATCGCCGGTATGGTCCTTTCGACCGATACACTGATAACAGATGCTCCAGAGGAGCAGTCCGCTGGCGGCATGCCTGCGGGCATGGGCGGAATGGGTGGTATGGGCGGAATGGGCGGCATGATGTAGCCCTGTATCGCGATAAAGGCTGAAAGAAAAGCGCTGAGAGCGAGTTACCTCCTCTCAGCGTTTTTCTTTCAGTTAGGCAGCACATCCTTCAGCATAGGCCACACATCTCCTGGCTCCCAGGTTGCGCGGTACCAGACGGCAATTTGTAGATGGCTGTGATCAAATTGCGGCACCTGCTCTATCATCTTGCGGAAGTTCGAAATAATGTAGTAGAGGTTTTTGGCGGTGTGATACCAGAGGGAATGCTCAACGCCAGCCGTGTCTGTATAGACCAGGTGGGCGCAGGTGAGATCGTTCAGATTGCTCGCGGCAGAATCAATTTGTGCGGCGGGTATCTTTTGCACAAGAGCAACTCCATCGGAGTAGTTGACCCCGCCGTCAAAGACCCACTTACCGCCTGAGAGGCGCCAGGTGGCGCCATAGAGCGGGAGTTCCCAGATGATGCGTGGGAGCATATTGGGCATTGTGCGCAGCGTGTAGGCCAGGAGTTGTTTTAGCCAGGGAATACTGACGGTTGGGCCTGGCGAGAAGTAGGACTGGTCAACTGCCATGATAACGATGAAGTCGGAGACATGAGCCAGCAGCGACCAGTTCTCAAAGGCATTGAGATTGTAATAATCGTCGTGGTCACTGAGTTTATGAATGAGGGCGATGCCATACCACTTGTGCAGGGGCTTGAGAGCAGCCCACATATGCTGGTTGAAGGTGGCAAAGAGCTGCTGGATGTTGGGATATGTGGCCAGACCAGCCTCTAAATCCATGATGACCCCATCATAGTGGGCGCGTTCAACCTCGTGCACAATGTTGTCGATATAGCTCTGGTCAGTCGTGGCTCTACGAATGTAGTCCGACTGCTGTTGTGAGGTCCATGCCTGCGACGAGCCGTCGGTCATCATGGTCACCGTGAAATAGGCCATGCCACCTTTGCTATGCACCAGTTGCACCACATTATCCATACTGAGGCTGCCGGGCATACAGTTATTGCTTTGACCGTTAATGAACTTGCCGGTGGTGGGGTCAAGCCAGCCGGTACCGACGAGGGCTGCGTCGGGATTCGCGTCGGCGGTTTGCAGGTAGGCGCGCATACCTCGCTGGCAATCGTGTCCAACAATCCAACCCAGCGAAGCAAGTTTTCCGTTTAAAAATCGAGGGGTTGACGTGTCAGTATTGAGGGTGAGAGCTTGTTGCGACTGCAGTGAGATGGCCTGCAGCCAGGCCCCACCCTGCCTTGGAGCAGCGACAAGGAGCCAACCGGTCAAGAACACCGCGAACAAGGCGAGTAGAAGGGGAAGGAGGAATCTTGTTCTGCTGAATATTCTTTCGAACATGCGCACACCCTTTATTTTGCATTACGCCATTTATCATATATTATTCTCACCAGTACAGAGTATCACATCTTTAGACAGGATGAAACAGGATAACCCGAATGGGTACAGCCAGGTATAATACCAGCTAGGGGCATACATCGCTTCGGCGGTGGCATTAGTGCATGCTGCCTCTAGATGATAAGACCACCGAGGTCTCTCTAGGGGTGGCTGTAGAAACCGAATGTGTTTGCCTATATCTAGGAAGCCAGCTCATCAACGTGTAACGAAATCGTGTTGAACAAGTCAGTATGATATGGAGTTGTCCCAACAATGCTATCCACCCACATAGACCGGGAGAAGGAGAAACGACAATGGCAAAGTCCATCCAAGAAAGTCCGCTTAGCACCCAATCCGCTTCCAAAGAGTATTTCGTAGAGCAGTACCAGAGCGTTCGCCGCTTTACTGAGCACTTGTGCGAACCGCTGGTCACCGAAGATTATGTCATCCAGTCCATGCCAGATGTCAGCCCAACCAAATGGCATCTCGCCCACGTCAGCTGGTTTTTCGAGACCTTCCTGCTCTTTCCGGCAGTTCCTGATTACCAGTCGCTTCATCCACAGTACGCGTACCTCTTTAACTCGTACTACAATACGCTGGGAGAACGGCATTGCCGACCCAAACGTGGGCTGATCTCCCGGCCTACCGTCGAGGAGACGTATGCCTACCGGAGGTACGTCGATGAGGGTGTCCTTGAGCTGCTGGAGAAGATCGATGAGAGGCGGCTGGCAGCGTTCGCGCCCATCATTACGCTTGGCTTGCATCACGAACAGCAACACCAGGAACTGATGGTCACCGACATCAAGCATGTGCTCTCTTGCAATCCCCTCTACCCGACCTATCGAGCACAAGAACCTGCGAGTGTTTCGAGCATCCCACCAGTGGACTGGGTGTCCTTTCCTGAGGGGATCCACTGGATTGGACATGAGGGCGATGGGTTTGCCTTTGACAACGAGGGACCCCGGCACCGGCAGTTCGTGGAGCCCTTCCAACTGGCCTCGCGCCTGGTCACGAATGGTGAATACCTGGAGTTCATGGAAGATGCAGGCTATGAAAATCCCCTCCTGTGGCTCTCAGAAGGCTGGAACACGGTGCGTGCGGAAGAGTGGAAGGCCCCCCTGTACTGGGAAAAGCGCGATGGTCGGTGGTGGATGATGACCCTCTCCGGGTTGCGTGAGGTAGACAAAGCTGAGCCTGTCTGTCACGTCAGCTACTTTGAAGCCGATGCCTATGCGCGCTGGTCAGATGCGCGCCTGCCGACTGAAGCCGAGTGGGAGGCGGCAGCGCAAGACGTTCCCGTCGAAGGGAATTTCGTTGAGAGTGGTCTGTACCACCCGGCTTCACTCAACGTTTCCACCACCGGTGGGAAACTCGCGCAGATGTATGGCGACGTGTGGGAATGGACTCAAAGCTCCTACGCGCCCTATCCGAACTTCAAGCCAGGTCCGGGGGCGATCGGGGAATACAATGGGAAGTTCATGTGCAATCAGTACGTCCTGCGCGGTGGCTCGTGCGCCACCTCCCTGTCGCATATTCGGTCCACCTACCGCAACTTCTTTCCTGCCAACGCCCAATGGCAATTCATGGGTATCCGACTGGCAAGGGAGGTGTGACATCCAACAGCAGAGAAAAAGCTCACTCGGGCCCTATGACTTTGAGCCGCAGCGGAAGACCTTTCGCGACGAGGTGCTTCAGGGGTTGCAAGATGCGCGAAAAGAACTGCCTAGTAAGTACTTTTACGATGACTTCGGCTCGCACCTGTTCGAGCAAATCTGTGCATTGGACGAGTACTACCTCACACGTACCGAGCACAGCATCATGCAGGAGCGGATGGCCGAGGTGGTCACGCTGCTTGGGCCCAATTGCTTACTCATCGAGTATGGCAGCGGCAACAGTACGAAGATCCGCATGCTGCTGGATGCCCTGCAAGACCCGGCTGGCTACGTGCCGATCGACATTGCAAAAGAACAGCTGCTCCGCTCAGTGGCATCACTTGCCACCGCCTATCCAGCGTTGGAAGTGCTTCCGGTGTGTGCTGATTACACGAGTGACTTCGCACTGCCCTTGTCTTCAAAGCCCGTCTCACGGAGAATCGCCTACTTTCCCGGATCGACCATTGGCAACTTTGACCGTGAGCCAGCCAAACGCTTTCTGCAACAGATTGCGAAGGCATGCACAGGGGGCGGCCTGCTGATTGGGGTGGATTTGAAGAAGGACTTCAACATCCTGCATCGTGCCTATAACGATGCGCAAGGGGTGACGGCTCAGTTCAACTTGCACCTGCTTGAGCGTATCAACGAGGAGTTGGACGCCAACTTCCATCTGGACCAATTTGGGCACTATGCTTTCTATAATCCGGGGCAGAGTCGGATCGAGATGCACCTGGTCAGCCTTACCAACCAGACGGTTCGCATTGGGGAGGTCGAGATCGCCTTCAAGCTGGGCGAGAGCATCTGGACAGAGAGTTCGTACAAGTACACGTTGGAGGAGTTTGCACGACTGGCAAGAGCAGCGGGATTTATCGTTGAAGGCGTGTGGACAGACCCACAGCAGTTGTTCAGTGTGCAGTATCTCAGGGTAGTGTAACTTCA
>WNFX01002724.1_pt1 | contig 17801 bp, 19 predicted proteins | sample 5400111 | NCBI WGS metagenome assembly WNFX01 (sample SAMN13153363, study PRJNA577476) | soil metagenome | isolation source: 40 cm soil or saprolite under grassland replicate 1 | place: USA:California | collected 2016-06-15 | reverse complement strand
CTGTGGTACCACAAGAATGCCGGCCATTAAGAGCACTTACACCATGGGACCATGTTTATAATTGGCTACAAATCAGAGGCGAAAGTAGATATGAAGCTAGAAAGAAGACGGAAAAAATTTTGCACAAGTTAGAACTTTTAGAAGCAAAAGATAGACCAGCAATGAACTTATCAGGAGGGATGAAGCAAAAAATTCTCGTAGCTATGGCTATGGCTACAGATGCTCAATTACTTTTTCTTGACGAGCCCACGATCGGATTAGACCCAGTTTCACGACGTCAAGTCTGGTCAGCAATAAAGGATTGGAAAAATGAGGGCAAATCGATATTATTGACGACACATTATATGGATGAAGCTGAGATGCTTTCAGACAGTATAGTCATCGTAGACGAAGGTCGAGTAATAGCAAATGGTACTATCCAGGACTTACGAAAGGTTATACCGCAAAACATCAGAATAGATGTTGCAAAAGATAGCATGGATATTGAACTGCTTAAATCTTATGGTTCTGTTGTAGACACTGGGACGGGTACTTTGCGGGTATTTACTTTTGAATCTACAGTCAAAGAAATATCTGACTTTGCGATCAAAAAGAATTTATCATTTACAGTTTCACCTATAACGCTAGATGATGTATTTGTTTCACTTGTAGGAAAGAATACACAATACACTGAGGATGACCATCGTAATAGAAGTATGAACTATGATAATGGTAATTAGAAAAGAGTCGATTTATGCAAATTCCATCATTCCAAAGACAAAATTGGAAACAAGAACTGAGGAACATCCTAACAGAATTAAAAATCGCTACGAAACTTAACCTAAAATTAGAGTGTCATTATATTATAATAACTATACCGTTTAGTATCCTTATTAACAGGGTATCCTCATGTATTATCCATATGTCGACGCTTCTGCAGTTCAGGGAATATGACTCTTGTACATTCTTGCTCGAGAGCATTAAATCAAAAAGTACTTTGGATGCCTATACTATTCATCTCTCATTATTCTGCAAATTCCATAACACGAATCCAGATCAATTAATCCAATTGAATAACTCTGCTGGGCAACTCAAAACTATGATATTAAACTACATTATACATCTCAAAAAGATAGCTAAACAATCAGCTGGCAAACCAAGGAAGGGAGAATTATCTGTTAACAGTATTAAGTTCTATATTACTGGTGTTAAATCCTTCCTCGACTTCAATGAGATACCATTGCCTTGGAAAAAAATCGCCAAGTTCTATCCTGATGATGTAACGAACTCCTACAGATCTTATACAAAAGATGAGATTAAGAAATTATTATCGGTATCAGATCCTAGAGATCGGTGTATTATTCTACTGATGGCTTCAAGCGGCATACGAGTTGGAGCAATTCAAACGTTAAAAGTCAGGTCAATCAAAAGGTTAGATAATGAAATCGGTGTTGTGACAGTATACCCAGAAAGTAAAGACTCAGTCTATGTTGCCCTTGTTACTCCAGAATTTTTGTCCAGCTTTGATGAATATCTAAAATATCGCAAATCGCAGGGAGAAAAGATAACAACTGAATCTTGGTTAATACGTGACAAATTCGCTACATTCTCAAAGAAAACAAACAAGCCAATGCCACCATCAGTTAAATCTATAAACAAGCAGATGCGTTTTTTGCTTAGGAAAGCTGGTTTACAATTTGAAGAGTTACAGCCTGATCATAGTCTAAGAAAATTTTTCAATACTGCGTTAATGAATTCAGATGTTGCCTATACATTCAAAGAGTTGTTGATGGGACATAGTGTGAAATTAGACAATGTTTATTATGATAAGGAGAATGAGAAATCGCAACAAAAGATATTATTAGAATATATGAAAGCAATAGATGCGTTAACTATTAACGATGAATATAGACTACGAAAACAAATTGTGGAATTCGAAGAGAAATTAAAGGATGTTCCAAGAGTGGAGCAGTTAGAGTCTAATTTAGCCAACAAAATCCTAGAGCAAGAAGCTATAAAGAAACAATTAGAGAAATTGCGTACCGATAAAGAAAATGAAACTCGAACTATTCAACAGAAATATGAACAAGACATGAAAGCTATGCGTGAAGAGCTGGCAGAAATGCAGCAAGCTGTGTATCCATTACTGCAAAGCTCCCAATGGGCTCAGATACGGGCACAAGTTGACAAGCAAGTACAACAAGACCCCAATCAGTTTGTAATGGAGAAATTGTCGGCAGACAAGCCAATACCAGTAGTCAAAACAAAAGTAGAGAAAATGGTCCAAGGTGGGTATAGATTGGTTAAGCATGTTGACAACAATAACTTATAATAGCAACTTAATGAGAAGCGGCAACAAGTAGCAGCTTGCACCAATGACGGAAAAAATTTAAGAAAAATTACGGCTACGTGAAACCAAAAGACGACTAACTGAAGTGTGTTTCTCTTTACATTTCTTCTTACGTTCTATTGGCCTACTGATCTTTCTTATCAGGCCTGTCAGTATACTCCTTACCATAGTATATCTCATTGACAGAACCAAATATCAATCTAAGTAATAAGGCTAAGGACTTTTTGTAGTGACTTATTCCCACAGCCAGCAGCCTTCTTTAATTTTCTAATTGTTATCTTATTCCTAAATACCTTGTAAATAAAACCTGCTGCTACTGCTTTAGGTTCTCTAATATGACCTTTATTTGTAATTACATTGCTAGTTTTTAAGATCTGATTTACTTCTAATTTATTAATATTATACTGGAATTTATTAAGCACCTTTTCAGGATTCAATCCTAATTTTACACTTACATCGAAAATTGAGGTATCAATTCTATCGTGTTGTAGATTACGTATTTTTATAGCCTCATCACTTCCAATAACAGGTTGAGCAATTGGAGGAATATCTAACTTAATGTCGGTCCTAAGCTCTTTCATTAGTAATCTAGCACAAGAGTGAATTCTATCAGGTGTAACTTCTTTCCTATATCTATCCCGTAAATATTTCCTTTTATTAGTTGGATTACGTATAGTATCGATTATTAAGTTAAGTTCTTTACAAATAGTTTCAGGCGTGCTCTCTATATTCCTATGCTTATAATACACGAACTTAGCGCCTTTCTTAAACTTTCTTCCTCGTAACAATGTAGCATTCAAGATGCATGCACCTACAGTTTCAGTCAGATAGAAATAATTTTTATTCCCAGTTCTTCTATGTGGTATTCCAATAGCATCCGCTTTCTTATAATAATACTTAGCATCATTACAGATACTATCGTTTAACATAAGTTTATCCTGGATATAATTAATTATTTCATCGACTATCCTGATCTGTTTCTTATTTGCTAATGACTTTGCATCCCTAGTCCTAATTTCTATTTCTTGTTCTTGAGTAATCTGTCTACCACATAAACAGCAGAATCTTTCTGCTGATTCTTCTTCAGTCATTATTTTATCATGAGTGCAGTAATCTGACACGCATGACACACCTTTATTGCAATATAAATACTGTTCTTTATTATTAATAATGTACAAAACTAACGTCAGTATTTCGTTGCCAGTAAAAACACTGGTCGAGATTGATCATGCCCGTGCATGCGAATCTAGAAGCTCGTACATAGGGAAGTTACTTTCAGCTTCCTTTACCGCAGGTAACCAGCGACAGATGAAGGAAGGTAATAAAAAAATTGAGTAATATAAGTAAGAAGAAAAAGGTCAAAAAGCAACCAACAAAAGGAGATAAGAAGAAATGTCTAGATTTTTAAATTCAGCAACTTGTCATGTATACAAGAAAATCTATCAGTCTATTCCAGATTCGCCTTACGCTCACTCGATTTCAGATAGCATGTGTAAGCAGGCCAGAAAACAGGCTGAACACCAAAAAATTGTAGACAGGGCAGATAGACGCCATGAGCTAAGATTGTCCGATCGACGGTTGAAGGCTCTGAGGGAGCAGGTAGCAGCCGATATGACTGAAGAAAGAGAAGAGGAAGTAAGAAGTCATGGTAATCCTTAGTCGCAAATGTTGTGATGCGAACTGTAACAGGTTAATAATCTGGTCTCAGGAAGACAACGCCTTCGTAAATGTAGACGATAGGCAGCTTCATAAATTATCGTGTCCCTGGATGCCTTTTCAAACCCAACATAACAACGGCAATGGCAAACAATTAGGCGAATTGGTTTTGATAAGCTCAAATGATTTCGCTCAAGCAATGAAATCCATTGATGAACAATTTAAATCAACACAGCTGGCGGTTTCTCGAACCAATGCACTTTGTATGGAATTGAAAGCAAAAATTGACTATTTGTGTAGGACCTAACTAAAATATGATGGTATATTATAACAACAACAACAACATTCGTCCCCTCGCCACCACCCTCCCCGTCTCTGGGTACTTTTCAATATTAATACTACCTCTACAAAGAGTAAGTCAGGTAAGAAAGAAATGTCTTCAATGAATGAAGTGAATGAATTCAGATATACAAAAGCACACTGGGAAGGCAAAGGCAACATTGCGTGCTGCCTGAACATTCCAAAGCGATTTGTGGAACGAATGCAGATTGATAAACAATGCTACCTGAAGGTCACATACATGAATAATGAGCAGAAACTAATAGTGGAAAAATTAGAGGAAATGACTAATAAATGATTGTAATGGCACCGCAACTGGCCCAAAGTTTGGCGACCCAGGGCCAAGTTGCAGATCTGATTGTCCTCACCGCACTCATGACAGCGAGGTACGGACATGTCTAATTGCGTTGATTTTAATTATAAATCTTCTGCCAATGGTCAAACGATAGCTCTACATCAAGCAAAATCAAAGGAGGTGCCGGTATAATGTCTTTTGCTGAATCTGTTTTGTATTGGCCACGTATTGCACATATCGGATTAATCGGATGTGATAGTAAAGCAAAACAGGTCTATGTAAAGAAATGGCCAGAACTTGATCTGAATAGTATCGACTACGAATCAAATCTAAAAACAGGACTTTATAAAGATGGTATTGCTGTCAGGCTTGGTCCATGTCTATCTAACGGGAGCAAGCAGCTCTATTCATTTGCATTAGACTTTGATGGATGGGATGCAGTAGTTGCATGGTTTAGTAGTTGGGAGAAAGTACTTGAAGTATCAAATAAAACTAGAATAGAATGGCATGAAGACAAATGTAGAATTCATATGTTCTTTCTTTCTGAACGACCTATAGCTAATAAGAAAATACCTATTAAAAATTCATTGTTAGAAGTTCGATGTGAAGACAATCTATTATTTGTACATCCTAGCATACATCAAGAGGGTAAAGCCTACACTCCGGTAGGAACGCCAGAGATAGCAATTCTAAATAATATCGCACTATTAAAACTAGAAGCAAGGATTGAATCTCTTTGTAGGGATTACATGTCCGATGAGGATAAAGATGCATTTGAGAAATGGCTAGATGATCCTAACGCTATATTAGGAGAAGGACAGGGCAGGCATGATGCATTAAAGTTCAAGATAAATTCCTATTACTTCAAGTATAAAGATGAATGGTTAGACTTAACCGACGAACAACGATTTCAACGTGCATGGGATTGGAATATAGCACATTGTAAACCTGCAAAACCTAAACAAGAGTTTGATAGTCTGGTTGAATGGACTATTGAAACTCATAAGCAAACTAGGGACCAATTACACAAGCAAGCAAAAGAATTAAGAAAAAGTCAACTAGGTATTAAACCCACACAGGCAGAACTCATCATCAAAATCTCAAATAAAATATGCAAAGAATTCTTCCATGACCAATATCAGACACCATACACCGCAGCAATTACAGGGGATCATATAGAAGCGTTGCCAATATCCAGTAAGAGGTTCAAGAATTTTCTATGTGGTGGATACTATGAGGCATATAATGCTGTTCCAAATGCTGAGAGCGTGACAAGTGGTATCAACATCTTGAAGTATAAAGCAGATTTCAAAGGCGCTGTGAGGCCATTACAGTTGAGGATTGCAAGGGATAACGATAGTAACGATAGTAACGATATTTTATACGACTTGACTAACAAGGATTGGGATATTGTAAGAATATCAGAGAAAGGCTGGGATATCGAAAAGTCACCAATCATTTTTAGAAGATACAGTAATCAGCAGCCACAGGTATTTCCTTCTAGAGAATATGACAAGGACATATTCGATAAGTTCATGAATTTATTAAACGTCAAAGATAATGACAACAAACTTCTGTTAAAATGCTATATCATAGCGTTGTTTGTCCCTGGAATACAGAAAGCAATTCTAATGCTACATGGAGATCAGGGAAGTGCAAAAACAACACTGCAAGAACTTATAAAGATACTGGTAGACCCAAGTAGCATTCTCACGTTAGCATTTCCTAGGGACACCAATGAGTTCATACAGAAACTAGCACACAATTACATAGCATGCTTCGATAATGTTTCGGTTATTCCAGACTGGATATCGGACATACTGTGCAGAGCAGTAACAGGAAGTGGTTTTTCAAAGCGGATGCTGTTTACTGACGACGATGATATAATATATAACTTCATACGCTGTGTAGGCTTTAACGGCATTAACTTGGCTGCCACGAAGGCCGACCTACTGGACAGAGGCTTGATAATACAGTTGATAAAGATACGCAAAGACACGAGGCGTGAGAATAAAGCTCTGTGGGCTGAGTTTGAGAAGATAAGACCTCAACTACTTGGATACATATTTGATATACTGGTTAAGGTTCTTGCTACAATATCAAGTGTCACGCTAACAGAACTTGCTAGAATGGCTGATTTTGCTAAGGCTTGTGAGGCGATATCTCGTTGTATGGGAAACAAACCTGATACTTTCATTAAAGCATATGATAGGAACATCCAACTACAAACGGAGCAGGTTCTAGAATCTAACATGATAGCACCTGTAATAGTCAAAATAATGGAGGATAGAAACGAGTGGATAGGCTCTGCAACTCAATTATTGAGTGATATGGAGACTTTAGCAGGTATTATGAGGGTTAATACCAAAAGCAGAGCATGGCCGAAGGGTCCGAATATTCTGATTCGTAGACTTAATGAAGTCAAAGCCACGTTCGAAGAGGTGGGGATCTTCGTAACACGTGGTCTAGATGCTAAGACCAAGTTGAGGACCGTAGAGATACGTAAAACACCATTACCATCGTTACTATCATATACAGACCAAAATCGTGCTCAAATCACTAGCGATTTTGGTAACGATACTTTACACGATTCTATAGTATCGTTATCAAACCACGAAGGAAATAACGGTAGTAACGATAGAAATGATATTTTACATAACTCTAAGGTGTCCACAAATGGCAAAACATACTCCTGTCGTAATTGTAGTAACATAACCTTCAACGAAGCCGATCACTGGAAACATACTGTAAATAAACATGCTGGGAAAACTGGATATCCCATAATTGGAGAGGAAAATTCAAATGGGGATAGACACCCGCCAGAACCATCACTTTCAAACAATCTAAATGCTGATTTCTACTCAGGTTATTGGCATTGTAAGACTTGTAACTACAAGGACGACGGGCCGGGTATCAAAGACCATATTTGTAAAGGAGCCAAGAATTGAAAAAATGCTATGATTGCGGCGCTGTCCACTTTTGTAAACCTATGAGGAAGGAATCATCAGGCTGGAGTACCTAGTTCCAAGCGATAATCTGGAAGGACTTGAAATGATGATGCAAAAGTGTATGGAAAGGGAGAATTAAAGATGCCAAGAATCACCCCAGAAAGAGGTGCAATAATCACTCAATATGTAACTGATTGCAGCACTTGGAGACTAACGGCTGAAGAAACAGCTGAATATCTGGCATCAAAGGGATTCCCAATGGATGCAAGGACTGTTAAAAAATATAGAGCAAAAATAAGGGCAAGCGCTGGTGAATGGATTGCAAAGCTTGCAATGAATAAGAGAAATGACTACATAGCGGAGTATAGGAAACGTGCCGACGAATTAGAGTATTGCATGTATGAACTTTGTCAGATTATTAAGAATAAAAATACACTTCCAAGGATAAAAGTTGAGGCAATTGGGAAGATCATGGATTGCAGTTCTCGGCTGAGTGATCTATATGATCGTGCTCCAGTTGTGGCGGCGATAAGAGACACCAACACAATACAGCAGAAGCAACAGGAACAAAAGGTGTAGAAGATGACCACAAAAACAATTAAAAATCTAGGCATGTTGGTTCCATCCCAAAATAAGCAGCCAGAACTAGCTAGATTACTAGCTAGATTAAGGAATAAGCCTTTCTTCTGCGGTCAATCTTTTACATGTAATGGAGAGCTTTGTTTCTGGCATAACTTTCCGGTTTATCGCCATGGTAAACAGATGCCATGTCTAAAGTACGAATTGGACATACTATCTAAATTTGATAAGTCATCTTATCATATAATCTTAAAGCCGGTTTCAGCTGGGATAACAACCATGTGTTTGTACTGGTTGGTATATAAGGCAGTTGTTAATGACGACTGGAAGAATCGTTCTGTCGGAATCATAGTCGGTCCGAACATCTCATTAGCCATAAAATTAATGAAAAGAATTCGCAAAATGTTTGAGCCGTATAACATATTCTGGGAAACCAAAGAAACATACAGTGTTATAGGCCAGACAGAATTTGAAGTGTTTCCATCCCACCATCTAGATTCCTACAGGTCATTGGAGTCACCAGTCTGTACCTATATTTCAGAGGCTGAAATGTTCCCAAGCCATCAAGTTTCGGATGTGAGAGAAGTATCAGAAAGGTACATCTCGAAGGCAGGAGGTAGGCCATATTGGATAATAATGGAAAGTACACCCGGTTCTCCTAATGGTCTATTTGACACGATGTTCAGGGAAGAGCCGTCAATATACACAAAAACCAAGTTTGATTACACCGTACCTTTAGCTGAAGGTATGTACTCACAAAGTGAAATTGATATAGCACTAAAATCTCCATCGGCAGATCGGGAACTATTATGCCGCTTTGCTGGCTTTCAAGGATCTAGTTTCAAAATTACTGATATCCAGCGTTGTCAAGAAATAAAATACAATCCAGACGAAATAATGCCTAACATAACTCGTTCTCTTGGTTGTGACATGGGATACACAGGCGGATTAAATGGAGGTGCTTTTTCCTTCTGTGTCGTGGAGGATACAGGCAATGTAATCAAAGTAATGTATAGCGAAGAGTTTCAAAATGCAGAACATTCAGCTATGGTTCAAAAGGCAGTTGAACTTATGAATAAATATAATGTTGTAAAAGTGTGGGCTGATGCGAGTGGCGTTGATTTCATACGTAGTTTAAAGACGGAGATTTCGGAAGATCCCAATTATCATCGGGTATTCGAACGCGCCAAACATGATAAGATACCTGACCCTTTTAATCTGATGACTATTTGCCCAATTTCTTTTTCGACAGAACATAAAATAATGATGTCACATTGTAAGGCCCTATTATCAGATGGTCTTGTAGCCATCGATAGTGGGTTTGCAAAATTAATAACAGCAATATCCACAGCTACAGATTTAGATAATTCTTACCAGAAGCACAACAGCCAATGTTTGCATACAGATTCTTTCGATAGTTTTCGGTTAGCTGTAAATCCTCATATGTTTTCATTCGGAGGTATTTAGATAAAAAATGTCAAAATCAAGTAACAAGATCAAAAACGGAAAGTCCAGTGCCGTTAATGAATTTAGATTAATTGATAGTGCGGGGCATACAATGGGTGCATATCGTTGTAAATTACAAGGTAAAGGTAAACATAAGCATAATGTTTGACATAAATCGAGATTCACCAACAGGAAACTACAAGAGGGAACGTTATAAAATTAATAACTTACTTTTTGCTGGTACTAGTGGCACTAAAATATCTTGCCCGTTTTGTCTTTGTTTCAGATTAACACTGACTATAGAAAATGGCAAGCGTGTTGGGAGATGCTTCTCCGGTTGCGGACAGTGGTTCGATTTGGAAAAAACAGTGAATGAAGAAACAGGACAATCAATGCTGGCACCAACAGCAAAAAAATACACAACTAAGTTCGGCACTGCAACAGGTGGGTCCAAGACTTTTATTCTCAGTCAGAAAAGTAAGAGAAAGACGCTCAAAAAGGGACAATTGTCAGAAGAAGATAAGCGAGATTTAAATCTTTTAGGTAGCAGTGGTGGAGAAGGTGTGACTAAGGTCGACGAACGTAGTTTTACATATGATCAAGGCTGGTGACACTAGAGTTGAAAAAGAAAGTCGAACTTACATACAATGGTCTGAATGTTCATGCTGTCATAGTCACATACACACAGTATCATGAAAACATACCATTTTCAAATATAGACGAAAGACAACAATATGAGAAGCAGACTGGTAAATGTTCGCAACGTGCTCATACCGACTCACATATTATGATATTGGATGTAGATGAACTTTCATCTAGAACTAGTGAAGAGACTAGAAACACATTGTGGCACAATGTAAACAAAGTTGTATGCACTTTGAATGAGTTTCTTTTTACATTGACCGCGACAAACAAGAGTGGCAAAACCACTATGCAACAAGTCATTCCAATACTGGTGGTAGACACGGTAAATATTCATTATTACAATCCAAACAAGAAGATAAACAAACTTAGACTACCGAGCGGTAAAACAATTCATAATTTTGATGATGCTACCATTCGGGAATTGAAATGAAATGTTAACAACAATCAATATAGAAGAACCTACAATACTCGTAATCGACGACCATCGCAGTTTAACCAAAACGTTCTTTCGTATGTGCCCCTCAAATTGAAGGACGTGTAAAAACAAACCTGATCTTGAATTAACGACACGAGATCTCATGGTGTAATAATAGCTTAAAGCGTCAATAGAGGCTAGCATGACGGTCACATTAAGTTGGGACAATACTTAGCGCCACGACGTTAAAATCACGATCTTTATCCTACTGCTTGTCAAGTACATAAGAAATAATCGACAGTATAATTCTTCTATGTCCTCATTCGTTCTCTGTGACAGATAAAATAACCCCACATATGAAATGACGAGTGTCTATGTTTACCATAAAGGAAGTTATTCCGAGCGTGAATGAGTTAACTCCATCCTTGCACGTGCATTTAGAAGTTCAATATGACTTGAAAAATTCCTGTCATTTAGAAGTGAAAGGATCGATGTTTTCTTCCGATCATAAACTATTGTCTACCGGAGAAGAAATAAGAAATAGTGTTAACGATCAAATATCTGCTTGTGATATAAATGTCACTAACAATTCTGCACACCAACAGTTCAATACAGTATTAAGGTTTCTAGTTGAACCAAAATCATTTAATCATATTCAAAGCTTAAGATTAGCCAGCGAAAACAATGATGTATTCCTAAACTTTGTATTCAAGGTTGTTGTAATTGAGCACAACTTTGGCTTAAAGAACAATATTCTCGTATTAAGGGATACCAATCACAGTCTGGGAAGGGTGAATTTGTTCAAGATAAAGGAATTCAAAGAAAGCAAGAATAGACATAGGATACCCTCAGCCGATTGGGTGAACAAATATATGGACGGTTTGGGATTTGGCAAGTCAATCTTATTCGAAATCAATCAGCCCTCGCTTGACAATATAACTAACTTCAAATCGACCGATATCGATGTTCCACGTTTTAATGAAAGAATAGAAGCAGTCATCTCAGGTTTGTCTATTATGCAGGATTACATTAAGAAAAGAGAATGGAATCAAGTTGCAGAACAATTCAGGGATATTGACTTATTTAGGGCTGACATGACAAAGGATTTAAAAACACTACTAAAGATAACTACAAATCTACCTGAGGAGAAATGCTTGGATTTTACGATGGCGTTAGATAAGCTATATAGTGTGGCCAGTCAATTTCATCATCCGCTAAATAAAGGGAAAGTGAATCCTATAATGAATGTGAATAAAGAAGATGCATATTTCATTTACATGCTTATGCTTTCCATCACTCAGTTGTTAATAAAGAAAGTAGAATATCTAAGAAGGCATCCTCCTTAGATACCTTAACATGCCGCAGAAGAAAGCATAGCTACCCTGGGGTTATTAGTTTGTCACCTTGCATGTTTTTTCGATCAACCTGCAAGTTCATAAGATTACAGGTTTTAATTATAAATATAACAACTATTGGTGAATATCTACGTCGCTATTCAGCTTCATCGCTTTCCTTAATTAGAAGAGATTGAATACCTTCCTTATCTTCTTCTAAATGTCGGAAATTTGTATAAGCATAATACATTATATCCTTAATTATGAATATCTTCTAAGGATTTTCTAAACATGAGTGTTTCTGAATTTTTCAAACCATAAATCTTGCCAGCTAATCTATCCAATTGAGTCTGGATCCTTTCTAATTCATCCCAATTAGGCTCAGTCGCTAAGCCATGTGCTTTTTTACACAATTCTGCGACCTTATTGTGTAAGACATTAGAAGGCACAAACTTTGGTATTCTTATGTATCGAGGAATATTAGTGGGTATCTCAGTCTCAATTGTGTATCCAGCTATTACGCAACGAACAGCAGCACAGCTGAGTACGCCACACACAAAATATGCCTGATCCTCGTTTTCAAAAGGAATAAAGATCAGTTTATGATCAGGTATTATCGGCTTGCTTTTCTTGTCAGTGGTGTCGGAAGGCCTGACAACGGCCACGATAAATTGACCTTTGCCTGAGATCTTACCCGAAACTTCTTTCCAAACGACTTTGTATGGTGCAAATGTATACTTTCCTATCTTATATGCCGAATAAAATGGACTATCTGCCCCCATCAATTTATGAGTGCTCCTATTCTCTAATTTTCGTTTGAATTTCATAAAATAAGAGTAAGTTTTCGGAAAGTGGGTTTTGACTTGCCTCTCTGGGATAGGGCGCCCATCTAAGATGTTGTGAAGTAACAATGTATAACCTGATGGCTTACTTTGCCATTTCTTTACATCCCGTCCTCTAATTAACGGGAACAAGTTTTCTTCTTCAATTACCGTCTGAACCATTTCTAACTCAGACGTGCCAATATCAAAACGATTCTTTATAAAAATGCCCGTAGGTGTTCTAGATATTCTTTCTACCCAAAAAACTCCATTGAGTCCTGTGTCTACCCCAGAATAAGCCTCATAATCAGATGAACCACAAATCTTCCTAAATGAGTTGACTAATCCGCGGTCAATAATGACCCTGGTGATTCAGGCTTGCCTTTGGTTTCAATCGGTTCTAAGGCCATTCGTTGTCGTTTTGTGATAAGCCTAATCTGGTCAACGGTGTAGTCAGACCCAAGTTCGCCCCTTTCCAACTTAGACCAGCTAGTACAATCAACTGGGAATTTAGTTTGGCCCTTCTTTAATATCAGTAATGATGTTCTATTTATCACGTTTTCGAAAGGTGCCAAATCAACCATTTCGTCGATTTTGATTATCTCGCATTTGTTGGCAAGAAAGCTCCTATAACCTGACCCAGCTTGTGTTTTTACCAAAGTAAATGGAACAAGGAATCCTAACAACCCGTCATTGGATAGGTATCTACTAACTGATACGGCTGTAAAAAGCATTGCAAGGTCTTTTTTAAATGTCCCTGCTGAAGATATCCTAATTAATCCATATTCTATCCATAGTGATCTTGTTTCTTTTCTATAATCTGCCGGTAAATTTTCCCAGTTAACCCACGGTGGATTTCCTACTACAAAGTCAAACTTACCAGAGAAGAATGGTGCAAAAGAATTTTTTATCACCCTTGCCCAAATTCTATTGATTCCCCTAAATTCAAGATGTAATAACTTTTGATATACTTTCTCGAATAATTCTAAAGATGTTGGCGACATTCTCATAAACTTACTTCTAATCATATCTATGAATTCATTGGATTTGTAATGATTCTTTATACAGTCATCAGTAATTGAAAACATATCATCGATTGCCTTAGCTTCTACTACCTCAGCAGGAACACTAAAGTTCCCAACACTGGTAGCTACATCATAGATACGTCCATCGAGGGTCTCCTTCACAGAAACAGAATTCGAGTCACATAAGTAGACTGGAATTTGTATATTTTTGCCCTTTGTGTACCGCAATAATTCTCCAAGGGCCATCAAATAGTTTGTTCTTGATGCAATTACTGCAAGGGAGTTCAAGTCAAATCCTCTTACATTATCGAGATTTTTTGCCAAAACTGAGTATTTGTCTAACAAGTTGTCGGCCGCGTACTCTCTTATTCGTTTAATCGCAAGAACTAGGAAAGTACCAGAACCACACGCTGGATCTAAAATTCGCTTGTTAGGATCTCCCTCAAAGCCAACTTCATTCAAGACCAGCTCGGCAAGCCAATCAGGAGTAAAAAATTCTCCCAAGTCATGTCTTATCTTCTTTGGTACCAGATTTTGGTACAATTTCTTCAGGAGATCGCGAACTTGCTCAGGCTCTAACGATGCTGTCGAGGGTTCAAATTCAATTAATTTTTTAATCACAACCGTCACAACATCCTTGACTCTATCATCCCATACATCTAGATACCAGCTAAAGAAATCGCCTTCGAGAAAATTCTTGATTCCAAGATCAGAAAAAATACCACCTTCCTCCAAGTCCTGCAACTTTGATTTTAGCTTGGAAGAATTAAGATTTATCAATTGTACTAAAAAAGAGCCAAGGAAAGGTGATGCGTATGGACTATAGACGAACCTAAGATAGTCAAGATCAAATGTATACTAAACAGTTATGGATTCGACTGTTCTACCATTGGAAAGGAAATTCAAACTACAGTACCAAAAGGAAAAAATTTCTTGGACTTTGAAAAAGAATGGGCTTCAGGCGGTCATTGCTTTAACTCCGTACTAACTCCTCGTGATAGGACGGCTGATGGTAGACTTGCTCTTCCGCCTTGGGTTATAACTGAATCGGGACTTTCTTTTCGCTCCGATAGACCACACAGTATTTATTGAAAATGGAGTAGATCGAGTTGCACTATATGGAGAGATGGATGCAGCGCATATGATAGGCTTTCAAGCAGTTAACAACAAGGTGCTTTTTGAAAACAGTGTAGTTGAAAAAGTGCTGAATTTCAGGGACGAATGTCAACTTCACAAAGGGAATCTGACATTACAAGAAGTCGGTCAATTTATCTTCCTTGGATTAGCCTTATATGGAGGTTGGAAATTTTTTGATGATTTGTTTAGCAAATAACATAATCTTAACCAGCATGATGAGAACCTAGAATGAATGAATTTGTTGGGTGCATTAATATAACTATCATGTACTTGTAAGGGCAAACCCAAGAGTGAGTTCGTATTACAACAAAAAAAGCTCATTTCTCTATGCCTAGCGATAGCATTTTCTTTTGATAAGCTGCATCATGTGCTCCGCGCTGTTGACTAGCTACGAATTGATTTATGCGGAAACGCTTGTCCGTCCTGCAATAATCATTTCTAAGCATTTGTTCTAGAAAAATAACTGTCTCCAACAGTGCACAATATGTCACATCTTTACAACGTGTCTTCTTCGTCCTCTCTAACACATATCTCGAGATATCAGTAAATAATTCTGACTCTCTTATCTTGAATAATTCTAATGCATCTGCACTCCTATCTTTTTCTACCATGGTCAAGATCACAAGCCTACTTTTTCTAATTTGTCAGCTATTTCTTCCCAGGAGAGGCTATTATTGTCATTATCGTTTACTATATTCACGCCTAAATGAATTGCATGAAGTTGAATGCAGCCCATTATTTCAGACCATGGCTTATCAAAGTTGCTTCCGTCCCATCCAAGTTCGCTAACGATCGCTCCTACTGCGCATCTCCCGTTTTTGCCGTCTGCAAAATATCCAAATATCTTACCATATTTGCCTACAGATAGGCGAAGTAATTTACTATATGACATCCCGTATTTTGACATGCGAATAAGTTGTCGTCTATACTCTTCAGAGTTTGGTAATTCCTGTACACGCTGCTGTTGACTCATCTATTATTGATAATACTCTCCAAGACTTTAAGCTTTAGTTGTCTCAATCCTATTCTGACTTAATCGTCTGAATGCAACAAGAATTCATTCAAAAAGAAGTAGCATGATTCATCTTCTAGCTATGAGAACAAACGTTAACTGGTGATTCCAATAATATTAGCAAATGATCGCTCCATCTCAAATCTTGTCAACTTTGCAAGGATCGATCCTATAGTCACAAGGTTAGCAACTGAAATAGCTCAAAAAAATAGCTCAACCATCTTGCCGATAGCAAGTCTCCCAATGCACCAGCTGCGGCTTACCTATACTTCGCCGTAATATTGTTAGGAGTCAACCTACCTTTGTCAAGTCTTGCGGGTATTACCGAATTTCAGATCCGTAGTAGATGTAAAGGCTTGTTGACAAGTTTTAAGATAATAATCAACGTAAAGCCTCTGATCCAAAGACTCTCACTAATAATTACTAGAATTTGACCTGTTACTACCTAAACTTTTTATCGTTTCCCTGTCTAAGATTCGTTATGTCAACAGATGACGAAATAGGTAAGATATTGAACGGTAGAGATATCGAAATATTGAGGAAGCGGTTTTTATGTGCTCTTAACGATATAGACGGCGGGGGAAATCGGCATTTCGATTTTCTCCAAGTGTTTGAACAAATGGGATTAGGTGCATTCAACCTTCCGCTCGCAATGCGCGTGGTTATTCAAGATCACCTGTTGCCACAGAATCTTATACAAGTTGATAATGATCAACTCAAGATTACTGACAAAGGAAGACATAGATGCGACCAGTTTAGACATACGGATGAATTAGAATGGAAGGACACTATGAAAAGACTTGGGGAGTTGAGCTCCACCACATGGAGAGTGAATAAAGTAGGTGAGGCAAAAGGAGGAATTTGATTGGTGAGGCTCTCAATACCCAACACAAACGAGCACAAAATATGAAAGAAATAAACTTTGTATCTTCCACAATATTTCTTACTCTACAATAATAGGCTTCACCAACAATAATTTTAGAATATAGTCTTTCATACATGTTACGACAAGCCATCTGGAAATCCGAATGGAACAAATAACTATGACACCCATATCATAATGCGTACCACTTGTATTGTGTTCCTAAGCACCTACGACAACTGTCGTCATTATTGTAAAATATGTAAAGCGAATTTTGCACTTAGACCTTCGTTACTAAGTAGCGGAGGATTACTATGTTGCTTAAGTAGTGTAGTGTAGCAGTAGTCTACAGAGAATAATACATGGCATCTTCTTTGTCAGCCAACCAGAAGGTTGCTGTTGTTACAGGCACCTCGAGTGGAATAGGCTATGAAACATCCTTAACATTAGCAAGAAACGGATTTCTGACGTACGCCACAATGCGTAATCTCAGTAAGAGTAAGAATATAAATTCACTTGTAGAGAAGGAAAAATTGCCATTAAAGATAGTACAGCTAGATGTTACCGATGACGGATCCGTCAAGAATGCAGTGCAATCAATAATAGCTGAAGCTAGCAGAATAGATGTATTAGTGAATAATGCGGGTTACTCACTTAGTGGTGCATTTGAAGACGTCGCAATGGAAGAGCTAAAGGCCCAGTACGAAACCAATCTATTTGGTGTTACAAGAGTAACCCAAGCTGCCCTTCCAATCATGAGAAAACAGAAATCTGGTATCATCGTAAATATCAGTTCAGGTGTGGTAACCATAGGTGGATTTCCTGGAGGATCCGCTTATGTTAGCACAAAATTTGCGATTGAAGGTTTGAGTAAATCTATGGCATATGAATTGGAACCATTTGGAATAAAAGTGGTCTTGGTAGAACCTGGAGTTATTAGAACAAACTTTGTTAATGC
>WNFX01004876.1_pt1 | contig 17803 bp, 20 predicted proteins | sample 5400111 | NCBI WGS metagenome assembly WNFX01 (sample SAMN13153363, study PRJNA577476) | soil metagenome | isolation source: 40 cm soil or saprolite under grassland replicate 1 | place: USA:California | collected 2016-06-15 | reverse complement strand
TAGCTGACGCACCACGGTGAATTTGAATTCTCTGGTGTGAACTCTTCCGCCCATCTGATTTCTCCTTTGGTATCCTTCGATACGAGTATACCATATTTTTGACTTGATGTGCGGTCTGGTTACTTGGGTTCACTCCAGAGCCATCTGCTGGTCTCGTGAGCCAGCAGAAGAGCAGTGGTGTGTCCCTGCCATGGCAAAGGCGCTTTCAACGTGAGTTCCTCTCATGGAGAACGACCGTTGGGAGGAAGAAAGCGGGAGAAAACGTTCACCATGCACTGCCATCGACAAGGAGCTGGGGACCATCCTCTTGAGTGCAAGAAGAGTCATACTGTTGGGTGTTTGTATGGCACTAGACGCAGCACACAGAAGACCTCCTGTTCACAACAAACATTCGAGGGGAACGTGCGCGTGAATCTTCCCCACGAGGAAGATTTCTCATGACGCAATGCGCCTCTATGGCAAAGGGAAACGCAGCCAGGAGATCCTGATTTCCTCAGGGAGTCAACCAGCCCTTCTTCTCTTCTCAAACGCTATCGTCTGATTCCGCTTCGAGGCACTGATCGTCGATGAACAGATGAAAGTTCTGCACTGACATCCTTCACTTGATCTCTCGTCACTGGTGTAGGAGGAGGATTGATACGCCCGTGCGGGCTGTGTTGCAAAAACGCTGGGAGGAACACGATGGGCATGAAGCTTCCCTTTTTGTTCAGCTCAAGCCACCACTCCAAATAGGCGGGCAATACGCGCTACCTGTCCCAGGATGTCTCCTTTTTCCACGCCACGCATCTGACCTTTCCTGAACATGTTCATCGCTTCATATCCTTGTAACGTTCGCCACGCGCTCTCCATCGAAAAGAAGCCCATTGCGGGCTTGACCAGTCGTTTGATAAAGCGATGGTCCTGCTCGATCAGGTTGTTGAGGTACTTGACCTGCCGCAGCTCCACGCTTTCAGGCAAGACTCCCATCGCTTTGAGATCGGCAATCGCTTTCGGATAAGCTGCATTCTTATCCACGTTGATGACTCGCGGAGCCGGCTTGCTGGCTTTGGGCGTCTCCATCTTGAGGGACTGGGCTGCTTGCTCATCGATCGCACTGGCTTGAGCAGCTGAACCGGCAAGCAAGGCTTTGAGGAAGAAGCGCTTGGCTGCCTCAGCATCGCGTGTCGGACTGAGGAGGAACTCGAGGGTGTTCCCCTGCGAATCGACGGCTCGGTACAGATAGGTCCAGGTCTTTTTGATTTTGATGTAGGTTTCATCGACGCGCCAAGAGTCGTTGGTGGCCTTGAGGGGTGGTCTGCTTCGCTTCTCCAGTTCCGGCGTATAACGCTGCACCCAGCGGAAGATCGTGGTATGGTCGACGCTCAGGTCTCGTTCTCTCATCATTTCCTCCAGGTCTCGATAGCTCAAAGCGTAGCGAAGATACCAACGTACACATAGGAGAATGATCTCTGCTTCGAAGTGCCGCCATTTGAAGGGGGAGTGATTGTCCATGAAAGCGGTTCCTCTCGGTCATCAAAATCATGTCGATTTTACCTCATCACCATCGTTTTTGCAACACAGCCGGTAAGAACCCGTGGTCAGCATGCAGAAGCACCTTGCTCCCAACGCCCCAAACCAGTGTAGAGCGTTTGCGTGCATAAGCGAACCATGCGTTCTACCCCTTCCGGTCCATCCGCGTAGGGGCGCATTTGATGCTCTATCAAGAGCATCGCTGTGCCATGTAGCAGCGACCACACCACAGAAGCCAGCTCACATGGGTCTCCATCGATCACCTTCCCTTGTGCCTGCCCGCGTTTCACCACCTCGATGTAGAACCGGTACACCTCTTTTGAAGCGGCCTGTAAACTGGCAAACGCTTCGCGCTCAATGCTCAAGCCACTGAACATTTCGCGCATCAGGGCGGGATTGGCCTGCGCAAAGAGCAGATAGGCTCTGGTAATCGCCTGTAGTTGGTCAAAAGGCGTCTCCGCGACGGTATTCAGGGCCTCTTGCATGGCGTGTGCCAGGCGATGAAAGCCTTCTTCGTTGATGGCAGCAAGAAAGCTTTGTTTGTCGGGAAAGTGATAATAGGAAGCGCTATGGCTTACACCCACCAGGCGCGCCACTTTGCGCAGATCCAGCGAGGCTGCGCCTCCCTCTGCCAGCAGTTGGAGACCGGCGGCAATCAATGCATGGTGTAAGTCCCCGTGATGATAGGGCTTAGGGATCTTCCGATCGGTGTGGTTGCTCATACCCGTTTCCCCCTCGATCTTACCAGTAGCAAGAAACTTGACATTGGTGAGATATGACTGTAGAATCTCACCATTGTCACTATACAGCGATCCGCCTCATCTCGCAATACCCACGAATGGCGCAACGAGATGGTGGGAGAGCTTTCTTTCGATACGATGGCCCGTTTTCAACCGTTTGCTCTCAGACGTGGAAATCACGGGTGCAAATTGGTTCTGACCAAAACCCCTCAAAGAAGGGTCGATTCTGACCTCCTTTGAGGACAGACTGTGGATAGCACTCCCTCACAAAAGGAGCATGAAGATGAAGAGACCATCGGACGCCGTGCCACCTATTCCCGAGGGCTATCATAGCGTGACGCCGTGGATTATTTCCCGAGATACGACTCAACTCCTCGATTTCATGAAACAAGCTTTTGGAGCTGAGGAACTCGGTCGGGTCTACAACGAGGATGGCACCATCGGCCATGCCGAAGCCAAAATTGGCGACTGCATCGTCATGGCGTTTGATGCGCGAAAGGAGTGGCCTGCTACCCCATGCTTCCTGCGCCTCTACGTCCCGGATGGCGATGCCGTCTACCAGCAGGCGCTTTCTGCCGGAGCCGCCTCGGTCACCGAGATGACGAGCATGTTCTGGGGGGACCGAGGTGGTCGTGTGCGCGACCCCTTTGGCAACATCTGGTGGATTCAGACCCACGTCGAGAATGTTGATTCCCAGGAGATGGCAAAGCGCGCCACTGATTCACTTCATTCATGAGCGGGGCAAGGGACCAAATCCGCTCCCGCTCATCCTTACCCACGGGTGGCCCGATTCGTTCTATCGCATGCATAAGATCATCCCTATGCTCACCGATCCGGAAAGTTTCGGGGGCGACGCGGCGGACTCCTTTGATGTGATCGTTCCCTCCATTCCAGGCTTTGGCTTCTCCGATCCAGTGCGAAAGCCAGGCTGGACGGTGAAACAGACGGCGGAGTTGTGGGCTAGCTTGATGCAAGATGTGCTTGGCTACCAGCGCTATGCCGCGGCTGGTGGGGACGGTGGCAGCCCCATCTCCCAACTCCTGGCGCTCAACTCCCCCGCGTTGGTCATCGGCATCCATCTGACCGACATTGGCTTTCAAGCTACCATGAACTTGGACCCATCGAGCCTGACTCCCGCCGAGCAACAGTATCTGGGGGCGATGCAACAGAGATTCTTTCAGGAGGGCGGATATATCATGATCCAGTCAACCAAGCCGCAAACGCTGGCCTATGGACTCTGCGATTCGCCCGTCGGGCTCGCCGCCTGGATCATCGAAAAATTCTACGGCTGGAGCGACATCGATGGCGATATAGAGCGCGAGTATACCAAAGATGAACTGCTCACCAATATCATGATCTATTGGGTGACCCAAACGATCAATCCCTCGATTCGCTCGTACTATGAGGAGAGCCACGCGCCATCACTCAAACCGGGGCAGCGCGTCGAGGTTCCGGTGGCAATGGCTCTCTTTCCCAAAGACACTCCTCCTCCGCGCGCCCTTGCGGAGCGCACCCTGCGTATCGAGCGTTGGACAGAGATGCCACGAAAGGGAAAAGGGAGCCAAGAGCTGGATGATAGTCGTCCCAAAGACGGCTGATCGCCCAGCGTAATCGGTAAAGCGGTGCAATGATTTCCTTGCATCGCTTTCCGGTTCGATGGCATTTTAAACGCAGGAGAGACGCTACAAGATTTCTATTGATTGGGTTCAGTAAGTAAAGAAGAAACGTATAGACGAGAGTCACGATCTCGAGCAGTTTGAGACGATTTTCAAAGGACCACAGGCGTGGGCTTTCCATCGCTCATTCACTTTTTCCAGAGCGGAAACTCGTTTCAATTTGCCATCTTCTCCGATAGGCGAAAACAATCTCCCACGCTTGATTTTCTGTTCTTATCTTGTTCATTGGTGATTAAAGGTTGTGTTGCAAAAACGAGGGTGCTCTGCTAAACTCGGCTTTATTTCAAGAACGCTAGAGGAGTTCCCTTCATGAACCATCCAAGCCCGTTCAAATGGCGTCATTTCGAGGCCGAGATCATTTTGCTCTGCGTGCGCTGGTATCTGAGGTATTCGCTCAGCTATCGCGACCTGGAAGAGATGATGCAGGAACGGGGATTGCAGGTCGATCACACCACGATCTACCGCTGGGTGCTCAGCTCAGCTCCCGAGCTCGAAAAGCGCTGTCGACCTCACCTCAAAGCCCCCAATGACTCCTGGAGAGTGGATGAGACCTACATCAAGGTGAAGAAAGTCTGGCTGTACCTTTACCGGGCGGTCGATTCGCAGGGGAACACGCTCTCCGTTCTCTTGAGCCCGACGCGCGATGCCGAGGCGGCCAAACGTTTCTTCCTCAAAGCGCTCCCTTCCACCGCTGCTTCAGCTCCTCAAGCCCATCTGGTCGAGGAACAGGTGGAAGAGCCCGCGGCTGCGGCCTATCCCGCCACATCGACCCCTCGGGTGATCAACGTGGATAAAAATGCGGCCTATGGGCTTCTTTTCGGTTGAGAGTGCGTGCAAGACGTTGCAAGGCTATGAGAGCATGAACATGATCCGCAAGGGGCAGATGCACGGGGTGGGCAAAGGAGACATCACTGGGCAGGTCTCCTTCATCGCCCGCCTGTTTGTAGTGGCGGCCTAAACGGAACAGGAAGGTGGAGCCTCACGTCCACCATGTTCCTCCGAGAGTTTTTGCAACACAGCCAGATTTTATGCACTACGGATGGGCAATTGTACATCGGCGCGTAGATAGACGGGTATACGCTCTAGTGGTGCTTCGACTACAATACGCTGACCGCCATCAACGATCTGCCCACTCCAGGCATCAGTCCAGGAAGTTCCTGCGGGGAGGTACACCTCTCGATGACGTGCTCCCGCAGTCAAGACCGGGGCCACCAGCAGGTCAGGGCCGAAGAGAAACTGATCATCGATGCTTGCTGCTCTCTCGTCGCTGGGAAAATCGAAGAACAGCGGGCGCATCGGCGGAATGCCTTTCTCGTGGGCAAGCTGCATTTGTGCGAGAATATAGGGACGTAATCGCTCACGAAGGAGGAGGAGATCTTTGATGATAGTGTACGCTTCCTTCCCGAAGGACCAGGCCTCATTTGGTCCGCCGCTGTGCAGCATTGCTGCTGCATCCACATCCGCCATCGAAAGGCGATACCCGTGTAGGCGGAACAACGGACAGAAAGTGCTATATTGGAACCAGCGGATGACGAGTTCGCGAAAACTGGGCGATTCGGGATCACCGCCGTAGAAACCGCCGATATCAGTCGTCCACCAGGGAATGCCGCTCAGTCCGACGTTCAAACCGGCACGGACTTGCGCCTGGAATGCCTCAAACGTGCTATTGATATCGCCCGACCAGATAGCCGCGCCATAGCGCTGACTCCCTGCCCAGGCGGAACGGCATAAATTGAGGATGGCTGTCTCCCCAGCATCGCGCATCTGCTCATAGAAGCCGCGTTCATGCAGCAGAGGATACGCATTGGCGACCGCTAGCCCATTTCCAAGATGGAAGCGGAGATTGTCCGGGTCCATAGGAAACATCTCTGGTTCGCACGCATCAAGCCACCAGGCCTTAATTCCATGCTGGTAATAATGCTCACGAACTTGCTCCCAAATGAACTGTCGTGCTTCGGGGTTGGTCGAATCGTAATAGTGCACATACACGGGGCCTTCAGGAGCGTTGTCCCGGAAGGTCATGAGGGCAGAAAGGCCACGCTCCGTACGTATCAGCAATCCGCGTTGCTCCATTAAGAGAAAGTTCTCGCTCAGTGGATTAACGCTGGGCCAGATTGAGACCATTAACGTGACTCCCATCTCCTCCAACTCGCGGACCATCCCTGCCGGATCAGGCCATAATTGAGGATCGAAGCGCCAATCCCCTTGCTTTGTCCAGTGAAAAAAGTCGATGACGATGACTGAAAGCGGCAGGCCACGCTGCTTGTATGCGCGTGCCACCGACAGGAGTTCCTCCTGCGTCCGATAGCGCAGCTTACACTGCCAGAAGCCCGCTGCCCATTCAGGAAATACAGAGGGATGGCCGGTTGCATCGGCGTAATGTTCCATAACTTCGGCGGGGGTAGCGCCAGCGGTGATCCAGTAATCGAGTTGCGGCGTGGCTTCGGCCACCCAGCGCGTCTCGTTGTAGCCCAGTTCAACCCGACCGATCGCCGGGTTGTGCCAGAGGAAGCCATAGCCTCGACTGGAGAACAGAAAGGGAATAGACACCTCAGTATTCCGTTGGATCAGGTCGATAGTGCAGCCCTTCTGGTCGAGTCGTCCGTGCTGGTGCTGCCCTAATCCGTAGAATCGCTCACCATCGTAGGCCCGGAAGCGCACTTCCAGGTGAAACAGATCGCTATGCGCTGCCTTATAGGAACGTGAAGGGAGACGAGTAGCACGCACCGGCTGCTGCTCCGCTAACAATTCAGTACCACTAGCAGTGTTGGAAAAACGGATAAGCCCCTCTGGAGAGACGCTCGCTGTAATAGCACCGTTACGTATGATCGCGCCCCCCTCTCCAATGGTGATCTGAACATCAGTATCAGCAGGAGGGAGCAGGATGTTCAACAGATCGTCGCGAATCTCTGTGCTCACTGTCGAGTGCACGCGCAGGCTATCGTGCCCCCAGGGCTCGATTTGCACCGTCTCGTGATGCTGTTCCCACCGCAATATGTTCTTTTGTTGATGAAATCCTTGCATAAATAACCTCTCATATGAAAGAAGATACTTTTTTTCTGCCTGCTCACTCTTTCAGAAGAGTGAAACACCCGAGACACATGCTAACTGTTACTCTTTCACCGCTCCGGCGACTAAGCCAGCGGTGATATAGCGCTGGGCAAATATGAAGACCAGAATGATCGGAAGGGCCGCGACCACCGCGACAGCCATGAGATCATTCCAGCGTGAGCCATACTCACTGATGAACTTATAGAGACCCAACGTCAAGGGACGTTTGCTATCGTCAGAGATCAAGGTGAGCGGGAAGAGAAAGTCACTCCAGCCCATCAGAAACGTGAATGCCGCCACAGTCACCAGACCAGGCCGCGTCAGCGGCAGGATAATACGGTAGAAGGTCCCCCACGCACCACACCCATCAATGGCAGCCGCGTCCTCCAGTTCTCGAGGTAAGCCCAGGAAGAAGGGGCGCAGGATCAGGGCAGCGAAGGGTAAGGTGCGTGTCGTCACCGCCAGAACCACCGCCAGCAGCGAGTTCACCAGGCCGATACGGGTGAACATCACAAAAAGGGGCAAAGCCAGCATAATACTGGGAAACATCTGCACGATCAGGAAGGCGAGCAGAAAAACATTCTTGCCGCGGATGGGCAGCCGCGCCAGCCCGTAGGCAATGGGAGCTGCCAGTACCAGGCTCAGGATCATCGTCCCCAGGGCAATCTGCAAGCTATTACCCATGTAGTGCAGGATATCTTGATTTTGCACAAAGTTGGTGATGTAGGGACTCCAGTCGAGGTGCATCGGAAAGAGCGTAGGCGGCGTACGAAACAGTTCGACCGTGCCTTTGAGCGAACTCACAAGCACCCAGTAGAGGGGAAAGATCATGACCAGGGTACCGAACACTGCCAGAGCCGTCAGCAGCGCGGTGTGCCAGGGTTTCTGCATCGTAGTCATCAGGAGGCCTCCTCTTGTCGAATGAGAAACAAATAGAGCGCGCTCGCGGCCAGCAGCACCAGGAAGATGAGCACAGCCACGGCTGATCCTGACCCCAGATCAAACTGTTGAAAGGCGACCTGATACGCATACATCGGCATGACCTGGGTCGCATTGACAGGTCCCCCTCCGGTCATCACAAAGATCAAATCGAACACGTTGAGGGTATAGATGAACCCTAACATGAGCACAGTCAAGCTCGTGGAACGCATTAACGGTAGCGTGATACGCAGGAAGCGATTGAAGGCATTCGCTCCATCGACGGTAGCAGCCTCATACAGTGAGGCTGAAATGCCCTGTAAGCCAGCCAGCAACAGCGCCATATTAAAGGGAATGCCGATCCAGACATTGGCAACGATGACCGCCCACAAGGCAATCTTGGGATCGGACAACCAGCCAATAGGGCTATGGATCACACGGATGCTTTGCAAGCCATAGTTGATGATGCCAGCATCGCTCTGGAACATCCATTTGAAGATGGTGCCACTCACCACAATCGGCAGCATCCAGGCGATCATGATTGAGCCACGCATTATGCCAACCAGGGGCAGGGGTTTACTAAAGAGCAGGGCTAGCAGGAAGCCGAGGCTAAATTGAAAAACCAGGGATCCCAACGTGAACATGAGAGAGACACCCAGCGCGGAGCGGAAGACTGGGTCGGTCAGGATCGTGTGATAGTTGGTCAGGCCGACGAACGGGATATCGCCGGTGAGCAACGTCCCGATATTGACCTCCTCAAAGCTGTACAGCAACATCGTACAGACGGGGTAGATCAGAAAGGCTGCCAGGAACAGGGTGGCAGGCAACAAAAAGAGATAGGGACCCATCTTTTTGCTGATCCGTCGCCACGGTCTGGTACGAGCAACAGGTGCTTTAGGGTCTTGTGAACGAGTTATCACGGTAGTAGACATGCGCAAGCATCCTCCTTCTTTGGGAATGCGCAGGTGCGAAGCGCTGGCGTAGTTATGATACGGCCAGCCTTCATGCACCTGGTGGGATTGCTCCTATGTGAGCAATGGCTTGATCGTCTGGGCCGCCTGGCTCAAAGCAGCCGACGCAGACATCTGTCCACTAATAGCGGATTGAAAGGCTTGTTGAACGGCATTGGAGACCTGGGGGTATTTCGGACCATACGCACGTGGCCTTGCAACCTCCAGTGAGTTCACAAAGACGGAGAGATACTGATCCTTCTGGAAAGCGGCATCCTGGGCGAGGGTTTTGGTGCTGGGGAGCCGGTTATCCGTCACGATGTAACTCCTCAGCTGCTCTGGTTGCTGGGTCCATTTGAGGAAGTTCCAGGCCTCATTCACATGCTGACTGGTTTTCGTGATGGCCCAGTTCTCGCCGCCCAGAATGGATGCGGATTGTGCGCCTTTCGGAAGCGAGACAACTCCCCATTTGAATTGGGCGCCTTGCTTGGTCGGAGGAACATTCCACGGCCCATTGATACACATGGCCGCCTTTTGCGCAATAAATTGCGTAATGGCATCCTGCTGTGACCAGTTCAGGACTTCGTGGGAGAGGAGGCCTTGCTTGACGAAATCAACGAGATATTGCAGCGCACCGACAGCTGCCGGGCTGTCAATCGTGTTGAGGTCGGCGCCAGCCGACCAGAGGAAGGGCAGGAACTGGAAGGTGCCCTCTTCGCTTTTCACGAGCGACATGGAGAGACCATATACGCCAGTCTTTGTCAGCTTCTGGGCAGCACTATGCATTTCATCCAGGGTGGTAGGTGGCGTGAGTCCGGCCTTACTGAACATGTCCTTGTTGTAGAAGAGCGCCAGGCAGTTACTATTATTGGGAACACCGTAGTTCTTGCCTTTCCAGATCGTCGATTTCAAGGGGCCGGAAAAATATTGGCCAGTTTGCCCCCAGGCGCTTACTTGAGCGGTCAGGTCGGTGAGGACGCCCAGGTCAGCAAAGGCAGAGTGGTCGGGGTTGTCGATAACGGCGATATCGGGTAATTGCCCGGAAGCGGCACCCTGGATGAGCTTCTGTTTCAAATCAGCGAAAGGAATGACCGTGCGCTGAATCTTGATCGATGGATTGGCCTTCGTATATCCGCTGATGAGTCCGAGATAGCCAGGGCCTGGCGGGTTAAAGTAGTCCCACAGGGTCAGGGTCACGGGGCCACCCGCGCTCCCTGTCGTGGTAGAGCCACCACAGGCGGCGAGAAAGGCAGCAGCCGCGCTCCCGCTGAGGCCAAGAGCAGTTGCCCGCTCGAGGAAGGCGCGACGCGTCACGCGTCCTGTGCGTAAGCCATTGACCATGTCGTCTATGGTGTTACGTTGCTGGGAGACCATAGAAATCCTCCTTTGGATTGACAATGAGTGATGTCAAAGGGCAGTAAAAGAGCAGCACGAAGAGAAACCTCATCTATGCTCAATCATAGATGAACGACTGAGTACATCCGAGAGATGTGCTTGATTGCGGCTGGTCCTGCGTCCCCTCAGATAAACAGCCTGCCCCGTGCGCGGAGTGTGGGATCGACCCCTCACGCTGCTGGCGCGGGGTTCCTCCAGAATGAGACATGATTTGCACCATGCACCTTTCCGAAAGAAGGTAAAATGTCCATAAGTATTTTAGCAGAGATGCGTGTTTTGTACTAGTCCATGCTGCCCCAAAATCAATCATGACCAGACGCTTTGCATCTCCCACAATCAGATTTTCAGGCTTGATATCACCATGAAAGACGCTACGCTCGTGGGTAGTGGTTAAATGGTAAGTGATAAGCCAGAATTATACTGAAGAATAAACCACCGTGTGAACAAGGAATGATACTCGTCAGATTTAGAAAAGGACAACGTTCGTCGAACATATCTGCCAACCCTCTGGCGTAAGGTGTTATTCCATCGTTCCATATGTGCGCTCTCCCCTGTTTCCTTTCCAACACTGTTATGGGTTTCTGCAGGGAAGACGTGTTGATAGGCGCGCCAAAAATCACTAAAAGTATGGCAGTGCTTGTATTCATCAGGAATTTCAAACCATAAGCGAAGGCAGGTTGCCTTACTTCGATCTCCAATCACGAACGCGACGATTTGACGAGTCCGACGGCACATAGCCGTCCACAGCCAGCGTGTGTGGGCCTTTTTGAGCACAAAGCCCCAGATCTCATCCAACTCGAGGACATCACCTGATTCCGCAGGCAGGAGCAGATCTTTGATGTCGGGGAGTTTCTGAACATGTGCTTTGATCCATTGAGCAACAGTCTGTCGAGCAACGTCAAAAATCCGTTCGACTCCCCGTAAGCTGGAACGCTCCAGGCAAGCCCGCAACACGGTTTGTTGTTCGATTTCTGAAGAGGTGAGTTTGGGCTTCAGGACTCGATAGGCACCACAATCCTTGCAATGATATTGAGCTTTTCCGTAACGATTGGTCCCATTTCTGACGATATGTGCACTTTTACAGACATGGCATGTATATGTTATCGTTTCTTGAATCGTACTCTTCATCATATCTCATCACTTACCATTAACCACTACCAGAAGGGAATGTGGGACTCCGAACGATAAATGAGCGAATAAACCAGATAGAGCCTCTGATACAGCGAATGCAGGAAACATCTTTTCCCACATCTCCCACCGTTGTTCAACTGGATGGGATCTGGGTCACGGTGCAGAGCCAAGGAGAGAAGATCAAGCAAGACGCGCGAAAGAGGAAAAGAAAGCAGCGAACTGGCAAAAAGATCGTGATCCTGGTTGCATTGGGGCTCTGGAAAGATGGCACTCGTGAAATTCTCGATTGGCAGGTTGCTTCCAGCGAAGACCATACGCATTGGGAAGTCTTGTTGAATCGCCTCTGGAAGCGTGAAGTGCAACCCGAAAAGGGACTCCAGATGATCGTGCGTGATGGCAGTGGAGGGTTAGAAGAGGCAGTGGCTCTCATCTATGGGAAGAGCGTGTTAGATCAACGGTGTGTTTTCCACAAGCTGAAGAATGTAGGGGACAAAGTTCGCAGTGAACTCAAAGGAGAGGAGAAGCGTGAAAAGAGAAAACAGATCATGCAGCAAGCAAAAATGATCTATCAAGCAGATAGTGCGTTACAGGCGAGGTACAGATTCAGATGTGGGGAGAGCAATGGCGTGAATATGTTCCTAAAGCGGTTGCAACGCTGGGGAGAGATTTTGAGCACACACTGGTCTATTACGAGCTTGATGCCGTTACTCGTGAATGGATACGCACCACGTCGTTGCTTGAACGCACTAATCGAGAACTGCGACGGAAATTTCGTCAAGCCGTTACCTTCGGAAGTCAGATTGGCACGGAGGTCGCCGTGTATCTCCAAGTCCAACGACTCCACGCTCGATGGACCAATGCATCTTGGTGGCAGGTTTCTCATGATCTCATTTTTGCGCTTGGAAACACCAACCCTTAGAGAAGGATACGATACCTTTCCGCGCTCGTGGTGGCTGCTGGAGGATGGAGTGGTCTGGCGCATCCTCACGCGGGTTGCTGACACAAGCCGCGATCGGTTTCCTTCCTGCTGAACGCTACACTGCACCTCCTCTTTGCACCTGCGAGAGCGAACGCCTGTTCCTGTTGTCGGAAAGGAGCGTCTCTATGTCATCGAGCCCTCTCACCACCTTGAGTTCTGCCGGTCGTCGCCAGGTCGTCGAGCGGATGGCACCTTTCTACCGTGAGGCCTCCCTGGCCCAGAAAGCGCTCCTGCTGGATCAAGTAGTGCTGGTAACGGGCTATGCCTGCAAATATGCCATACGACTGCTCAATCAGGCCCCGCAAGGCAAGCGGACCATCCAGCGTCGACGCCAGCCTCGCTATGACCAAGAGGTGCAGCAGGCCCTGGTGCAGGCCTGGAAGGCGGCCAGGCACATCTGTGCCAAATGCTTGATCCCGTTTTTACCCACGCTGGTTGCCGCCTTAGAGCGGCATGGACACCTGCACTTGAGCGAGGAGACCCGACGCCAACTGCTCTCCATGAGCCCTGCCACCGCCGATCGCATCCTGCACACTCACCGGACATCGGCTCCTCGTGGATTGTGCACCACCCAGGCCGGACCGTTGCTCAAAGAGCAGATCCCCATCCGCACGTTCCAACAGTGGGAGAATACCCGGCCCGGTTTCCTGGAAGCGGATCTGGTGGCCCATTGTGGGAAGCACACGCAAGGAAGCTATTTGTACACGTTGACCCTGACCGATGTCGCGACGGGATGGACGGAATGTCTTCCCGTTCTCTCTAAAAGCCCGGAGGCCGTTCTTTCGGCCTTCCAGCAGGCGCGAAGGCTCTTTCCGTTTCCGATCCTGGGTCTGGATGTCGATAATGGGGGCTGAGCCGGGTGACCGCCTCGCCGCTGAGCCAATCCTTCCCCAGGCTGCCGAGCAGCACTCCTTGCGAGCCAGATGTCTCGCTCTTTCCATCGAGGGGGCCATCCAATCCTACCTGCAGGAGCAGCGAGCTAATGGGCGGAGTGTCAAAACGCTGGAGTGGCACCAGACCGCGCTAGGCCTGTTCCAGCAGTATCTGGTGAACAAGCGCCATTTGATGCTGCTCTCCCAGATTACCGAGAGCGAGGTGCGAGGCTGGGTGGCGTTCCTGGGCACCACGCCTTCGGTCAAAGACACAAGTCGGTCAGCCAGTACGATTGCGACCTACGCGCGCTCGGCTCGGGCTTTTGCCGCTGGGCGGTTCACAATGGGCTTCTGGATCAGACTCCCATCGTCCGTGGCACCATTCCCAAGCAGGGGAAAAAAGTCATGCACGTGATTGAGGTCGATGAGTTTGAGCGCTTGAGGCTTTCCTGCTGAGCAGCAGGAGAGCGCGATGCGTCCGTGGATCGGGCCGCATCACGCAATCGTGCCATTTTCTTGTGAAGCTCTAGTTCAATTGCTTAAGCAGTGCGATGAAGCGTATCCTATCAAAGGGCTTGTGGTCATGTAATATGGCCCAGATTTCCTCCACCACGGCAGCTCCTATCATCTCTATAGCCTGCTCGCGCGAGTATCCTGCTGTCAAAAGTTGCTCAAGCGTCTGGCGAGTTTCGGGAGGATCACCATCACGAAGTTGGTTCTCAACTATCTCCAGGATTGCTGCTTTCAGATGAGGATTGAAAGGTGTTCCCTCATCATACGATTGGCCGACTCCTCTGGCCTCTCTGCTCGGTCCACGGCCCTTCTTTCGCTTCTTTCTCATTAGCTCTGCTTTCCTTTCTTCAGACAGCTCTCAACCATATTACCATATCACCCCTCTGCTGGCGTGAACAAGTATTCCATATTCGGTACATGCTATAATGCCCGAGAGGGATTATCCGCCTGGGAATGCAATCGAGAGAGCGAGTGTTCTTACATATATAGACAGAGAGCCATCTGTGGAAGAGGCTATCCAAGTTGATCGATACTTCATAGGATCATTGTACCGATGGAATTTGACCTCGGGATGATTTCTTCACCTCTGCGTCCTTGATGCCTGATCATGGATCATAGTACCTCGAATGGATACGTTGACTGACACCCCGATAGTACAGGAAACAAGCACCAAGCGGAAATGACTGAGAGCTGCCGGAGGAAACAACCGGCAAAAGTACCAACAGCCTTTATCAGATGGCGGAGAAATGGGATGGAGGGAACAAGTATGGCAAAAATCCAAACCGGAGCGGATGTGAAAAGTCAGTTCAAGCCGCTGTCGGAGGCTGCTCTTCAAGCCTCTACTGACGATGCAAGCTTTCGAAAAGGACAGGACTACTATCTCAACCATGCTATCGTCGAACCAATCCTGAGTGAATCAGTGCTCAGGGCATTCTGTCATGGTTCGAGTGGAAGCCCATATCGCGTTGAAGCGACCCTGCTGCCAGCAGGTGAAAAAAGTGCTAACACGCTGGCTTCCGCTGACTGTAGTTGCCCACGGGGAGGCTTCTGCAAGCACCTGGTGGCCTTGCTGCTCATCTGGCTCCATCAGCCGGAATGCTTTGTGGTACGCTCGGGTCTCATGGGACGGTTGAGCACGAAGAGCCGTGAAGAATTACTGGCTCTGCTGCAACAACTGATGCAGCGGCAGCCTGATATAGCACCTCTGGTTGAGGTGCTGATCGAACTTCCTCTGACTCCTACAGCACAAGGGAAAAAGCGGCCAGGCCAGGGGAGAGAGCGCACGCTTGATCCCTCCACTATTCAAAGCCAGGTGGCCTCAGCATTCTATGATGCTGGAGATGGATGGGAGGCTGCTGGTCGCGCAGCCAGAGAGCTTGACCGCTTGTGTGAGATAGGTCACAGCTTTGCCGAAGCCAGTCAATGGGCCAATGCACAAGTGGTCTATGCCACTGTTGCAGAACAAACCATGCACTACTATGAGCGGCTACAGGATGAGGGACAGCTTGCCGGAGTCATTGATGACTGCGTAGCTGGTTTGATCGCCTGTCTGGAGGCACAAGCCTATCTTCCACAAGGGGAACAATTGGACGATATGGAGCGCGAGGAATTGCTGACTACCCTGTTTGACCTGTGGAAATCGGGCCACAGTTATGGCCTGGACGAGGCCGATATTCCAGACGCGATATCACACCATGTGACGGAACAAGAACGCACGATGGTTGAGCGGTGGGTGCGACAGGAGATGAGACAAGGACAGAACTACGCTAGCAAATGGCAGAACCGCAGAGTCATTGACTTTCTAGCAGCCCTCAATGAAGCCGTCCAGTTGAGCGATGAAGATCTGCTTGAGGAGTATCGCAAAGCGAGCCTTTACCCGGAACTAACCAGCCGCTTACTCCAGCTTGGCAGGGAAAAGGAAGCGCTGGCAGTCGCCAAAGAAACGTTGACGGAGCCAGCCGAGGTGACGAGATTTGCCGAACAACTTCTCTCTGCGAGCGAGACGTGGAGAGCAGAGGCTCTCGCTTTTGTCGAAACCAGACTTAAAGAGGCCATACAGGGTAGTGCAGGCAAATCGCAAGACTTCACAGGAACGCGTACCATTGATACCTATCGACGCTGGTTGGGAGAAAGGTATCGCCAGTCTGGCAAGATCGGGCTAGCTCTGGAGATGGAACATGCGCGCTTCCAGGCTAGCCCGGATGAGACTACCTATCGCACTGTTCGATCCACAGCGCAGTTAGCTGGTCAGTCAGAACAGGTGTGGTCTGGCCTACGGCCACGATTGATACGGACGTTAGAGCAGCAAAACCGTTGGGGGCCACTCGTCAGTATCTATCTGGATGAGGGGGAAATCGGTCAGGCATTAGCAGCGCTAGCAAGGATGGAACGACCATCAAGTCCATCGCCCTATGGATATGGGTACAGTACTCAATCAGCTCCAGGCCATTATCAACTGCAAGTAGCAAGAGCGGCGGAGCAGCAGTATCCAGACGAGGCAATCCGGCTCTACAAAAGTGTGGTACAGAAACTCATTGATGGGCGTGGACGTGGAAATTATCAGCAAGCCGTCGATCATTTGACGCACGTCAAACATCTCTACCAGAAGCAAGGACGCGAATCAGAGTGGCAAGCGTATGTAACGAACCTGCGAAACGGGAACAAGAGCCTGCGAGCTTTGAAAGAAGAACTAGACAAAAAAGGTTTGTAGCGGGAGCTACAAACCCTCTACGACCAGAGCATGTATGAGAAGCGTAAAGTGGGTAGAAATATGTCAAAAAAAGTCAAAGCCATCGAAACAGAAGAAAAGCCTGGGTGTAAACATATCACAGGCTGATAGATTATTCGATTTTGCCGGTCAGCAAATACTCAGGGAAGCTTATACGGGCACAGTGACCAACTATGAGCGTTTATTAACGTTTCTTCCTCCGTACTCGCCGCTGCTTGTTGATGTACTGGATCAACTTAGAACCGCGCAGGCTCTGCTTCAGAACTTTCCGCAAAGCTACGCTGCTTATACAGAGGCGCTTTCATTCGATCCTCACAATGCCGCGTTGTGGCTCAATCGAGGCATGGCCAGTCGATTCACCTCGCGCTTTGGAAGATCGCTTCGTGATTATGAACGTGCGAAAGAGCTGCATATCAGACCGGAACTGGCAAAGAAGCTGGAGGAAGAGCTGAAGTTCGCCTGCGAGGTGGCTGAGAAAACACGGAAACTGCGCGGTCCAGACTTCACCCTGGATCAGTTGATTGAGCAGGAAGACCTCTTCCAGGACGGCTTACAATTGACGGAGGCTGGTGAGAGGAAGGAGGCTGAGCAAGCTTTCCAGACATCTATTACGATGGGTGATTGCTTACCACAACCCTGGGGCAACCTGGGGATATCCTTGATGATGCAGAAACGCTACGACGAGGCGGAGGCAGCGTTGAAACGCGCACTGGTCATTGATCCGCGATACACCCTTGCGAAAAGCAACCTGGACGCGCTTCCTGAAATACGCCGGACTGGCCCACCAGCAAGGATTGATATAAGAGATCCATTCAAGAGCAGCAAGCTCAAGTAATCCATTACTTTTCTCAAGGAGTAGCAAGAGAACCATGGCAAATCGGAAAAAGAAGACAGTGACACAATTTGGGAAGCGACCACCCCAGTACCGTTTCTTTCTTAATCCCTATCAGGACATGCGATTTACAAAATGCCCGCAGTGTGACAATAAGATGCACCAGCGGAAGCTGCCACTGATGATCCATGTGGAGCCGACGCAACTGCTCTCTCTCAACAAGACATGCCGCTACTGCCCCCACTGTGATCTGCTCATCGCTCACCAGAACGATATGGAACATTTCCTGGCATCCTTCTTCATGGAGGAAAAGCCCGAAGTCATGGGCAACGATTACCTGGTGATTGGAACCTTGGAGAGGGCGGTGTGGCACTACAGTCGCACTTTTTAAACTGATCAATACCTACATTTCTCTATGCAAAAAGCCTCATAACCATCTTTTTCCCATGTGACACTCTGTAGAGGTAACACTACTCTTGAGAGTGCTCATGTGAAAGGAGAAGATCATG
>WNFX01002723.1_pt1 | contig 17808 bp, 10 predicted proteins | sample 5400111 | NCBI WGS metagenome assembly WNFX01 (sample SAMN13153363, study PRJNA577476) | soil metagenome | isolation source: 40 cm soil or saprolite under grassland replicate 1 | place: USA:California | collected 2016-06-15 | reverse complement strand
CCTGGAGGCCCAGCTGTGCGGCGACGCCCATCTGTCGAACTTCGGCCTGTTCGCCTCGCCCGAGCGGGTGCTGCTGTTCGACCTGAACGACTTCGACGAGACGCTGCCGGGGCCGTTCGAGTGGGACGTGAAGCGGATGGCAGCCAGCTTTGATATCGCGGCCCGCAACAACGGGTTCTCCCCGGCGGACACGCGCGCGGCGGTGCTCGCGTCGGTGACGGCCTACCGGGAGGCGATGGCCACCTTCGCGCAGATGGGCACGATGGACATCTGGTACGCCCACCTGGACGAGGACGAGCTGATGGCCTCGGTCCGCAACACGGTGGCCGAGACCACGAAGCAAGCCAAGGGCGCGAAGGCGGCGAAGAAGGAGCCGACCGCGGGCCGGCAGGAGGCGAAGCTGGCGAGACTTGCCCAGAAGCGGGCAGAGAAGACCGCCGCGAAGGCGCACACACGCGACAGCCTGCAGGCGCTCTCCAAGCTTGGCGAGCAGGTCGATGGGCGGTACCGGATCGTCAGCCAGCCGCCGATCGTGGTCCCGGTGCGCGACATGGCCGCCACCTACGGCCTGTCCCCCGACCAGGTGATGCCGGCGATCCACGAACGGTTCCGCGCCTACCGGGCCACCCTGCAAGACGACCGGCGGCACCTGCTGGAACGGTTCGAGATCGTGGACATGGCCCGCAAGGTCGTCGGCGTCGGCAGCGTCGGAACCCGGGCATTTATCGTGCTGCTCCAGGGACGCGACGCACAGGACCCGCTGTTCCTGCAGATCAAGGAGGCGACGGCGTCGGTGCTGGAGCCCTACCTGCGCAAGAGCCGGTACCGGCAGCACGGCGAGCGGGTGGTGCAGGGGCAGCGGATGATGCAGGCCGCCAGCGACATCTACCTCGGCTGGACCAAGGGGGTGGACGTGCGCCGCCACTTCTACTGGCGCCAGCTCCGCGACATGAAGGGCTCGGCGCTGGTCGAGGAGACGACGCCGCTGGGGCTCACCTTCTACGCCCGCACCTGCGGGTGGACGCTGGCACGGGCCCACGCCCGGTCCGGCGACCCGATCGCCATCGCCGAATACCTGGGCGGCAGCGACGCGTTCGACACGTCGGTCACCGGCTTCTCGCAGCGCTACGCCGACCAGAACGAGCAGGACTACCAGGCGTTCGTGAAGGCCATCGGGTCCGGGCGGCTCGAAGCGACCGAGAACGTCTGACGATCGAATGGTTCAGCCGCTCCCTGTGGGGGCCTGACTAGGCAAGATTCACCTATCCAACGATGGGCCCGGCTCCCAGCTGAGCGTGGCGGCGGCACTCGGGTACGCCCGGGGCCCTGCACCATGTCTCTCGGTGCGCCGGCCACCACCAGCAAGGCAGCCAGCTAATGGGCCGAAGGTTAAGACAGCCAGCCGCCTTCTACCGCGCTTGCGGGCTTAGCTCCGCGTCTGGCTGAGCTCGCTGCCCGTCTGGCTGGGTGCGGAAGGAAGCGAGTTGCCGCAGCCGCGGCCATTCCAGGGGCGGCTTGGGAGCGGGAACGCCGGGCCGTTCCTTTGGCACGATCACCCGTAGCGCCCGGGGCTGGATGGCGCAGTGGACCGGGGTGGGCAGCATGACCGTCTCGCCGTCGATGCCAACCGGGATCTCGGGCGCGTCGGCGTCGACGGTGACCTGCTCGGCGGTGAGCACGGTCAGTCCCGTGCCGTGTCCCCGGTGGATGAGTCCGGCTGCTTGCCGGGCGCTGTCGACCCGGATGGCGACCGCGCCCAGGGTGCCGGCGTCGAGCCGGGCGCGCCGGCCCAGGCCGGCCACGTCGCCCATGCCGTAGGGGTCGTTGCTGACCAGCAGGGCCTGCGGGTCCTCGATCCTGGTGCCTGCGGCGTGGGCGGTCAGGTGCGCGCCGTGGTGGCCTTTGAGCAGGTCGGGCAGCATCTGCAAGGTGGTGCCGCGCTTGTCGTCGCGGTAGGCCGGGCTTTGCACCACCTCGGCGTAGGCGCCGAAGGAGGCGTTGTTGACGAATGTGCGCCCGCCGATGATGCCCAGGTCCACCCGCAGTTCCTCGCCGTCGGTGAGCCCATCCAGGCAGGCGGCGGGGTCCTCCCGGTCCAGTCCCAGGTCGAGGGCGAAGTGGTTGCGGGTGCCGGCGCTGATCACCAGGAACGGCAGGCCGTGCTCGGCTGCGATGCCGGCCACCAGCGCCTGGGTTCCATCCCCGCCGGCCACCCCGAGCAGGTCGGCGCCGTCGGCCACCGCCTGGCGGGCCAGCGCGGCCACATCTACCGTCCCCGGGCCTTCCAGCAGCGCCACCTCGGCGCCCAGCGTCTCCGCCTTCTCCTTCAGCCCGAACTTGGCGACCTTCCCCCCGCCCGACCTCGGGTTCATGATCAAAAACGGTCGCCGCGGGCGCGGGGCCGGGAGGGCGGGCATGGCCGCGTCCTGGCTGCCGGCGCTCAGCGCGGCCCGCGCGGCTGCGGCCGCGGCCACCATCAGCGCCACCGCCGCCACGGCGACCCACACCAGGTGGTGCCACGCGAACGCCACCACGATGAGCACCGGCGCGGCGACCACCAGGACCAGCGCGAGCCACCGGAGCAGGCCCCGGTTGGCCAGGAATCAGTACCCGCCCGCCAGGACGGCGCACACACCGATCACGGTGAATACGATCAGGGTCACACTAGTGCGCCACCCGGCCACCGCGAGCACCAGCACCACCGCGGCGAAGATCAGCGCGAACGAGGCACGGGCGACCCAGCGCCGAGTCGTCGTAGTCATCAGGTGCTACCTCCTTCTGGGATATCCCACGGACTTGGGCCCCGGGACGCCCGATCTAGGGCACTCCTCTACACCATCTAGGCTCCTTTGGACGCCGGGAAAGTGTCGTCCCCCTTCCGAGGATGATTCCCGCCCACTTCCGACGGCTTCGGCTTCGGCGGTCGCGGCAGTGTTGCTCACTGCCGCAGGGCGCGGAGCAGGATCGGGCCTGACAGCAGGCCAGTCTCAGAGCAGACGCAGATCGACTGCCCGCTCGACGGCCTCCGAGCGCGACGTCACTCCCAGCTTCTGGTAGATCGACCGGAGATGGGTTTTCACCGTGCTGCGCGAAACGTAGAGAGTGGCTGCGATCTGCAAGTAGGTGCTGGTCGGCAGGAGCTTCACGACGCGCAGCTCGGCAGCGGTCAGTGGTTCGGTGAGCATACGGCGGGAACGGGAGGCGTCCGGCTGCGTAGCGCGTACCTCAAGAGCCGCACTGATCAGCTGCTCCATGAACGGATCCGGCCGCACCTGCGCCGAGTGCTCGACCAGGTAGCTCGTCACCTGCGGTGCGGTCGTGACGACCGTGTGGAGGAAGCCCCCGCGGCGGGCTGCCACCAGCGCACCGCCCACGATGCCAGCGGTCATGGGGTCGCCGCGTCCGATCGCGGCCGCAGCCAGCAGTATCTGACGCACCAGCGCGCGCCGCGGCGTCAAGTCAGCCAGCAACGGCGACTGCAGGTGTTCCTGGGCGGCGTGGTGATCGCCCGCGGCGAGCGCGATCCTGGCCAGCAGCAGGCAGCGGCAGGCGGCGGGCAGCCCGCTCGCCAGCTCGCGGGGGGAGCGCAGGTCGCCGAGCGACAGGCGCAGCAGCGCCTCCAGCTCATCAGCCCGCGCCAGCAGCACCGACCCGGTCCCGGCCAGGACCAGGCGCGCCGCCTCGACGGTCGCCTGCGCATCGTGGACCTGCCCGCGGGCGGCCCAGATCCCGGCCCGGTCGAGCAGCGCCAGGAACTCAAAGGAGGGCCGCCCCCGCTCCGATATCAAGAGCGCTTGCTCGGTGAGCTGCTCTGCGGTGTCGAGATCTCGCCGCTCCAGCGCCACGCCGCCCAGCGCGAGCAGGCAATCGATAGCGAAGAAATGCTGGCCGAAACCCAGCCGGCGCGCATCCGCCTCAGCGGCGCTGGCGGTATCGGCGGCGTCAGCCAGGCAGCCGGCCTCGAACCATGCCAGCGCCCGCGCACCGGGCACCAGCACCAGTCTGACTGGTTCGGTAAGCTCGGGCATCGCCAGCGCCGCCGCTGCCTCACGCTCAACTGCCTGGAAGTCTTCCAGCCACGTATAGGCACGCATGAGGATCATCGGGACGGCGGCGTTCCAGTCGTCGGCGAGCTGATTCCGCTCCTGGATGGCCCGCGCGGCGAGGCCTTCCGCCACGGCCTCATCCGCCTGGCCGGTCAGCGCGTAGCGCAATGAACGCATCGCCGCCAGCCGGGCCGCCCGCCTCGACTCGGGCGGGATCGACGGCTGGGCGCGCTCAAGCAGGTCAAGGTATCCGCCGCCGCGGGCCGCGTCACCCGACACCAGCAGGTCGGCTGCCAGGGCCAGCAGCCGGTCAGGCGCATCAGCAAGCAGCGAGGGGGCGACCATGCTCAGATCCAGGGGTGCCGGCAAGACCGGGTCGTGCAGATAGTTGGGCACGACCTGGTCCTGCAGGAGGGCAAGCGCCCGGTCGACCTGCTGCGCCGCCAGGAAGTGGCGGGCCGCGCGCCGGGTGTCACCCACGGACTCGAACCATTCGGCCGCCCGCAACTGGACCGCCAGCTCGTGGGCCCGGTCCCTGGCCCGCAGCTCAGCGCGCACCATCTGGCGCACCAGATGGTGGTACCGGAAGGTCGTCCGCCCATCATCGAGTGCCACCAGGAACAGGTTGGCCGCGTCGATGCTGCGCAGCAGCGCCGCCGCGTCCTGCCTGCCGGTGACGGCTGCGCAGGCGTCCGCGGTCAGCTCGCCGAGGACGGAGGTGTCGAGCATGAACTGGGCAACCTCCGGTGGCTGCTGCTCGAGGACCTCAAAGACGAAGTACTCAGCGATCGCGTGGCTGCGGATATCCAGCGCCCGCGCTGCCCGCGCTGGGTCGCTGTTGCCGCGAAGGCTCAGCGCCGCCATCTGCAGGGCCGCGGCCCACCCCTCGCTTCGCTGATGAAGCAGCGCCAGGTCACCGGCGGCGACCTGCACGCCGAAGTTCGCCAGCAGGTCACGGCTTTCGGCCAGGGAGAAATACAGGTCACGGTCGCGGAACTCGCACAACTCACCCGACATCCGCAGCCGGTGCAGCCGCAGCGGAGCGTCGAACCGGCTTGCCAGCACCAGCTGAGCGGTCTGGGCAGGCCAGCGCTCAACCAGATCAGTCATGTCCTTGCCCACCGTGGCCGCCGCGTAATGGAAGTCATCAGCAATGATCGCCGACCCGGCAGGCAGCTTCGTTGCATCGTTGGCGATCGAGGCGGTGACATCGGCCGACATGAGGCCGTCCATCGCGAGCAGGTCCGCAGCATCAGCGCCGAACCCCGGCGTCACCATCTGGGTGGCCTCGATGAAACCGGCCCAGAAGCGGACCGGGTCAGCATCCGCCTCATCGCATGACAGCCAGACAGTAACACCAGGTGGTCGTGCCGCCGCCCAGCTCGACAGCAGCACACTCTTACCCGAACCGGCTGACCCCACCACAATTGTCAGGCGCTGGCCAGCCCCCGCCGTCAGCCGTTCATGCAGCGCCGATCTTGCGACCAGCGTGGCGGGCAACGTCGTCGGCCGGAACTTCGCCAGCGCGAACCGCGGGCCTGGTGAAGCGGCGCGCTCAGCCGTCGCGCTAGCCACAACACGTCCCCTCGCAGTCCCCCGCTGACCCAAGGACAAGTGTTCCACAAGCCAACCTGGGTGGAGCCATGCGGGAAGTGACTAAGGTCGCCCGCTGGCCAGGCCATGGGCCCAGGTCATCCTCGGGGGCTGATGACCGCAGACTCAGCCGCCAGGCACGCTGGCAGCACGCTGAACCAGCAGACTGCGAGGCGTAACCGTGGTGCGATCACAGACATACGAGATCACTTTCACCGGCCAGGCAGGCGCCACACTGCGCGCCGAATTCGACGACTGCCAGGTCACCCTAGGCCCGGGCACGACAACCCTTCGCGCCGAACTGCCCGATCAGGCAGCCCTCACCGGGCTCATACAGCGGATCACCGGCCTCAGGCTTGAAGTGATCCACATGCGCCTCGTGACCCAGCCACCCGCCAACGACTGAGGTCGCTGTCGCGCCCAACGACAGCTGCCCGGCGCAGTGGATGGGCCGGCAGGCGGGCAGAGATCACCAGCGCGGCGGCGATCCGGACCCATTTGCCCATCACCGTGTCAGGCGAGAACCCCTGCCCCGACAAAGGATGCTCCTCCACCGCCTGGGCAAGCTGGTCAGAGACATGGCCGAACACCGCGGCCACCAGCTCGTCCCGGCGGCCGATGTACCGCCTGATCAGCGACAGATTGACGTCGGCCGCCGCTGCGATGTCACGAAGCGACACCGCGTCAACCCCATGCACGGCAAACAGCGCCGCCGCGGCATCGAGCACCGCCCGGCTTACCTCGTCCGGCCCCGCCGGCGACCCGGCTGGCCGCCGGGGCCCCGGCCCGCGGGATCTGTGAGAGTCGCTCATCGGCTCAATCATCCCCGGACGCCCCAGCGGTCACGATCGGCTGACACACCCGCGAGTAACCCGAGATCACCAAGACGGGCTAGCGCATCCCTATGCGCCGTTACCGGTGGCAGTGCACCCCCGTCAGGGTCAGAAGGGTGCGGGTCGGCATGCGCCGAGTCTGTGATCACCCTCGGATGGCTGATGTGCGGCCGCGCGTCAGATGCGACGATATCGGCCTGGTTGTCCTTCGCGTGGATGGGGCTGGCCGTATGGATGTAAGCCGGGAGGCCGCAGCGGGCGGCACCGCGGAACGCGCGGCTGCGGCGGGCGGGATCGTCTTGCTGACGCTGGCCTCAGCGCAGTTCTTGATGACGCTGGACAGTTCGGTCATGAACGTGTCGATCGCCACCGTCGCGGCGGATGTCGGCACGACGGTGACCGGGATCCAGACCGCGATCACCTTCTACACGCTGGTGATGGCCTCGCTCATGATCACCGGCGGCAAGGTCGGCCAGATCCTGGGCCGCAAGCGCGCCTTCGCCATCGGCTGCGTCATCTACGGCTGCGGGTCGTTCACCACCGCGCTGGCACCGAATCTGACCGTGCTGATACTGGGCTGGTCAGTCCTGGAGGGTGTGGGGGCCGCGCTGATCATGCCCGCGATCGTCGCGCTGGTCGCCTCGAACTTCGGGCGTGATCAGCGCCCGCGCGCCTATGGGCTGGTCGCCTCGGCCGGTGCGATCGCGGTGGCGGCCGGGCCGCTGATCGGCGGCCTGTTCACCACCTACGCCTCCTGGCGATGGGTGTTCGCCGGTGAGGTCCTGGTCGTGCTGATCATCTTGGCGCTCACCCGCCGCATGGCCGACACCCCGCCCGAGGAGGGCGCGCACCTCGACCTGGTGGGCACGGTGCTGTCCGCGCTGGGCCTGGGCCTGATCGTGTATGGGGTCCTGCGCTCAGGGACGTGGGGTTTCGTCCTGCCCAAGGCTGATGCCCCGACCTGGCTGGGGCTGTCGCCGGTGATCTGGCTGATCATTGGTGGCGGGGTGGTGCTGCGGGTCTTTTTGTGGTGGGAGAATCACCGGCTGGCGCGCGGCGAGGCCGCGCTGGTTGACCCGGCGATGCTGCGCAACCCGGTCCTGCGGGGCGGGCTTATCGCGTTTTTCTTCCAGTACCTGCTGCAGGCCGGCCTGTTTTTCGCGGTGCCGTTGTTCTTGTCGGTGGCGCTCGGGCTGTCGGCGATCGCGACCGGGGTGCGGCTGCTGCCGCTGTCGATCACTTTGCTGCTGGCCGCCGTGGGCGTCCCCAAGGTGTTCCCGAATGCATCCCCGCGCCGCGTTGTCCGGATCGGGTTCATCGCCCTGTTCGCCGGCATCGTGGTCATGGTGGCCGCGCTGGAGGTGGGCGCCGGGCCTGAAATCGTGACCTGGCCGATGCTGCTCGCCGGCCTGGGTATCGGGGCGCTGGCCTCCCAGCTCGGCAGCGTGACCGTCTCGTCGGTGCCCGACGAGCAAAGCGGCGAAGTCGGCGGCGTCCAGAACACCATGACCAACCTCGGCGCGTCCATCGGGACCGCGCTGGCCGGCGCGGTGCTCATCTCGGCGCTGACCGCCTCGTTCCTCACCGGCGTCCAGAACAACCCCGACGTCCCCAAAGAGGTCGCTTCCCAGGCGCAGGTGGAACTGGCCGGAGGCATCCCGTTCATGTCCGACAAGGACCTGAAAACCCAGCTCGACAAGGCCGGCGTGCCCCCAGAAACCGCCGACGCCATCGTCGCCGAGAACGAAAAAGCCCGCATCAACGGACTGCGCGCGTCCCTGTCGGTGCTCGCTTTGATCGCCCTGATGGCACTGTTCGCCAGCCGCCGGATCCCAACCCAGCAGCCATCCGCGGCACCCACTAGCGAGCCTGCAGCCTGATCATCAGGCCCGGCACGAAGGCGCCAGCACCGCGTTTCCCGGGCAGGACACCGGCCCGGCGGCTGAACCCGTGCTCGTGCCTGCCCGGTAAGAGCGCCGGCCGGCCCGAGCGTGATCCCCAGCGGTGTCAGCGGGCCGTGGGTCAGCAGCATGCCCGTGGCGGTGAACACGATCGGCGCGGTCATGTCGGAGCGTTCCAGCCGCGCGGACAGCGTGCCCCACGCGGACACCAGCCCGGCGATGATCGCCAGATCCGCGACCATCACCATTTCACCCCGGGGCCGGCTGCTGCCTTGGCGGCGGCTTACTGGCGGGCCATGTGCATGCGCAGTTCGGCTTCGGGGTCGTGGATGAGCTCTCCGCTGACGTCGACCGTTACGGCATGGATGGTGCCGGTGAATTTGAAGGGGCTGGTGTAGTCGTCGGTGATCGCCGAGCCGGGGTTGGCGCCGCAGGTGAGCGCACCGGGGTTGAGCATGAACGGGGTGGTGACGGGGGCTTCGGTGTTCCCGGCTAGGGTGCCGTCCACGTAGAGCTGGAGCCTGCCGGGCGTGCCCTTGCCGTGCGCCAGGTCGGGCTTGCCGGTGGGTTCGAATTCGAATCTGAGCTCGTGCTTGCCGGCCGGGAGGACCTGGCCGGATTCCACACCGTAGACGGCCCGGCCGACGTAGTTGTGGGCGTAGTGGAGCTTGCCGTCCTTGACGAACAGGGAGTATCCGCCGGCGGCGGTGCCCTGGCACAGCAGCACCCCCTCCGCGCCCTCCGCCGGGATCTCGACCTGCGCGGTGATGCTGTGCGGGCGGTTGAGCACCCGCGGGGCGGCGAAGAACGGGACCGACTGGGTGCCGGGCCGGTAGGTGCAGCTGTCGCGGGGAGCCGCCACGAGCGGTTTCTCGGCGATCATGCGGGCCAGGCCGCTGCCGTCGACCGGCATCACGCCGTATTTGCCGGCCTCCACGTACCAGGTGGCGATCATCGCAATCAGCCGGTCGCGGTGCTCGGCGGCCACGTTGTGGTTCTCGGCGAAGTCTTCCGCCACGTGGTAAAGCTCCCAGCCGGTGGCGTCCAGGTTGGACAGGGTGTCGGCGGAGATCGGCTGCCCGAAGCCCATGTCGGCCTCCTTGAAGGACGGCCCGGGCCAGGGGCAGACGGCCCGCCAGCCGTCGTGGTAGATCGCCCGGTGGCCCAGCATCTCGAAGTACTGCGTGCGGCGGTTGCTCTCGGCGGCGGCGTCATCCAGCGTGTGGGCGAAGCTGACTCCGTGCAGGGGGGACTGGGTGACGCCGCGGATCGCCTGGGGCGGCTTGATGTCCAGCAGGTCCAGCACGGTGGGCACCATGTCGATGATGTGCGCGTACTGGGTGCGGATCTGGCCCCCGGCCTTGAACCGCTGCGGCCAGGACACGATGAACGGATCGCTGACGCCACCGCGGTAGGTCTCGCGCTTCCACCGGCGGAACGGCGTGTTCCCGGCCCAGGTCCAGCCCCACGGGTAATGGTTGAAGTGCTTGGGGCCGCCGATCTCATCGATCAGCTTCAGGCTGTCCTCCAGCGACTCGGGGGCGTTGTTGAAAAACTGCGCCTCGTTCGTGGTGCCGGTGGGCCCGCCTTCGGCGCTGGCGCCGTTGTCGGAGATGACCATGATCAATGTGTTGTCCAGCTCGCCCTGCTGGCGCAGGAACTCGATCAGCCGCCCGACCTGGTGATCGGTGTGGGACAGGAACCCGGCGAACACCTCCATCATCCGGCTGAACAGGCGGCGTGCCGCCGGCGGCTGCGACGCCCAGTCGGGCACATCGGGATCGTGCCGCGACAACTCGGCGTCGGCGGGGACGATGCCGAGTTCCTTCTGCCGGGCGAACACCTTCTCCCGGTAGGCGTCCCAGCCCTCGTCGAACACGCCCGCGTACCGGTCCGCCCACTCCTTCGGCACGTGGTGCGGGGCGTGCGTGGCGCCGAAACACAGATGCAGGTAGAACGGCTTGGCCGGGTCGACCTGCCTGGCGTCGGCGATGAACCCGATCGCCTTGTCGACCAGGTCCTCGCTGAGGTGGTAGCCCTCCTCGGGGGTGCGCGGCGGCTCGACCTGGTGGTTGTCATACACCAGATCCGGATACCACTGGCTGGTGTCACCGCCCAGGAAACCGTAGAACCGCTGGAAGCCGCGCCCGAGCGGCCACCGGTCGTACGGGCCCGCGGCCGTCTCCTGGTTGCTCGGCGTCAGGTGGTACTTCCCGACCAGGAACGTGCTGTAGCCGTGCTCGACCAGCATCTCGGACAAGAAACCGTTCTCAAACGGGATGACACCGTTGTACCCGGGATAGCCGCTCGCCAGTTCCGTGATGGCGGCCATCCCGTTGCTGTGATGGTTGCGGCCGGTCAGGAGGCACGACCGGCTCGGCGAGCACAACGCCGTCGTGTGCATGTTGTTATAACGCAGGCCGTCGGCCGCGATCGCGTCGAAGCTGGGCGTCGCGATCGGGCTGCCATAACAGCCCAGCTGCCCGAACCCGGTGTCATCCAATACGATAAACAGCACATTCGGCGCGCCCTCACGTGCCCGCACCGGCGCCGGCCACGCCGGCGAGGACTCATCCGCCGTCCGGCCGATCACACCCGGGAACGCAGCACCCGGCTCATACTCGACAACCGCCACTTAGACCCTCCCCCGATTCCCCGTCCCCTCCTGATACCCGCATCCTGTAGCGCCATGGCACAGCCCCACATCACCCAGCGGGGGATGATTACTGCCCCGCTCGCGCAAGGCATCACCGGCGCGGCAGTACCGGCGATCCATGTCCATAACGATGTATCGGCATGCAGGTCCTTTTCACCACCCCGGCATCACCGCACGAGCCCACACCGCAAAGACGGCATTTGTGCTTGCCCGAACGGCAAGCATCTAGCGTGGCGCGGGCGTGGGGATGTGGTCATAGGCCCGGTCACCAGGGCGTGATGCTCAGCCCTTCCCCCAACCTCGATCTTGGCGCCGCCGGGCGCGAACTCGATGACGACCGGTTTGTCACCTAGCCGCTTCAGGCCGTCGGCGTGCGCGGGATCCTCCCCGCAGACGATCGACCGGCACCAGTTCATTGCGGACCATGGGCGGTGCCTTGGTCCAGACGAAGACGTAGCGAACCCAGCAGCCGGAACCGCGCTTCCATTGGTTCGACACTCCGTTCGATCGTTCGAACGTTAGCGACGCTAACGAGATAGGGGGAGCTAAGTGGGGAGCCAACGCCGGCAGATATCAGGCGACGCCCGGCCACGTCTAGCCACTGTCGGTGCAGCTAGACGGCACGTCGGGCCACATCCAGCCGCATCTGGCGACGTTGGGGGAGTGCCTCCTAAGCAGTAGGCCGCAGGTTCGAATCCTGCTCGGGGCGCACTTCAGAATTATATTTCGATGCTGTGTTCATTCTGGGGGAAGGCCTGCCGGGGAGCCAACAGCTTGGCGCAAGCCGCGGTGAGAGTGTGCGGGACAGCGCGGGCAAGGCTGAGCTGTGCTGCCAGCCGAGTGTGGCGGCAACGCGGCCTGAGCCGCAAATCATTACCGGTCAGCCGTACCGACGCCAAGCTGCGCTGAACTGGTTCCTTAGGCCGCGCTTCTTGCCGCCGCCTCCCTTGCCTGGCAGGCTGGCCCACGAGCGGGGAGAGCGATGACGGCTGGGCGGTGTCTGTCCGGCCATTTACTGACGTCTACGCGGTCGCCCCCGCAGAGGGGAGCACACCGTGAGGTACTGGAAATTTTTCTCGGGCGCCGTCGCCGTCGCGGTGGTGGCGGTTTTCGCCGCTCCGGTCGGTGCCGCTGAAGCCAATGTGGCGCTGACACAGGTGAGCATCGACCCGTTCGCAAATTCCACCAGCCAGCACGCGACGGAGGTCGAGCCGGACACCTTCGCCGTGGGCAGTACCGTCGTGGCCACGTTCCAGGTGGGCCGCTTCGTCAACGGCGGCTCCACCGACATCGGCTTCGCCCGGTCCGGTGACGGCGCGACCTGGGGGACCCCTGGCTTCCTGCCGGGCCTGACCTCCACCTCCGGCGCATCAGGCAGCCCGTACGAGGCGGTGAGTGATCCCTCGGTTGCCTTTGACGCGGCGCACCGCACCTGGCTGATCAGTTCCATCCCGCTGCTTCCGAACGGCGTGGTGCCGACCGTGTTTGTCAGCCGCTCCCCCGATGGGCAGAACTGGAGCTCGCCGGTGTCGATCCCCCCGCCGGCGGCCAAGACCGTCGACCTGGACAAGAACTGGACGGTCTGTGACAACGGCGACAGCAGCCCGTTCCGCGGTCACTGCTACACCGAGCTGGACAACTTCGGCGCCGGCGACCTGGAGCTGATGAGCACCTCCACCGACGGTGGCCTGACCTGGAGCACGCCGATCCCGACCGCCGGGCACGACAAGGGGCTGGGCGGCCAGCCGCTTGTGCAGCCCGATGGCACGGTGATCGTGCCGTTTGAGAGCCTGAACGGGAAGATCGAGGCATTCCGGTCCACCGACGGCGGAGTGTCGTGGACCAAGGGCGTCGCGGTGAGCAGCGTCCGCTTCCACACCGTCGCGGGCGGGCTGCGTACCAGCCCGCTGCCGTCGGCGGAGATCGACGCCGCCGGGACGGTGTACGTGGCGTGGGAGGACTGCCGCTTCCGGGCCCACTGCTCCGCCAACGACATCGTGTTCTCGACCTCGGCGGACGGGGTGAACTGGACCGACGCCGCCCGGGTGCCGATCGACGGCGTCACCAGCGGCGTGGACCACTTCATTCCCGGCCTCGCGGTGAATCCGGCTAAGTCCGGCAGCGCCGCGCAGCTGGGCCTGACCTATTACTTCTACCCAAACGCCGCGTGCGGCGGCGCCTGCCAGCTGGAGGTCGGCTACATCTCCTCCCCCGACGGCGGTGCCCACTGGGGAACGGCCACGCAACTGGCCGGCCCGATGGCGCTCAGCCAGATCGCGCAGACCTCCCAGGGCCCCATGGTCGGCGACTACATCTCGAGCTCCTTCTCGGGCGGCACGGTGGCGACGGTCTTCGCGGTGGGCCTGCGGCAGCCGACCTCGACGACCTTCGACGAGGCGATGTACGCGCCGAGCACGCCGCTGCCTGTCGCAACGCCAGGCCAGGCGATCAACGCCTCGAGCACGGCCGGCGTGCTCGTCCCGGTCACCGGGGTCGGGACCGGCATAACGCACCAGACCATCAGACGCAACTGACCATCAGGCAGACGCCCGTAGGCGCTGACCTGCCAGCGTCCCACGGCGTCTGGGTATGCCGAATCGCCAACGGATCGCCCGGGTCGCACTTTGGCTACACCCTTCCTCAAGATGACAAGCGACGTCACCAGGCCCGGGCCCGTTCGCAAGATCGGCGGGCCCGGGCAGCGGGATGCCTGTTACGCATTGTGAGCTCCGGCGGTAGCCCCAGCCCCGGCAGGCGCGCGGAACGCCGACGACGAGCGGCTGCCGGGCGTCTCAGGGCCGCAGGTGGGCGCGTGCGGATCAGCCGGTTCTGGACGCGACGGTGGCGGCACGCATTCGGGTGGCCGACGTCAGGCGACGCGCTGGCCCGGGCGTAGCGGAATGCGGCAGAAGCGCACGTTTCGGCGTCGGTCAGGTCATGGATAGATATGCAAGCTGAGGCCACCCCGTTGGGTCGAGACCAGGGACCGCCACCAATGCCATGACTCTTGGCTCTGCGCGCACGTACCCGCCTTATGGGCGACTGGTGATGGCGGACCTGCTGGAGCCGTGGCCGTGCATGACGGGCACTCTGTCGTATATGCGGAGGGTGCTTGGGGGTCGATCAGACGATTGGCCGGCCGTGCGCGTGCTTACTGCGCCCACTCTTTCGTGAGATGCTGATTTCCCGGCTGGGCCTTGCGATGGTATTGCCCTCCGGTGACTGGGGGAGGCTTCGATGGCTAGCACCGGGCCGGTGGCGGACGTGCCTGTCACGGCGGCCAAGCCAGCCAAGAAGCAGTCGTGGTCTCCTCCATCACGTGAGGAGTTCGAGGCGCGCTTGGACGAAGCCTTGGCAGGCGCCGGTGACCGGCAGTACCGAACGAACCTCGGATTGCAGTGCTGGACCTTCATGGACCGCGTCTGGTCCCGCAGAACCAGCGCGGTCCATGCCCGTTCGCAATGGAATCTTTTCCGTTATGCGGGTGCGGTGATTCCGGTGGTGGCGGCCGGTGCCGGAGGGAGCCTCGTCGGCCACGTGCACGGTGCCGCGGGCACCGTTATCGGCTGGGTGGCCCTGATTGGAGGGCTGGTGGGCGCGGCGATCACCGCGGTGCGCCCGGCCGTCGAGTATGGGGTCGACCTGAGGAAAGCCGCTGAGTTCGAGCAGCTTTACTGGGACGTATTCAACTACGCGATGGCCGAGCTGCCAACGGCCGAGGCCACGGAGATTCCCGCCAAACTGAATGGCTTCACGCAACGCATGCAAGAGATCGCCATCACCTCGGGAGGCTCCTCAGCAACAAGTTCCTAGCCTCCTGGGCCCATAGCCCAGCATGTAGGTTGCTGAGCTGATCTGGCGGACAAGGCCAGTATTCACCGTCGCACAGCGCCAGCGAATACTGGTCTGCACGCAGCGGCAAGCGCATGATGGGAAGGATGGTCGAGCGGCGGGATTTTCTCTACGCAACCTGCTTGCGCTGGCTGTGGGCCGTGTGGACGAACCCTGGCCGCCCTGGCTCAGCCGTTCAGGCATGGACGGCTGAGCCCGCAGACGCCGCGATCGCGGTGGGATCGTTCGACTTCCCCGAGAGCGTTCTGCTCGCCTACATCTACACGGAGGCGCTCGCTACGAAGGGCTTTCCAGTCCCGGTCCTACCGGGCCTGGGTGCCCGTGAACTCGTGCACCGGGCGCTTATCCATGGCCTGGTCCAGCTTGTCCCGAACATGCGGGATCGGCGCTGGAGCTCCTGAGCCGGGGGCGGCGCACGCAAGCGCTGATCCCAGAAAGGCGGGGTGGGTAGTGAGCGAGCAAGCGCGGCACACCACCGTCCGGGTCGGCCTGCCCAGTGACTCCGCTGCCCAGCGGGAGCGCCGCCAGCGCCGTCCGACCGGTGTCCCCCCGCCGCTGCCACACCCGATCACGATCAGCACCACGGCGTGGCTGCTCCTCGCGGTCGTCACCTTGGCCGGCGCGTTCCTGGCCTCGGAGCGCACATCCTGGCTGCGGGTGGGTGACCGGGCCAACACCTGGATGCTACGCCTGCTCGCGGAGGTGCGGACGCCCTGGCTGACCGATGGCGCCGACGCGATCAAGGCGGCCGGCTCCGGCTGGGCGGTCACGGTGATCGGGCTGTCGGTGGTGGCGCTGACCGTGATCTTCCGGCGCTGGCGGCACCTGCTGGTCTTCCTGGGCAGCTTCTTCTTCCTGGAGATAGTCGGCCAATGGATCTACTTCGGCCTGACGCGGCCACGCCCGTACGGCATCACCATCATCGGCGGCTGGGGCGGGTACTCGGCGCCATCTCCCCCGGTCGGCGTGCTGACCATCGTTCTCATCGGTGCCGTGTACTGCCTGGTGGTGCCGGGCCGACCGCGCACCTACGCCAAGATCGCGGTCGCCGTTGTCGTGACGCTGTTCTGCCTGGCCCGCGTGTACCTGGCCGTCGATCATCCCGACGACGTGATCTTCGGCGTCGCGCTCGGCGTGGCCATCCCGGTCGCGGCCTTCCGCTGGTTCACCCCGAACGAGGTGTTCCCGGTCGTCTACCGCCGCGGCAAGACCGCTCACGTGGACGTGACCGGTCGGCGTGGCCAGGCGATCCGGAGCGCGGTGTACCACCAGCTCGGGCTGACCGTGCTCGAGATCAAGCCGGTCGGCCTGGAATCGTCGGCCAGCTCCACGCCGCTGCGGCTACACGTCGAAGGAGGCCCCGACGAGTATCTGTTCGCGAAGCTGTATACCAAGGGCCACGTCCGCGCCGATCGCGGGTACAAGCTCTGGCGGACCATCCTCTACGGCTCGCTGGAAGACGAGCATCCCTTCGAGGCGGTGCGCCGGGTGGCCGAGTACGAGGACTACGCCTTGTTGCTCCTGCAGAAAGTCGGGATCCGTACGGCCAAGCCGTATGGAATCGTGGAGATCACTCCCGTGCGCGAGTACCTGCTCGTCACCGAGTTCTTCACCGGCGCGGTCGAGATCGGCGAAGCCGTCATCGACGACGGCGTGATCGACCAGGGGCTGCTGCTGATCCGCACGCTATGGGATGCCGGGATCGCCCACCGCGACATCAAGCCGGGCAACCTCATGGTCCGCCGCGGGGAGCTGCTGCTGATCGACGTGGGCCTCGTCCAGGTGCGGCCCTCGCCGTGGCGGCAGGCGGTCGACCTCGGCAACATGATGCTGGTGCTGGCCGTCCGCACCGACCCGGAAGGGGTCTACCAGCGGGCGCTGCGGTACTTCACGCCGGACGAGCTCGCCGAGGCGTTCGCCGCCACCCGGGGAGTGGCGAGCCCGACCCAGCTGCGGGCATTCATGAAACGGGACCCGCGTGACCTGCTCAGCGAGTTCCGCGCCCTCGCACCCCCCCGGAAGCCGATCGTGCTGCAGCGCTGGAGCGTCCGGCGGGTGAGCCTGGCCTTCGCGATGTTCGGTGGAATCGCCCTCGCCGTCCTCATCGGCGTCCAGGCATTCCTCCCTTCGGCCAACGCCGGGGCTTACCCCCCGCAGTGCGGCACCGGCCATACGATGATCCTGGCCGCCCAGGCGGTCCCCTCGGCGAAGCTGGTGCCCTGCATCTCCGCGCTCCCGGCGGGCTGGCAGGTGGGCGGCGCCGACACCGAGAGCGGGCACGCCCGGTTCTGGCTGAACTCCGATCAGGCCGGCGACATGGCGATGACCATCACCTTGTCCGCGGCCTGCGACACCTCCGGCGCCCGCCAGATCCCGTCCGACCAGCCAGGAACGCAGCGGTTCGAGCGCCCGCTGAGCCTGCGCCCGCAGTTCACCGGCCTGCGCTTCTACACCTTCCCCGGCGGCTGCGCCACCTACCAGTTCAAGTTCGCGGCCGGGAAGTCCCCGCTCCTGGCCATCCCGGTCGACAGCGCCGTGAGTTTCATGCCCCGGGCCAACCTGGTGGATTACATCAGAAGCACCGAGGGCCTGGCGCTGTGCGGGCGGGGTGCGCCATGCCCGGGATGAGCCGGCCCGCAGCCGCGGCACGCGAGGAGCACCTGCTCGTGGCCTCCCCCGGGCGGGACATCGCCGTCACCGCGATCACGGTGGCGCTGACCGCGGCCATCTTCGCCGCCGTCGCCAGCCAGGGCGTGCTGGCCCACATCCAGCACCTGGACAACGCCTGGCTGCGGCTCATGGTCGCCAACCGGACGGCGCCGGTGACGGCGTTCGCGAAGTTCCTCAACCTGCTCGGGCTGGTCTACGTGACGCTGCCGGTCCGGATCGCCATCGCCGGGTTCCTGACCCTGCGCCGCAGGTGGTGG
>WNFX01002721.1_pt1 | contig 17814 bp, 13 predicted proteins | sample 5400111 | NCBI WGS metagenome assembly WNFX01 (sample SAMN13153363, study PRJNA577476) | soil metagenome | isolation source: 40 cm soil or saprolite under grassland replicate 1 | place: USA:California | collected 2016-06-15 | reverse complement strand
CCGAAGGTGTCGGAGAACCAGAACCCGAAGCGGCCCAGCAGCTTGCCGACCTCGATGTTGTGCTCCAGTGCCTCCAGCGACTCCTGGTCCCACTTCAGCACGCTGCCGCTGAAAAACAGCCCGGCGGTGATCCCGGCCAACGCCACGCCGATCACCCAGTTGCCCTCGCGGGGCCGCTTGAACGACGCCGAGGCGAACACCCGCAACAGGTGCAGACCGACCAGCACGATCATCGCCATCGCGCCCCAATAGTGGAACGCGCGGACAAAGTCGCCACCGGTGACGCCGGTGATGATGTGGCGCACGCTGGCGTGGGCGAGGGCAGGGTCGGGGTTGTAGTACTGGGTCAGGAAGATCCCGCTGGCGACCAGCAGCACAAAGCTGATCAGCGCCAGCCCGCCCAGCGAGTAGGCCAGCGTGTTGGCGTGCGCGGGCACCGGGTACTGCAGGCCCCGCAGGCCAAGCCGCTCGTCCAGCGCGTCCAGCGTCCGCCGCCGCCAGGAAACCGGCGGCGCCGGCCGGTCGGCGGGACGCTCGATGGTGGCGTCGCTCATCGGATCCTCCAGGAAAGCGCCAGCCCGCCCAGCGCCAGCACCGCACCGATGGAGAGCAGGACCGGCTTGCTGGTCCCGTGGACGGGGACGCGGCCCAGGGCCAGCTCGTGGGCGGGGGTCGGGCAGGGCTTGGCCGGCAGCGGGGCGCGCACCTTGGTGGGGCTGGTGACCGGCTCGCCGGGGCAGGCGCCCAGCGCCTGCTCCAGCAGCAGCTCGGTCTTTTGCATGTCGCCGGCCTCCAGGGCCTCCTTGGCCTGCTTGACGCGGTCCAGGTCGACGCCCTCGTGGTCCTCGGCTTCGAGGGCGTCGTTGATCCTGTCGGCGGCGAGGTCGATCTGCTCTGGCTGGGTGCGCAGGATCGCGTCCGCCCGTTGCACCTGCGTCCGCGCGGGGACCTTCTCCTCGCCCTCGTGCGCCAGCGCCGGGGCGGCCAGCGCCGCGACCGCCAGCCAGGCGACCGCCAGACTGCCCAGCAGCCGCAGCGGCCGGGGTGGTGGACCGGTCATCGCACCTCCTCGGATGGTGCCTTCGGCCCCGGACAGGGCAACCATAAACCCCTCATACCTATCGGCAAAGAGGCAATCCGTTCCGGCCTGGTGTAGGCCAAATGTCCCTTGTCGACGGTCACTGTCTCTGCGCGGCGGAGGTGGGCTGCCGCGCGAGGGGACGATGGGTGAACCGGTCGGGGTTGGCGGCGAACTCGTCGCGGCAGGCGGTCGAGCAGAACCACCACACGGCCTGGTCCAGTTGCAAGTGGGGGTGGTCGTGCTGGGGGACGGTCATGCCGCAGACGGGGTCGGTGGCCATGGTGGAAAGCTCCCGGAAGGTGCCGTCCTCCAGCCACAGGACCCGGTCGGCGATCTCCTGCAGGCGGGTGTCGTGGCTGACGATCACCACCGCGCGGCGGTCCTCGGTAGCCAATTTGCGCAGCAGCCTGGCGACCTGGCGGCCGATGGCGGAGTCGAGGTTGGCGGTGGGCTCGTCGGCCAGGATGACCGGCGGGTCGTTGGCCAGCGCGCGGGCGATCGCCACCCGCTGCTTCTCGCCGCCCGACAGCTGCTCGGGCCGAAAGCCGAGCCGGTATGCGAGCCCGACCCGCTCCAGCAGCCCGCGGGCCCGCCGCTGAGCGGCGTGGCCGGTGACGCCGGCGAGGTTGCAGGCCAGCTCCACGTTCTCCAGCGCGGTCAGCGCCGACAGCAGGTTGAAGTCCTGGAAGACGAAACCGAACCGGCGGGCGCGCAGCGATGGTAGGCGCCGCTCAGGGGCGCAGGCCAGGTCCAGCCCGGCGACCCGGATGGCGCCGCGGGTGGGGCGCAGCATCGCGCCAACCCATCAGCGGCAGGGTGGTCTTGCCGCTGCCGGAGGGCCCCATGATCAGGACCACCTCGCCAGGGTGCACGTCCAGGTCGACGCCCGCCTGACATGTCAGGCCGTTGGGCTCCAAGGCTCGGCACGGCGGAAAGGTGTAGGGAAGGGCGGGCAGCGGGGAGATGGTCGCTTTGGCTTCCTTACCGAGCGCCGTTGTCTCTGGCTCGCTGGCCGGGTCGGCCGCTGGTGGTGGTGCGGGTGGGGATGGTCGGGAGCCGGACGACGAACCGAGCGCCACGGCCGTAGCCGGCGCTGTCAGCCCACAGCCGCCCGCCGTGGGCCTCCACGATCGCCCGGCTGATGGTCAGCCCGAGCCCGCTCCCGCCGCCGTCGCGGGTGCGGGCTGCATCGACCCGGAAGAAGCGCTCGAACACCCGCTCCAGCAGCTCTGGAGGGATCCCCTCGCCACTGTCGGTCACCGACAGCTCCACCTGGTCGCCATCCTCGTGGGCGCTGACCTGCACCCGGCCGCCCGGCGGCGTGTGGCGCAGGGCGTTGCCGAGCAGGTTGCCCAGTACCTCGCCCAGGCGGTCGGGGTCGACGCTGACCAACGGCAGGAGCGGGTCAATGCTTGCCTGGAGGGCCACGCCCTTGGCCTTGTAGGCCGGCTCGGCGGCCCGGACCGCGCGGGTCACCAACCCGTCCGGGTCGACCGGGCCTGGGCGCAGGTCCAGCTGCCGCTCCTCGGCCCGCGAGAGCGTCTCCAGGTCCTCCACCAGCCGGCGCAGCCGGACCAGCTCCGACTGGAGCACCGTCCAGGCGTCCTGGTCGGGGGCGACCACCCCGTCGGCCAGCCCCTCGACGTAGCCTTCCAGGGTGGCCAGCGGGGTGCGCAGCTCGTGGGCCAGGTCGGCCAGCAGCGCCTGGCGGCGGCGCTCCGTGGACTCCAGCGCCTGCGCCATCCGGTTGAACGCCCAGGCGAGCGCGGCCAGCTCATCGCCGGCGTCGGGCACTGGAACGCGGGCCTGGTAGCCGCCAGCGCCGATGCGCTCGGCGGTCTGGGCCAAGGCGCGGATCGGGCGGGTGAGCCGCTGCGCCAGCAGCCAGCTCGCCGCCAGCGCGATGACCACCGAGACTGCGCCCGCGATACCAAGCGCGACCAGCATGGCCTGCTCGAACCCCTGCTGCAGGTGGGCGGTGGCACCGGGTGGCAGGACCGCGAACGCCTGGCGGGCGTGGACGCGGAACAGCCCTGGCGCGACCGCCAGCGCCGTCAGGCCAAGCGTGAGGCCACCGGCCACGATCACCAGCAGCTGGGCGGCGAACAGGCGGGCGGCCAGGCCGGGTCGGCCAAGGTGGCCGTTCACGCTCCCGGCCCCATGCGGTAGCCGACCCCCCGGACGGTCCGGATGTAGCGAGGGCTGCGGGGGTCGTCGCCGAGCTTGCGGCGCAGGTTGGCGACGTGCACCTCGACCAGATGGTCATCGCCCAGCCAGTCCGCCCCCCACGCCCGCTCCAGCAGCTGCCGGCGGCTGAGCACCACCCGCGGCCGCTCCGACAGCGCATCCAGCAGGTCGAACTCCAGCCGCGTCAGCTCGACAGGTTCCTCGCCCAGGCGAACCTCCCGGGCGGCCGGGTCGACGACCAGATCGCCGAAACGGCGCACGGGCGCCGGCTCGAGGTGGGAGGCGCGGGGCCGCCGGCGCATCGCCCGCACCCGTGCCATCAGCTCACCGGGGGAGAACGGCTTGGTGACGTAGTCGTCGGCGCCGGTCGACAGGCCCACGATCTTGTCGGTCTCGGCGGTCCGGGCGGTGAGCATGACGATGTAGGCGTCGCTGAAGCCGCGGATCCGCCGGCACGCCTCGATGCCATCCAGGCCTGGGAGCATCAGGTCAAGCACGATCACCTCGGGGTCGCGCTCACGGGCCAGCTGGACCGCGCGCTCCCCGTCCGCGCAGACGCTGACCACAAACCCCTCGCGTTCCAGGTAGCCGGCGAGCAGGCGAGCCAGCGGCGCCTCGTCCTCGACCACCAGCGCACGCGGCGGGGGGGCGGGCTGGCGCCCGCCCTCCGGTTGGGAGCTGTCGCCGCGCATTGCTGGCTCCTGGGGTGCGGTCAGGCTACCCGGAGAGGTCGACTGGCCGCCCATTGGCCGACCGCAGTGCCTGGAGCCGACGGTGGTACTCCTCCTCGTCGATCTCGCCTCTTGCGAACCGCTCGGCCAGGATCCGCTCGGGGTCGGGCCGCTCGGGGCGGCTGTCACCCGGCCACCTGTCACCCGGCCGGCGGAACAGCGCCACGATTCCCCAGATGACCAGGCCCCAGAAGGCAATCATCGAGAAGCTCATCAGCGCCCAGCCCCACCAGTTCCAGCCGTTCCATCCCCACATCATCGCGGGTTCCTCCTCCACTGTGGTCCTGCCTGGCCGCCGGTCGCCTCGAGCCCGGTGGCCCAAGACCACGCTACGACGGTCACCTCAAGACCCAGGTCCGGGGATCCTCAAGATCTGCTCAAGCCCAAGCCGCGATCCGGGCGGCTGCAGTAGTCCTCCGCATCGATGATCGGGCGGGTGGTCAGGTGCCGGCAAGAGCGTTCGACCCAGCCGACGCTCGGCTTGCGGCACGGTCCGAGCCGACGTGTACGGTGGTTGCCCGGCTACGACACCGAGTAGCACCACCGCGCAGGTCCAACGGGCGCGGCCCTCGGCCCAGCGCCGCGGGCGGCCTGGAGGATCCGACGGCCCGCGGGTGGGAGGGAGTGCCATGCAGCCCAAGCCCAAGGAGCAGAGCACGGCTGTGCTTGACGTCCGCGGTCTCAACTGGGCCAGTGAGAAGGCGGTGGTGGAGGCGGTGCTCGGCCGCCGGCCGGGCGTGCAGCGGGTGGAGGCGAACCCGGTCTCCCAGACCGCGACGGTGACCTACGACCCCAGGGTGACATCGCTGGTCGAGCTGCGCCGCTGGGTGACCGAGTGCGGCTACCACTGCGCCGGCCAGTCGGTGCCCGCGCACGTGTGCGACCCGATGGTGGAGCCCGACCCGCCGTCGGACGGCCACGCCGGCCACGGCGCGGCCGCGCCGGCGGCGCCGGTCCCGCCGGCCGCGGCAGAGCCGGCCGGTCCGGCCGCCCACGCCGGGCGGGCGCCCGCGGCCCCGGGTGCGCATGCCGGCCACGCCCCATCGCCCGCGGAGGCGGTGCGCTCCCGGGAGGAGGTGGTGGGCCACGGCGGGCACGCTGGGATGGCGATGGCGGCGATGGTCGCCGACATGCGCAACCGGTTCCTGGTCGCCGCGGTCTTCTCGGTCCCGATCCTGTTGTGGTCGCCGATCGGCCGTGACGTGCTGGGCTTCACCGTGGCCGCGCCGTTCGGGCTGCGCGACGACGTGTGGATGCTGCTGCTGAGCCTGCCGGTGATCTTCTGGTCGTGCTGGATCTTCTTTGACGGGGCGGTGCGCGCGCTGCGGGCCCGAACGCTGGACATGATGGTGCTGGTCGCGGTGGCGGTCGGGGCGGGCTGGCTGTACTCGCTGTCCGTCACCCTGACCGGCGGGGGGGACGTGTTCTACGAGGCCGCCACCGTGCTGGCCGCGTTCGTGCTGCTGGGCCACTGGTTCGAGCTGCGCGCCCGCGGGGGCGCCAACGACGCCATCCGCACCCTGCTGGACCTGGCCCCACCCAGGGCGCTGGTGCTGCGCGACGGTGAGCCGGTCGAGGTCCCCACCGCCGAGGTGCGGGTCGGGGACTTGCTGCTGGTCCGTCCCGGCGCCAAGATCGCCGTGGACGGGGTCGTCACCGACGGCGACAGCGAGGTCGACGAGTCGATGGTCACCGGCGAGAGCCTTCCGGTCCACAAGCAGCCCAGCTCGCGGGTGGTCGGCGCGACCATCAACAAGAACGGGACGCTTCGGGTGCGGGCGACCAGGGTCGGTGCCGACACCGCCCTGGCCCAGATCGTCAGGCTGGTCCAGGAGGCGCAGAACTCCAAGGCGCCCGGCCAGCGCCTGGCCGACCGGGCGGCGTTCTGGCTGGTGTTGGTTGCCCTGGTCGGCGGCGGCGTCACCCTGGTGGCTTGGCTGCTGGCGGGCCGGCCGCTCAGTGACGCCATGCTGTTTGCCATCACGGTGGTGGTGATCACCTGCCCGGACGCGCTTGGGCTGGCTACCCCGACCGCGATCATGGTCGGCACCGGGTTGGGCGCCAAGCGCGGGATCCTGTTCAAGCACGCGATGGCGCTGGAGACCTCGGCGCGCATCCAGGCGGTGGTGCTGGACAAGACCGGCACGCTGACCAAGGGCGAGCCCGAGGTCACCGATCTGGTCACCGCTCATGGGATCGACCAGGCGGAGCTGCTGCGCCTGGCCGCGGCGGTGGAGCGGGAGTCGGAGCACCCGTTGGCCGAGGCGATCGTGCGCCGCGCCGAGGCGGGCGGCGTTGCCGAGATCCCGGCCGGCGGGTTCCAGAACGTGCCCGGGCACGGGGCGGTCGCGACCGTGGAGGGCCGGCGGGTCGCGGTCGGCAACCTGCGGCTGCTGCAGCGCGACGGGGTCGAGCTGGGCGGTCTCGCCGCCCACCGCCAGGAGCTGGCCGCCGGGGGCCGCACGGTGGTCGTGGTGGCCGTCGACGGGCAGGCGGCGGGGTTGGTGGCGATCGCCGACGCGGCCCGCCCGACCGCCAAGGCGGCGGTGGACGCGTTGCACGAGCTGGGCGTGGAGGTGGTGATGCTGACCGGTGATAACCGCGCCACCGCCACCCGGATCGCCGGCGAGCTTGGCATCGACACGGTGATCGCCGAGGTCCTGCCGGGCGACAAGGCCGCCAAGGTCGCCGAGTTGCAGCGCGCCGGCCGCAGGGTCGCCATGGTCGGCGACGGCGTCAACGACGCCCCCGCGCTGGCCAGCGCCGACCTTGGCATCGCCATCGGAGCTGGCACCGACGTGGCGATCGAGACCGCCGACGTGGTGCTGATGCGCTCCGACCCGCTGGACGTGCCGGTCGCGCTGCGGATCGGGCGGGGGACGCTTGCCAAGATGCGCCAGAATCTGGGCTGGGCGGTTGGCTACAACGCCATCGCGCTGCCGATCGCCGCGGGCGTGTTCGAGCCCGCCTTCGGGCTGGTGCTGCGCCCGGAGATCGCCGCCCTGTCGATGTCGGGGTCCAGCCTCATCGTTGCGGTCAACGCCCTGGCGCTCAGGCGGCTGCGGCTGCCGGTCTGGTCGCCGGGTGCCGGGTGGCCACGCCCGGCCAGCCAACCCGCTCCCGAGCCGGTCGGCTGACCCGCCCGCCGACCTGCCGGGCGGTCACCATCATGCCCTGGAGCTGGAGACCCGGCCGCGACTCGTTTCCCTCGCCCGCACTGGCGAGTTTCGCTGCCTCTCCCAGAGGTCCCGCGCATCGGGGGGCCTTCGGCCCGAGCCACGCATCGGCCCGGATGGGATACCTGAGGAGGGTACAGTCTCTGATGAGGGAGAAGCGGTGAGGACCGCTTCGCCCGGGGAGATCGACCAGGAGGAGTTCGAGCGCCGGCGCGACGTCTTGCGCGGCACGCGTGCGGCGGGAGGGAGGTAGCGATGCGTGGCTACTCCATGAACCGCAAGGACCTGCTGGCCCGGCTGCGCCGCATCGAGGGGCAGGTCCGCGGAATCCAAAGGATGGTGGAGGAGGACCAGTACTGCCTGGACATCCTCACCCAGCTGAACTCCGTCTCCGCGGCGGTCAAGGCCGTCGGTCTGGGGCTGCTGGACGATCACGTCCGCCACTGCGTCCGCGAGAGCTTGGTGCAGGGCGAGGGCGACGACAAGGTCGAGGAGCTGGTGGCCGCGGTAGCCCGCTTCGCCGGGCGGTGAGGGCGAGCACGGAGCAGGCGAATGAGGAAGTGAGGTTGCGGTGACGGGCGTGGAGATCCTGGTGAGCGCCGCGGGCGGGGTGCTGATCGCTGTCCTGGCCTGGTTCTTCTTCGGGCCCAGGCAGGCCCGCCGGGCCGAGGTCCGGGGCGGGGTCCAGGAGGTGGAGATCACCGTCAAGGGCGGGTACTCCCCCAACCTGATCCGGGTCCAGGAGGGGGTGCCGCTGCGGCTGGTGTTCGACCGGCAGGAGTCAGGCGACTGCTCCTCCCGGGTGGTGTTCCCCGACTTTAAGGTGAGCAGGTCGCTGGCCGCCTTCGGCAGGACCACGGTGGAGCTGCTACCGCAGCGCAGCGGGGAGTACGGGTTCGCCTGCGGGATGAACATGCTGCACGGCACCCTGGTGGTCGAGCCCGCGGGTGGGAACGGCCGCGGGCCCGTGCCAGGAGACGGCGACGGGGCGGCGGTCCTCACCCACAGCGAGCCCCAGTCGCAACGGCCAGCGGGTCACACCCATGAGGCCGCCATGGCCGTCGGCGTGGGTCCGACGCTGCCGGTCGGCAAGACCAGCCGGGTGGAGTTCGCCCTGCGTGGCAGCGGCGTGACCTGCCCGACCTGCGTCCAGAACGTCGAGACGGTGCTGGACCGCGTCCCCGGCGTGGACCGGGTCCAGGCCAACGTCGGCGCCGAGCGGGTCAGCGTGGACTTCGATCCGGCCCAGGTGCAGGTCCGGGATCTCGCCGAGGCTGTGGGCTCGGCGGGCTACCGGGTCCAGGAGCGTGCTGAGCCGGGGTCGCAGCAGACCGAGGATGCCGAGGCCGCCGCCCGCCGGGCAGAGATCACCGACCTGTCCCGGCGGGTTGTCGTCGGCGCGGTGCTGACCGCGCCGGTGCTGTTTGCGGTCATGGTGGGGGACTACCTGCATCCGTCGTGGCTGCCTGGGATCCTGTCGAATCATTGGTTGCAGCTGGCCCTGATCGCCCCGGTGATGGGCTACACCGGCTGGCCCATCCACCGCACCGGCTGGCTGACGCTTCGCCACCGCACCGCCGACATGAACACCCTGATCACCATCGGCGCTTCGGCGGCGTTCGCCTACAGCCTGGTGGTCACCGTGGCCCCGGGGGTTTTCCCGGAGGGCCTCCGCTCGGTGTACTACGAGGCGGTGGGGGTGATCTTGACCCTGATCCTGCTGGGCAGGCTGCTGGAGGCCAGGGCCAAGGCGGGGACCGGCGAGGCGATCCGCGCGCTGATCGGCTTGCAGGCCAAGACGTCCAGGGTCATCCGGGACAGTGAGGAGTTCGAGGTCCCTATCGAGGACGTGCGGGCCGGCGATGTCGTCGCGGTCCGGCCAGGCGAGAAGATCCCGGTCGACGGGGAGGTCACCGAGGGCCTGTCGGCGGTGGACGAGTCGATGGTGACCGGTGAACCGATCCCCGTCGAGAAGCGGCCCGGCGACGCGGTGATCGGGGCCACCGTCAACCAGACCGGCGCGTTCCGTTTCCGGGCCACCAAGGTCGGCAAGGACACCATGCTCGCCCAGATCGTGCGGCTGGTGGAGCAGGCGCAGGCCTCCAAGGCCCCCATCCAGCGCCTGGCCGACCTGGTCGCCTCCTGGTTCGTCCCGGCGGTGATCTTCATCGCCATCGCCACCTTCGTGCTGTGGTTCGACCTGCACGCCGCCCCGGCGCTCACCTTCGCGCTGGTGGCCGCGGTGGCGGTGCTGATCATCGCCTGTCCCTGCGCGCTGGGGCTGGCCACGCCGCTGTCGATCATGGTGGCCACCGGCAAGGGCGCCCAACGGGGCATCCTGATCCGCTCCGCGGAGGCGTTGGAGACCGCCCACAAGCTCGACACCATCGTGCTGGACAAGACCGGCACGATCACCAAGGGCGAGCCCTCCCTGACCGACGTGGTCGCCGCCGACGGCCTCGACAAGCAGGAGCTGCTGCGCCTGGTGGCCTCGGCCGAGCGCGCCTCCGAGCACCCCCTGGCCCAAGCCGTCGTCCTGGGAGCCCGGGACCGAGGGGTTCGGCTGGTGGAGCCGTCGGCGTTCGACTCGGTCACCGGCAAGGGCATCCAGGCCCAGGTGGACGGCCGGCAGGTCGTGGTCGGACGCCGCAGCCTGCTGGAGGCGCACGGGGTGGACCCCGCAGCCCTGGACCAGGCCGCCGAGCGCTTGGCCGCCGCGGGCAAGACCGCGATCTACGCCGCCATCGACGGGACGGCGGCCGGGGTGGTGGCCGTGGCCGATACCCTCAAGGACAGCTCCGTCCAGGCCGTGGCGGCGCTGCGGCGGGCCGGCCTGGAGGTGGTCATGCTCACCGGCGACAACCGCCGCACCGCCCAGGCCGTGGCCGGTCAGGTCGGCATCGGCCGGGTCCTGGCCGAGGTGCTCCCCGAGGACAAGTCCCTGGCGGTCCGCCGCCTGCAGGACGAGGGCAGGCTGGTGGCCATGGTCGGCGACGGGATCAACGACGCCCCCGCCCTGGCCCAGGCCGACGTCGGCATCGCCATCGGCACCGGCACCGACGTGGCCATCGAGTCCGCCGACATCACCCTGATCTCCGGGGACCTGGACGGGGTGGTCACCGCCATCGCGCTGTCCCGGGCCACCATGCGCAACATCCGCCAGAACCTGCTCTTCGCCTTCGGCTACAACACCGTGGGCATCCCCGTCGCCGCCGGGGTGCTGTACCCGGTGTTCGGGCTGCTGCTCAGCCCGATGATCGCCGCCGGGGCGATGGCCCTGTCCTCGCTGTCGGTGGTGGGCAACGCCAACCGCCTGCGGCGGTTCCGGCCCGCCCCGATCCCGCAGGGAGGCCCCACGGCCGAGCCGGTCACCCCCGTCGTGGAGGTCAGCGAGCCCGGGGAAGCAACGCGGGAGGAGACATCGACGGTGACCGACCCGGTGTGCGGGATGCACATCGACCCATCAGGCGCCGCCGCGAGCGACGAGTGCGAGGGCCAGACGTCCTACTTCTGCTCCAAGGCCTGCCACGACACGTTCGTGGCCGACCCCGGCGCATACCGGTAGCCCCCGTCCAGACTCGTACCAGCGTGTTGCACAATGCAGGTTTGGTCGATCGGAGGGGTCGCTGGGGACTGCCTGGTGACTTGCGCGGTCGGCCTACCGGCGTCGGCGGCTCGGCGGGACCCAGCACTCGGCCTCCTGGAGGTCGCCACGCTGCTGCAGCACGACCCCAAGGGTTCGGCGGGTAGTTGGACCTCACGCTCTGCTCAAGAAGCAGCCACGAGCACCGACTGCGCGAGGTCGTCAATGGCAGTGCGGACGCCCTGGGCGAACACCTCCACGTCGGGGCAGGCGTCCCAGTCGGCGATGGCGGTGAGGTTGAGCTGGCCGGCGTAGGACAGCACCCCGACTGTGAGGGTCACGTTGCCCTGGATCGGCGCCACCGGGAACAGCTCCAGCAGCCGCGCTCCGGCAAGATACAGCGGCACCGGCGGACCAGGGACATTGGTGACCGACAGGTTCACCGACCGCTGACGCGGCAAGTGCCGGTATGAAGCGCGCTGGACGGCGACGAACCGGAAGATCCCGCCGGTCACCTGCGGGTGGGCGTTGTGCTTGCGCAGGGCCGTCTCGGCGGCGATCAGGTCAAGCCGGCGCACCGGGTCGGGCTCGCCGAGCGCAAGCGGCACCATCATGATCCCGTCCTGGTTGCCGCGCGCCTGCCCAGGCTGCTCTTGGTGGAGCGAGATGGGAACCATCACGCGCAGCACCAGCTCCTGGACGGGTTCCCCACGGCTTGCCAGCAGCTGGCGCAGGCCGCCAGCCACCGCGGCCAGCACCACGTCGTTGACCTTGGCGTGGTGGGCGTGGGCGATCTGCTTGGCCAGCTCCAGACGGCTGCGGACGACCGCCAACCGGCAGCCTGAGCCGATCGGACGGTTGAGGCTGGTGCGGGGGGCACGCTCGGCGAAGAACGCGCGCCACCCCGCCGGCGCGCCGCGCCGCGTCCTGCTGGGATGGGCCAGGCTCGACAGCCGGCGACCCAGCCCCTGCAGGCGCTGGCGCAGGTTGTCGCGAAGGAGCTCGCCCGCCGAGGGGATCGGGGTCGGCGTCCACGGCGGCGCGACTGGGGGAGGGGGCGTATCGGCGGCCAGGTCCAGCAGCGCGCCGAAGGCCGCCACCCCCGCCACGCCGTCGGCGACGGTGTGATGGGCGCGGAGGAACAGGCCCACCCGTTGCTGTGGTAGGCCGGGCAGCAACCAGGCCTCCCACAGCGGCCGGGTCGCATCCAGGCGTCGCCGATACAGCTGCGCACACGCCGCCAGCAGCTGGGCTTGGTCGCCGGGCGCGGCCAGCGGGAAAACCTGGACGTGGTCGGCGAGGTCGAAGGAGGGGGCGTCGACCCACAGGGGCCAGCCCAGCCCCCGCTGGGGCCGGTACAGCAGCTGCCGGAAGCGGGGGACCAGAGACAGCCGCGGCTCGATGGCGCGACGCACCGTCTCGATGCGGACGTGGCCATCGGGGTCGAGCAGCCGGGTGCCGTCCAGGATGGCGAGCACGCCGATGTCCTGGGACCAGCCGAAGTCGTCCGCCCACAGCATGAAGAGGTCGGATGCGGTCAGGCGTTCCAGGGGGCGTGTCTCGGCCATGACGTCACGCTCCTCTCGTTGGTGCTTCGCGACCCACCTTCCTCTGGCAGATGCATGTGACCAGGGTCGAAGGTCCCCCTCCAAGCTGGGACTGCTCTGCTGTGGCTGGTCGGCCCAGACTCCGAGGAACCGTGGACCGCCCGCGTTCGAGCAGCAGCGAAGACCGGACGGGGCAGATGCAGGAACTTACGTGGCCAGCAGCCGGCAGATGGCGCACGCCAAGCACAGCATGGCGACGATCGAGAGACGAGCTATTTGACTGCTACCAGGGTGTTGCATAGATGCTCGCGACTGATGGTTTACCGGGGCGCGACGGGCTGTCGAGTGACCCCTGTTGGCCGTGGTCGCCCGTGAGGCGGCACGACGGCGGCGCAAGGCGGTCAGTCCCCTCACGGACGCTCCTCGTCGAACCCCGCGAGCCAGCGCGATCTGTCGGGTTCCTCGACCTCGGAGAGCACCGCAACCCTCCGCGCACGCAGGGCAGGGGGGGCCGGTCGCTGGCCGCTCCGCCGCGTCGAGCGGCTGCCGGACCAATCAGGCGGAGAAAACGATGGGGGAGGATCGGCGGCCGATCGGCGACTGGCTGAAGCATCTGGACGGTCTGATCGAGGGGAACCTCGAGCGCACGCTGGCCGGCGAGGCGTCACCCGCCGGTAGTGGCAGGCGCTCAACACTCTGCACGAGCGGGCCGTCCACCCAGGCTGAGATCGCCGAAGCCCTGCAGCCGTTCCTGGCCGCCCCACTCGAGTGGGCGACCGGTATCCGTTCGCTCCACGCCGTTGGCGAAGAGGGTAGGAAAAGCACGGTGCTCTGGCCGGAGGTGTACCGGTCGATCCCCGATGGCACGCTGCTGTGGTTGCGGCCCACGACGGAGGTGGGCACCGGAGCTTCGTACCACGATCAAGGTATGAGTGCACCAGGACCACGGGAACATCGGCTCCGGCACGGCGCTGCGCCCACACGGGCCTATCACGATGAGGGTAGGCCACCCTGCGGCGGCTACGTCCAGGGAGGTAGTGGCAGTGTCGCCCTGCGGGGGACGACCGCGGGGCCGTCGGTGGGCGACGATGCGGCCGACAGGACAGCGGGAGGTGCTGAGAGGCGTCAAGCGATGAGCTGGCAGCGGGTCGCCGTCGCCGTGGTGGACGGCCAGCGGGTGCTGCAACTGTCCACCGCGGAGGGTGCCGCTCCCGGCGTCGGCGAGGTCGCGGTCCGGATGACGGCGGCGGGTGTGTCGTACGGTGACATCCTGGCCCGGGTCGGCGTGCTGCCCGGCTCGGGGAAGCCCGGATATGTCCCGGGGTTCGACGTGACCGGCACCGTGGAGACGCTTGGTCCCTCCGTTGCCGGTCTGCAGGTCGGCCAGGCCGTCACCGGGCTGCTCCCGCACGGCGGGTATGCGGAGGTCGTCTGCGTCCCCGCCGGCCTGCTGCTCCCACTCCCCCAAGGAGTCAGCCCGACCGCGGCGGCGGCGGCGGTATTGAACTACTTCGTCGCCTACCAGATGCTGCACCGGGTGGCCAAGCCGCGCGCCGGTGGTCGGATCCTGGCGCACGGTGCCGGCAGCGGGGTGGGGCGCGCGCTTGTCGAGCTGGGCCGCAGGGCGGGGCTGGAGGTCTTCGGGACCGCCAGGAGGGCCAAGGACGAGGCGGCCGCGCTCGGCGCCACCCCGATCGACTACCAGACCGAGGACTTCGTAAGTGTCGTCCGCGACGCGGGCGGCGCCGATGCCGCCTTCGACGCCATCGGCGGAACCCATTTCTTGGGCTCCTACCGGACGCTGCGCCGCGGCGGCACGCTGGTGGGGTTCGGCGTGAGCAGCGCCTGGAGCGGCGGCAAGGCCAAAGGGCCCCGCGCCGGGCTGAGCCTGCTCGGCCTGCTGGGCAGCAATATCTTCCCGGACGGACGGCACGCCCGCTTCTACACCGCGTCCCGTGCCATCAAGCACCGGGAGACCTACCGGCAGGACCTGGGCAAGGTCCTGGAGCTGCTCGCCCACCGGGAGATCCCGTGGGGTGTCAGAAGTCGGGGTGTCATGCTGCGTACTCGTACTCGTGGATCAGTCCTCCGAGGACGTCGCGGCGACGCAGCCGGCCGAAGTTCGGCGCATTCCTTGCTTCGGTTCGCTCCGACGGCACCGGCGTCGCGTGGGCCAAGCTGCGGTGCGGGCGGCGCTGGTTGTAATGCTCGACGTAGCGTCGCAGGACGCGGACAAGCTGCTGGCGACCGACGACCAGCAGCTGGTCCAGGCACTCCCGACGGACCGTCCCCACCAGCGTTCGGCGATCGCGTTGGCGTTGGGCGCACGGACGGGCGTGCAGATCACCTCGGCCCCGGTCGAGCGCCACACGTCGTCGAACACCCTGGTGAACTTGCTGTCCCGATCGCGGATCAGGAACCTCCACGCTCCCGTCTGCTCGCTGAGGCTGGCCAACAGATTGCGGGCCTGCTGGGCGACCCAGAGACCGGTCGGATGGTCGGTGACGCCGGCAAGGTGCACGCGCCGGCTGCCGAGTTCGATGACGAACAGCACATACACGCGCCGCAGGAAGACCGCGCCGACCGTGAACAAGTCGCAGGCCACGATCCCGGCGGCCTGCTGGCGCAGGAACGACCGCCAGCTCGTTGCAGCGCGCCGGGGCGCCGGGTCAAGACCGTGGGCGCGCAATACCCGCCTGATCGAGCTGGCCGACACCCGCAAGCCAAGACGGAGCAACTCACCGTGGATCCGCTGGTAGCCCCACCGCGGATTCTCGCGGGCAAGCCGCACGACCAGCTGCTGCACCTCGTCTGAGACCGGAGGCCGGCCCTTGGAAATGGTCGGGTAGGTCCAGCGCCGGCGCACCATGCGCCGGTGCCAGCGCAGCAGCGTCTCGGACCGCACCAGGAACACCGACCAACGCGCCCGAGGGAGCAAACGGCTCAACGCCGCGAGCAGCGCACGATCCTTGGGCTGCAGACCGGGTCGTGGATGCTGGCGACGCAGCACCGCAAGCTCGTGGCGTAACACCAGGATCTCGATCTCCTTGGCCTCCGCCGACCGGAAGCAGAGCAGGACCAGCTCAAGCACACGGCGCAGCGCCAGGTACACGAATGACCAGACCATGCGAGACCTCCGCCGACGAAGGCGAGCAAGCGACAGCGCATCGTAGTCCTTCGTCAAGCGGTAGCTGCTGGTGACGGCCACGATCGACTTCTGGCACCCCACGGGGCATCTACCTGGCCATGATCCAGATCCTGACGCGCCGCCTCGCTGGTACGTAGCCCTTTTCAGACACCCTCTACAGAGGCTCGCGCTTTCGGGCGACAGCGCGAGGCCGTGCAGGCCGGTGAGCTGCCGGGCAGCGGCCATGCCTGTCACCGGAACGGGCGAGGCCCCCTGTAGGGTGGTAGCGAATGAACGCCAGGTCGCTGCCTGGAGCACCGGTTGCTCGACCCGTCGAGGCGGTCGACAACGACCAGGACCCAGCGCCGTCGCCTGCGACCGGCATCACAGATGGCGGGCTATTCGCCAGCGGGCCCCGGGGACTACGATCGGTGGCGGCGAGCCGGGCGCGACGGCGAGCGTTCCTTGAGAAGGGAGCACGATGAAGCCGCGGTGGCTACTCCTCGTCTCGATCGGCGTGCTGCTGGCGGGCGTCGTGTTGGTTGGCTTTGGCGGCTACCAGGCAGTGGACAACCTGCGGTTCCCGGCGAAGGCCAGGCACGCCGCCGGGATGGTAACCGACCTCGAAGCCTCAAGCTCTGGGGGTAAGACGACCTACAAGCCGGTGGTGCGCTTCGTCACCGCCCGCGAGCAGGTCGTGAAGTTCACGAGCAACTCGGGGAGCAACCCTCCGGCGTATCGGGCGGGTGATTCGGTCAAGGTCCTCTACGATCCCGGCAACCCGCGCAAGGCGCGGATCGACTCGCTGAGGGAGCGGATGCTCGGATGGTTCTTCGCCATCCTTTTCATCGTGTTCGGGCTCGGCTTGGCGTTGGTGGGTGGCGCGCTGGTCGTAGCTGCGGTCCGACCGGCACCGCCCGGTGGTGGCCGAAGGTCGCCGTTTCGGCCGGCTCGTCGCCGCCCTGGTGGTCGGCGTCGCCGAGGCCGGCCAGCGTCTCGGGGTGGCGCTGGGCCGACGCCTGCAAGCTGAGGGCTTGGCAGGCTGAGTCGTTGCACCGGCGCCTCGTCACAAAGGTGCTGTTGTCGCGGCCTTCGGCGAGTCGCGATAAGGCAGCAGGACCCGGGGTCCGCGCATGATATCCCGATCCACGCTCCGGGCACCTCGCTGTCAGGCCCTGGACTCAGCCTTGCCGGCCAACTGCTACCGCATGGAGCTGGCCGATGCTGAGTCCAGGACATTTCGGCCCTGACGCTCGCCCGCCATCTGGGCGACCTGCGGCCAGCACAGCGCTCGGGCGCCCATGGTCCGCGACGACCTGGAGTCGCGGCAATCCCCGGCCAGGTGCGCGTAGGGTTCAGAAACTCGGCCGGGTACGCTGAGCAGCGACCTCTGATCAGGAGTAACACGCGGGGAACAGATCAGCGACACCGGGCCGCTGGCTGCTGCTGTGTCGTGCTTCGGGAGATGCTTGACACGCTGCCCGCTGCTGCTCTCGATCTGTCCCTGATCTGTTCCTATGCCTCGGTACTGTTCGAGCTCGTTACCCTGCGACCGGCGACCGTCTCGAACGCGGATTACTGCCACGCATAGTGCGATGAACTCGGAAGCCCGGGGGTCCAATTGGACCAGAAAACGAAGCCCTCGTTGGCCGCAACACAGACATGGACTTGGCCGTATGGCGGGCGGATTTCGCTCCACTTTCGCTCCTGCCGACGCTCTGCGGTGCGGGACGGGGCGGAACGGGTAGGGACGCCAGGTGACGGCTTGGGCGGGCGGTGGGCTGTTTGTGCTGGTCATGGCCGATGATCGGGGCCGGGCGGGGATCGGAGGGGACCCGGGGGCAGCCCGTGCCGGCGGCCTGTCTGGACCGGACGCTGGTGGGTGGCCGGCGCCATCTGCTGCGGCTGCTGTGCCGCTACGTTCGCCACTACAACCAGCAGCGGCCGCACCGCGGCCTGGCGTTGGCTGTTCCCGAGCCTGAGGCGCGGGAACAGAGTTCGCCGCAGGTCAACCCTGGAGCGGTCAGGCGTCGCGATGTGCTCGGCGGCCTCATCCATGAGTATCACGAGGTCGCAGCATGAAAATCACGATTTCCGCGCCCCACAGGAAACCCGTCCGCCACCGTTGGACCGCGACCGGCCAAGTCGATTGAACGTTGCTCGTGGGAGCCCTCTTCGCGGTCGCTCAGCCCGTGACTGCTTCAGCAAAGCGTCCACCTCGAACAGGTCCGACCGGTCCGTCTGTTTAAAGAAGCTCGCTCGTTCCGATGACAGATCTGACCTGTCCTGGCAGCATGGCGGTATGAGACCAACCGCCTACCGACGCAACGCCCGCGGCCTGCGTGACCGCCAGGCGTTCGAACGTGTCCGTCTGCAGGCCGG